>Ga0206825_1009_pt1:5000-49338 | contig 49338 bp, 38 predicted proteins | sample Alteio_BWOrgCont_79_FD_152875 | JGI IMG/M metagenome (GOLD analysis project Ga0206825, IMG submission 152875) | Enriched cells from forest soil in Barre Woods Harvard Forest LTER site, Petersham, Massachusetts, United States -... | ecosystem: Environmental > Terrestrial > Soil >...
TCCGAATGGGACAACCTGGTACACTGAAGGTGTATCACCCGAAAGGGAGCCAACCCGGAGAACTGAAACATCTAAGTAACCGGAGGAAAAGAAAATAATCTAATGATTCCCCAAGTAGTGGCGAGCGAAAAGGGAAGAGCCCAAACCCGGGGAGCGTGCTCCCCGGGGGTTATAGGACCTCATTTAGAAAATGTACTCAAACCGAATTACCTGGAAAGGTAAGCAACACAAGGTGAAAGCCCTGTAGGTAGAAATGTACACGGACGAGAGGAATCCTGAGTAGCGCGGGACCGGAGAAATCCTGCGTGAATTTGCCGGCACCATCCGGTAAGGCTAAATACTAACTAGTGACCGATAGTGAACCAGTACCGTAAGGGAAAGGTGAAAAGTACTGCGAATAGCAGAGTGAAATAGTTCCTGAAACCGTACGCCTACAAGCGGTCGGAGCCTGTAACAGGGTGACGGCGTGCCTTTTGCATAATGATCCTACGAGTTGCTACTCACTGGCGAGGTTAAGTTCTTTATTAACGGAGCCGTAGCGAAAGCGAGTCCGAACAGGGCGCTTAGTCAGTGGGTGCAGACGCGAAACTTTGTGATCTATCCATGGGCAGGATGAAGGTGTGGTAACACACACTGGAGGTCCGAACTCATTAGCGTTGAAAAGCTATGGGATGACCTGTGGATAGGGGTGAAAGGCCAATCAAACTGAGAGATAGCTCGTTCTCCCCGAAATGTTTTTAGGAACAGCGTCATATTACAGAAGTATCATAGAGGTAGAGCTACTGATTGGGCTAGGGGGCTTCACCGCCTACCAAACCCTGACAAACTCCGAATGCTATGATATATCTATGGCAGTGAGGCTGCGGGCGCTAAGGTCCGTGGCCGAGAGGGAAATAACCCAGACTATCAATTAAGGCCCCTAAGTCCATGTTAAGTTGAACAAACGAAGTTTGAATCCTATGACAGCCAGGATGTTGGCTTGGAAGCAGCCATTCATTTAAAGAGTGCGTAACAGCTCACTGGTCGAGGGTTCGGGCACGGAAAATGATCGGGCATCAAACATGGCGCCGAAATTATAGATTATCCCGAGTAATCGGGAAAATGGTAGGGGAGCATTCCGGCCAGCGTTGAAGGTGTATTGTGAGATATGCTGGAGCGGCCGGAAAAGAAAATGTAGGAATGAGTAACGATAAATATTGTGAAAAACAATATCGCCGAAAGACTAAGGGTTCCTGATCAACGTTAATCGGATCAGGGTTAGTCGGGGCCTTAGGCGAACCCGAAAGGGGCAGCTGATGGAAAGACTGTTAATATTCAGTCACTTGTAATAACTTCGATGGAGTGACGGAGAAGTGAAAGGCTCGCGGGACAACGGATGTTCCCGTTAAAGCGTGTAGATATATCCCTTATTGGCAAATCCGTAGGGGATGTCGAACGTGATAGTACGCGGAGGCTTCGGCCAAAGTGATAGCAGCCCTAATCATGCTCACGAGAAAAACTTCTAAGTTATGGTTATTACAACCCGTACCGTAAACCGACACAGGTAGTCGAGAAGAGTATTCTAAGGCGCTCGGGTGAGCCACGGAGAAGGAACTAGGCAAATTGTAGCTGTAACTTCGGGATAAAGCTATCCGGCGTAAGCCGGATTCAATGAAATGGTTCAACCAACTGTTTAGCAAAAACACAGGGCCCTGCAAAATCGAAAGATGACGTATAGAGCCTGATACCTGCCCGGTGCCGGAAGGTTAAGGAAGCTTGTCAGCCGCAAGGCAAAGCTTGCGACCGAAGCCCCGGTAAACGGCGGCCGTAACTATAACGGTCCTAAGGTAGCGAAATTCCTTGTCGGGTAAGTTCCGACCTGCACGAATGGTCTAATGAGTTGAACGCTGTCTCCTCCGTGAGCCCGGTGAAATTGTAGTATCGGTGAAGATGCCGGTTACCCGCCACGGGACGAAAAGACCCCGTGAACCTTCACTACAACTTTGCATTGATTTTGAGTAACAGATGTGTAGCATAGTTGGGAGACTTTGAAGCAGGGGCGCCAGCTCTTGTGGAGTCAACGTTGAAATACCAACCTTCTGTTACTTAGAGTCTAATCCCGAGTATTCGGGAGACATTGCATGGTGGGTAGTTTGACTGGGGTGGTCGCCTCCTAAAGTGTAACGGAGGCTCGCAAAGGTACCCTCAGTACGGTTGGTAATCGTACGCAGAGCGCATTAGTATAAGGGTGCTTGACTGTGAGACTGACTAGTCGAGCAGGTGCGAAAGCAGGCTAAAGTGATCCGGTGGTTTCCGTATGGAAGGGCCATCGCTCAAAGGATAAAAGGTACTCCGGGGATAACAGGCTGATCTCCCCCAAGAGCTCATATCGACGGGGAGGTTTGGCACCTCGATGTCGGTTCGTCACATCCTGGGGCTGGAGAAGGTCCCAAGGGTTCGGCTGTTCGCCGATTAAAGTGGCACGTGAACTGGGTTCAGAACGTCGCAAGACAGTTCGGTCTCTATCTGTGGTGGGCGTTAGTAAATTGAGAGGACATGCTCTTAGTACGAGAGGACCGGAGCGTATGTACCGCTGGTGTATCTGTTGTTCCGCCAGGGGCAGTGCAGAGTAGCTATGTACAGTCAGGATAAGCGCTGAAAGCATCTAAGCGCGAAACCTTCCTCAAGATGAGTTTACTTTTAAGTGCCGTGGAAGACTACCACGTTGATAGGCTACAGGTGTAAAGGTGGTAACATCAAAGCCGAGTAGTACTAATTGCACGTAAGCTTTAATCTTTTTTAAAGTGAAGAAGTGGTGAAGTGAAGAAGTTGAGAAGGGTTTAAACCCCTTCCCCACTCCTCAACTACCCCACTTCTCAACTCCTTATATTACTAAATAAAATTGCTATTCCAATATGTCTTGATATTTTAGTGGTGAAGGGATGAAGTGGAGAAGTGATGAAGGGTTCCCCCTCCTCAACTTCTTAACTCCTCAACTTCTCAACTCAATGTCTTATGGTGGTTTTGCCGAGCGTGTTCACCTCTTCCCTTTCCGAACAGAGTAGTTAAGCCGCTCATGGCCGATGGTACTGCACAACAATGCGGGAGAGTAGGTAGCTGCCATATTTATTTAACCCTTCAACTAATTGTTGAAGGGTTTTTTTATGCGCGTACATTACCGGCCGTGCTCACCTATTCCCTTTCCGAACAGAGCAGCTATTTCAGGATCGTAGGGTGAATCAGCCTGTTTTGTATATTTGACTATGAATAGAAAATTTTTAATCAGCCTATTTACATTACTGCTATGACAAATCACCTCCGAAATACTACATTTGCGCAAAGAATGTTCCACAATAAAATACACGTATATGCAACAGGACCTTTTTGGTATTGCCAACGGGCAACAGCAGAAAAAAGGATTGATAATCAGCAGGCAGCATAAAGAGACGCTTAGTAAAAAGCAAAAAGAGTTCAACAGGTTGGTAAAAAGGATAGAACAACTGAGGAACGAACTTAACCAGACTGCGGCAATGCTGGACGAGGGCTTAAAGTATTATTCAAATCACATTCACCCGCTGGAATTAAGGCTGGTGGCTTTGCGGACAACAGGAGTGAAAATATTTTTCTCGTTTTACAAGGATAAAAAACTACTACCGAAGGATGATAAAAAAACACTGAAGGAAATAATTTTAACGGGATTGGAAGAGATTTTCAGCTTATCTCCACAGGAGCCGGACGATGAGATCAAAGCTATATTTAAAACACTTAACGGGCAGAGCTTCGATGACCTGAAAAAAGAACAGTTTGATCTGGCGAAGGGGGAAATGGAAGAAATGTTTGAGCAGATGGGGGTTGATGTAAATTTTGACGGTTTTAATGAAAATATGAGCGAAGAAGAAGTAGCGCGTAAAATGAAGGAGATACACGATAACCTTAAACAGCAGGCAGAAGAAAATGAAGAAAAAAATGCAAGCCGTAAAAAAACTAAAAAGCAGCAGGAACGCGAAGAAAGGGAAAAGCAGGTAGAAGCTGCAAGGAAAAAAAATATCGGGACTATATATAAGCAACTTGCTAAGATATTTCATCCCGACCTGGAAACGGATGATTTGCTGAAACTACAGAAAGAAGAGTTGATGAAGCAACTGACTGTGGCTTACGAAAATAACGACCTGCATACGTTATTGAGGTTAGAAATGGATTGGCTGAAAAAAGAAGAAAATAATACTGACCAGTTGAGCGATGACAAATTGGGGATATATAATGAAGCACTTAGAGAACAGGTAGCAGAGGCAGAAATGGAAATAGATAAATTAATAAACCATCCCAGGTATATGGATTTGCAGCGTTTCGAGCCTGATCTATTGGAAATAAGTGTAAAAAAACTGGCAAGAGAAAAAGAGCATCTGAAAGAAACCGTGATGTCCTTAGAAGAAGGCGAAGCAGACCTGAAAAGCAAGGATGCGCTGAAGTATGTAAAGATGCTTATACAAAGTTGTAAAAGACAGGTAAATGCTTTCACAGATGAATGGGATTCTGTACTGGAAGAACTGATGAAGATGAGAAGATAGGTAACTATGACAAGAGTCCAAAAATAATGAGGATCATTCCGGCATTTATTATCGCTATACTACTAGCTCTGCTATGCCATGCGCAGCCCTATAAATACCTTGTGCTGAAGGGTGGCGGGATACGGGGTATTGCTTACGCAGGCGCGCTGAAAACGCTTGAGGAACAGCATATAACACAGGGTATAGAGCGGGTTGCGGGTACATCGGTAGGGGCTATTACAGGCGCATTGCTTTGTGTGGGTTATAGTGCACAACAGATAGAGGATATAATGTTTGACCAGGATATTGCGGCTTTTAATGATGGCGAAGGTTACTTCATCGGAGGACAAAAAAGGCTGAGAAAAAGATATGGATGGTATAAAGGCAGGCGCCTGGAACAGTGGATAGGAGGCCTTATAAAACAACAAACGGGAAATGAAAATACAACCTTCGGCGAGCTGCACGAACTAACTAAAAAGAATAAACAGTTCAGAGACCTGTATGTTACAGCCACTAACCTGACGCAACAAAAACTGGAAATATTCAGCTGGGAGACCCACCCGGATATGCCTTTAAAAACAGCAGTACGGGCAAGCGCAGCTATACCGATCTATTTTGCAGCGGTATTTATAGATAGCGCAGGGAGTGTGATAGAAAAACCAAAAAAGAACGGGCATTACAATGTGTATGTGGACGGCGGCCTGCTCGCCAACTACCCTATTGATATTTTCAGAAATGAACAGGACAGCGAGAAGGTGAGCGAATATACCCTCGGACTGAAATTAGAACGGCCTGAGCAGATAACCTACGACAAAACTCAGGAAGGTATAGCGCCGTTCGATATTCATTCATTCGGCAGTTATATCGGGGCTTTATACAACCTGGCTATAGAACAATTGAACAAAGGCGAACCATATGAGCAGGAGCGGAAACATACCATTTACATAAGCACGAGTAACCTGAACCCACGGGTAAGGCATATAACAAGGGAGCAGAAACAGTTATTGTTTGATAATGGTGAAGCGGCCGCGAAAAGATTTTTTGAAGGGAAGAGATAGAAAAAAGGCTGGCAGTTTCCCACCAGCCTTTATATAATATTCAATCCGTTGAAAGAATTTATTGCACGATCACTTTCGCTACATACTTGCCATTTGTTGTGGTTGCGGAAAGCAGGTAAATACCCGCCGGTTGCCCCAACTGTACTTCTGTGGCGTTATTAGTAGTTGCAGTAAATTCTTTTACTTTCCTGCCAATAATATTGGTGATGACCACATGCACAGTTTCCTCATTAGCCGATGAAATCTCTATGGTAAACATTCCGAGGTTAGGGTTAGGATAAACCTTTAATTCATCTTCATTTGCATCAGGCGTAGCCCCAACCATTGTTATGGTGTTACAATCGGCTGAAGAATTTACGGTAACGGCATGTGTTGCGGTCCTTGTGCCGCAGGTGTTGCTGGTTTTATAATTTATGGTAGCTGAACCCGGTGCAACGCCTGTCACTACACCGCCGGAAACAGTGGCAATTGCGGTGCTGCTGCTGCTCCATGCGCCACCGGTGGCACCATCAGATAACGTTACAGATAAGTCAACGCATACTGCCGATGGGCCGCTGATAGTACCCGGGGAAGGCGTTTGTATAATACTGATCGGTTTTATAGCGGTAATAGTACCGCACGAATTAGTAACCGCATACCTTATGGTATCAAGGCCTGAGGCAACGGCAGTAACCACGCCACCGGAAACAGTAGCCCTGCCATTACTGCTGCTCCAAACCCCACCGCTGGCAGAGCCGGATAAAGTGATCGTTCCGCCAACACAAACATTGGACGAGCCGGAAATAGTTGCCGTTGGCAGTTCCTGCACGTCTATAACACTTGATGCAGCAGCGGTGCCACATGCCGTAGTTACAACGTACAGAATTGTATCAGTACCCGCAGCCAGGCCGGAAACCACGCCACCGCTCACCGATGCGGTTGTATTGCTGCTCAACCATGCTCCGCCGCTCACTCCGTCTGAAACCGTTATCGTAGCGCCTACACATACACTGGTTGCGCCTGATATAATGCCAGGATCGGGAGAAGAGGTGATGGTTACAGGCATAGTGGCATAAGCCGTACCACAACCGTTGATTACCGTATAAGAAATCACATCGGAACCTGTAGCAACACCCGTTACTATACCACCTGCAACTGTAGCATTTGAATTTGCCGCGCTCCAGGATCCGCCTGTAGCGGCATCAACCAACGCAGTTGTTGACCCTATACATACATCCGGTAAACCTGTTATAGTCCCGGGATCAGGAAGTGAATTGATAGTAATTACGGCAGTGGCTACAGCAGTACCACATCCTCCACTTATTGTATAAGATATAGTATCAACTCCGCCGGTAACGCCTGTTACCATTCCACCGCTCACGGTAGCGCTTGTGTTGCTGCTGCCCCATGTGCCGCCAGGTACCGGGTCTGTGAGCGATATTGCCGCGCCTGCACAAACACTTGCAGGGCCTGAAATGGCGCCGGCAGAAAGCGTAGTCATAATATTTATGACCTGGGTAGCCGAAACGGTACCACAACCATTGGTAACGGAATAGCTGATAGTATCGGCGCCGGCTGTTGCCGCTGACACCAAACCACCGCTGCTAACGCTTGCAGTAGCATTGCTGCTGCCCCATACACCACCCGGAGCCGTATCTGTGCATAGCGCAAATGAACCGGCGCAAAGAACGGATGGGCCGGAAATAGTTCCTGCCACAGCCAGCGGATTGATGGTAACCACCGTGGAAGTAACCGCAGTACCACAACTGCTGGTAACGGTATAAGAGATAGCGTCTGTTCCGGCAGTTACCCCGGCAACAGTTCCGCCAACAACGGTAGCATTGGCATTTGCCGCGCTCCATGTGCCGCCCGAAACACCGGAGGATAGAATAACGTAAGACCCGGCACAAAGGCTGCCCGGGCCGAAAATGGCGCCAGCAGAAATTGCTGGGCCTACCGTTAAAACTGAGGTTGCAACTGTTGTTCCACAACCATTGGTAACAGCGTATTTCACGGTATCAATACCTGGCGATACGGCAAGCAGGCTGCCGGATATGGTAATGGCTGCATCTGCATTGCTGCAACTCCATACTCCGCCGGTAACAGCATCAGTGTAAGTACCGGAAGCGCCCGCGCACAGGATAGCCGGGCCGGATACCGTTCCGGCATAAGCCGTCGGGTTGACAACCACGGGGTAGGAGGCTGTTGCCGAACCACAACCCGAGGAACTTACAACGGAATAAAGTACCGTGTCCAACCCTGCGGTTATGCCCGTAACAACACCTCCGCTAACGGAAGCATTTGCATTACTCATTGTCCAGGTTCCCGAAGGGGCAATATCTGTAAATGTGCTTGGAGCAGTCATGCAAACACTGCCAGGGCCGGAAATAACCCCGGCAGTAAGGAATGGCCCGATGCTGACAATTTTAGTAGCCGATACAGAACCGCATCCGTTAGTAACCGTATAACTTACTGTATCTGTTCCGGGAGCAATGCCGGTAAGCAAGCCTATAGTTGAAATAGACGCAGCCCCATTACTGGTACTCCACACGCCTCCTATAGCAGTGTCTGTAAGCAGCGTATAATTACCCGCGCAAATGGTAGGCAGGCCGACAACTGTACCCGGTGAAGATGGTGTAGTTATTGAAACAACTTTAGAAGCTGTTGCTGTACCGCAACCGAGGGTAACGGAATAATATATTGTGTCATTACCAACAGAGAATGTGGACACAGCCCCGGTTATTGAACCGATGGTTGCAATAGCAGTATTGCCGCTGCTCCAGTAACCGCCTGGAGTAGCTGTTGGATCGGTGTAGGTACTGCCCGAACCTAAACAAATAGTAGATGAACCAATAATCGCACCTGGGGATGGCGTTAAGTTCACTGTTACCGTAGCCATAGTGGAACAGGTTCCGATAGCATAAGTAATGGTCGCGGAGCCTATTGAAATACCCGTAACCACCCCACCGGCAACACTTACATGCCCCGACGCATCGGCAGTCCAGGAGCCGCCAAACACGCCATCAGTTATGGTAACGGTACTACCCGTACATACCGTGGTAGAAGAAGGCGATAATGGAACCGGCGTTACATCAACTGTTATCACTTTTATTGCAGAACATCCCGCTGCATTGGTGTATAATATATTTGCTGTTCCCGAAGATACACCGGTAACATTCCCGCTGGTGCCAACTGTTGCAATTCCGCCCGCGCTGCTGCTCCATACACCTGCAGAAATATCGCCCAGGCTTGCTCCCGAACCGACGCAGAAACTAACAGGAGTAGCAGGAGTTATAGCCGAAGGATCTGAATTGACGGTAACGGTAGCAGAAACAGCGCAACTGCCAATAGTATATAATATCGTATCCACACCTGCTGCTGCGCCGGTAACAATGTTTGCGGTAACTGTGGCATTAGTGTTTTTTGCGCTCCAGGTTCCTCCGTTTACGCCATCAGTAAGTGAAACCGTATTTGCAACACAAACAAAAGAACTTGCCGGTGATATGGGGGCAGGTGTAACGCTAACGGTAACTATTTTAGTTGCCACACATCCCGAACTATTGGTAAAAGATATGGTAACCGGCCCGGGCGAAACTCCGGTAACAATACCGGAAGTACCGACCGTTGCTGTTCCCAGGGCGCCGCTGCTCCATACCCCGGCAGACAGATCTCCAAGAGTAGTGGTAGCGCCGACACAAACAGTGACAGGGGTTGGCGGGGTTATGTTTGACGGAAGCGCATTAACGGTAACGTGCGCCGTAGCTGCTGCGCCGGAACAAATGGCTACCGTATAAGAAACAATGGAAACGCCTGACGACATGCCCATAACAACGCCGTTTACCACGCTCACATCCGTATTATTGCTGCTCCATGTGCCGCCGATCGAGGGGTCTGTTAAGTTAGTGGTGCTGCCCACGCATACCTGCGCAGTAGCAGGCGAGATAGCCGAGGGGGGCGCGGCAACAGTTACCGTAGCAATAACCGGGCATGTACCTAATGTATAAGAAATGGTATCCACTCCTGCGGTTACGCCGGTAACGGTAGTACCCGCAAGTGAAGCATGTGTATTGCTCATACTCCATGTGCCACCGGTGGTAACATCGGTAAATGAGGTAGTACCGGCTACGCAGATAGCAGCGGTAGCAGGGGTAATAGCGGCAGGAGTAGTAAGTACATTTACGGTAGCAGTATTAGAACACGTACCGATAGTATAAGTGATCACCGCAGAACCTGTCAATCCGCCGGTAACAACACCTGAAGAGTTAATGGCAGCGACAGACGAGTTACTGCTGCTCCAGGTACCCAGCCCCGGATTACCGGTTAATGTGATCGTTGATCCCTGGCAAACGGATGAAGGCCCGGTGATAGTAGTACCGGGTAACGGATTGTATCTTAAAACCGCTAACTCCACAGAGCCGGAAACAGAAACAACCAACTCAGGCTCACCATCGCCATCCAGGTCGCCAACGGCAACATAGTAAGGATAACTGCCAACCCCGCCAGCCGCAAAATCCACCTTAGCAGCTAAGGAACTGCTATTGATAACCCCGCTTGTAGCAGTATTGGCAAGTACAGAAACAGTACCGGGAGTTTGATTCACAACAACTATATCCGGCTTGCCATCTCCATTAATATCGCTTACAGCTACACCAAAAGGAAAAGTACCTGTGGCAAAGTCCACTTTAGCCGCAAAAGAACTGCTGGTGATTGTACCGCTGGTGGCCGTATTTTGAAACAGGGATACTGTATTGGTACCGGAATCAGTAACAATAAGTTCGGGCTTCCCATCCCCGTCAATATCGCCTATAGCTATATCCTCCGGAGATTGGCCTGTAGTAAAGTCAACTCTTGCCGCAAGAGAACTGCTGCTGATAGAACCCGGTGTACTTGTATTCCGGAAGACAGACGCCGTGGAAGTTCGTGTATTAACTGTGGCAATGTCTGGCTTGCCATCGCCGTCAAGGTCACTGATAGCCATATTTTCCGGAAAGTTTCCGCTAAAAACAACCGCTGATGCAAAAGAACCGGAGTTAATTGTGCCGGCGGTTGTTATATTCCGCATAATATAAATGTTACCTCCTCCATCGTTGCCAAATACAAGATCTGGCTTACCATCCATGTCTATATCCGCTATTTTAAAACAACTAGGCGCACTGCCTACAACAATAGTAGCGGCAGCGGCTAAAGAACTACTGTTAATAACACCACTTGTTGCCGTATTTTTAAAAACAGAAAAATTCCCGCCGTAATTGGAAACTACTATATCCGGCTTCCCATCTCCATCCATGTCGTCAATGGCTACATGACGCGGGCTGGTGCCTGCGGTAAACGTAACCCCTCCTCCTGAAAACGAACCGAGATTAATGGCGCCGGTAGTGCTTGTATTGCGAAAAACAGAAATAGTGCCGCTTCCTGTATTGCAAACCACCATATCAGGCTTACCATCGCCGTCAATATCGGCAATGGCTACGCCTTCCGGTGTACCACCCGATGAAAAGCCAACGTATGGGCTGAAATTCGGCACGGAAGAAAAGCAGGTGTTAAGATAATCCGGGATAAAGGGATATTGTGAGTAGCCTGTATATGCGCATGTAGGGTTCAGCACCGATACAGGCATATAAGTAGCCCCGGCAGGCACAGTTACTGTTAATGATGTGCTGCTTGCCGCAGTAACCGTGGCCTCTGTTGCGCCGAAGAAAACAGTATTACTGGCAGGGGTGGTATTAAACCAACTCCCATTGATAGTTACTGTTGAAGCAGGGAACCCTAAGGAAGGGCTGAGCGAAGTAATGGAAGGCGGGCCGGTATTGATGATTATAACGGTATCATAAGCCGTATCGTAACCATCGGTAACCTGTACTATAAAAGAATCCATGCCGCTGTAACCCGGTGTGGGGTTGTAGTGTTGTGTACCCGTAGCCGCAACAATGCCGCCGTTGGAAGCCTGCGTGGTGGTTATCAGCAGGCTGCCGTGCAAGGGAGCCACAACCGGAGTCCATGCCAACGTCTGGCCTTGATCGGAATCAACAACCTCTAATGGAGAATTTATGTTGTATGGAGATACATCCGCGCAAATGTTTAATGTTTCCCGGGAGCCGTCAAAAAAGTAAGGAGCCGTGTTAGGATATACCTCCCTGATGTCATAATTGCCCTGGTCTGAAATATAATAATTGCCGTTGGGAAGAATAGCTATACCAGATGGGTTACGCAAAGTGGATGCTGTTGCAAGGCCATTAGTTGATCCCGCAGTACCAGGTACATCAGCTATGCTCGTAATTATACCTAAGGGGCTTACGCTGCGGATTTTGTTATTGCCAAAGTCGGCGATATACAAATTGCCTGATGGGTCATACCTTATATCATAAGGCCCGCCGCCCCCGCCGCCGGTTGTTCCGAGCTTAGCCGCAGTAGCGGCGGCGCCATCGCCTGTAGAGCCGGCCGCGCCACCGGTTCCGGCAATTGTAGTTATAATGCCGGTCACTGCGTCAACCCGGCGCACACAGTAATTGCCCTGGTCGGCTATAAATAAATTCCCTGAAGCATCTACCATCACCCCTCTCGGCGAATTGAGCTTACAAGTAGTTGCAACTGCAAGGCTATCATCTCCCCTGAATGCGCCTGCCCCGGCGCTGCCGGCAACAGTGGTAATGATACCTGTGGTCCCGGAGATCTTGCGTACCCGGTTACTCGGTGTTCCGCCGCCACCGGCTTCGGAAAAATAAATATCTTTGTTCCAGTCCACAAATATGCCCTCCGGGCTAAATATGGTTGCCGTAGCTGCGCTGCCTCCATCCCCGGTAGATGATCCTGTTCCTGTTCCGGCAATAGTAGAAACAATACCTGTCACTGTGTTGATCAGCCGTATCCTGTTATTGCCTTCATCGGCAATATAAATAGAGTCTCCATTGGCAGTAACGGCAATTCCGGTCGGGGTATTGAATTTCGCGCCCGTAGCCGGGCCATCGCCAAATGCGCCGGGATAAGCTCCCGCCGCAGGACCGGCTACTGTTGACATGATCTTTGTGCTTGCAGTGACCTTATTGATACGGTTGTTATAGATTTCCGCTATGTACAGATTGCCGAAAGTGTCCAGCGCGATATAATAATTTCCGGAAAGTTTAGCGGCCGTAGCGGGGCCACCGTCTCCGGTACCTCCATATGATCCGGCGATACCGGCAACAGTTTTCATAAGGTAAACCTGCGCATTTGCATGGAATGCACTTCCAAAAACAATTGCTATAGCGGATATAGTAAGTACAAAGTTTTTCATTTCAGGCAATTTAACCGGGAAATTAATATAATTTCAAAACATTTACAATAACATTACAAACATTTTGTATTTAACACGCTAAAGCTATGGATAAAAATCTGATATTCCAATAGAAAAATTTTTACAGAAAATTTTAATGCTGGTTGGGCTTATTTTGATAACCCAACCAGGAACATTACAACTCTCTTTATAAATTCAGCCTTCATTGTTATATTCCGCCCTTGCAGGGCTTTACCAGCTTCACTTTTGGCGATGGGCTGCGCCCATCGTTAGTATATTTTGCCACCTTCGGGGCTACACGCACAAAAGCCAAAAAATAAATATCATTTCTTCTGACTTGTCAGCATTATTTTGTCAACGTTCCTTATTTTTGGTTTGTGCTATGAAGAAATCGTTATTACTATACTCCGTAATTATTGCGATACTACTATTGGCAGCCTTTGACAAAGTTGAAAAGGACGCTGATAAACCCACCTTCATACCACCAAGCGAACAACGCACCGGCGACCCCGCAAAAGGCTACCAATACCTGATTACAGGGGATTTTATAAAAAGCGGCATCCCCTACGATTTTTTTATTTTCGCAAATGGCAAGGGTAAAAATTTACTGAACCGCGATGGTAAAAATGCGAATGTGGACCAGGGCTACAATGTGGTCACCAATTCCGACAGCATGGATATAGTAATACCCACCTGCCTGCAATGCCACTCTGAAGTGATGGAGGGCAAACTATACGTGGGGCTGGGAAATTCTTTCGCAGACTTTACCAATATAGGACAGAACGCCAAAAGAGCGTCTATGCTGAATATGTGGAAAACCACCGCGCCCAAAAAATATAATGCTGTGAAAGATTTGCTCCAATCCATTAGTATCATCAATCCGCAAATAGAAACTGAAGTAATTGGCGTAAACCCCGCAGACAGGCTGGCAGCGCTATTAGTGGCCCACAGGTACCCGCAAACATTGCGCTGGAGCGATTCGGCATTATTAGATGTACCGGAAACCGTTATCCCTACCGATGTACCGGCATGGTGGTTGCTGAAGAAAAAAAACGCCATGTTCTACAGCGGGTTAGGGCGCGGCGATTTCAGTAAGTTCTTAATGATGAGCAACCTGCTCACGGTAAGCGACTCATCGGAAGCCCATGAAGTGGACAGCCACTTCAGCGATGTGCTGGCATACATAAGGTCGTTACAACCCCCGCCCTACCCTTACCCGGTGGACAAAGAACTGGCGGAAAAAGGGAAACTCGTTTTTAACAACACCTGCCTGGGTTGTCATGGTTCTTACGGCGATGACGGAAAATATCCTAACCTGCTGATACCGGGAAGCATTGTCAAAACCGATTCGTTGCTTTTCAAAGCCAACCAACAGGGTACACAATTCATTGACTGGTTCAACAAAAGCTGGTTTGCGCAGGGAGCTTACCCTGCGCGGATAGCGCCGTCTGACGGTTATGTAGCCCCGCCGTTAGACGGGGTATGGATCACAGCCCCCTACCTGCACAATGGCTCTGTGCCTACCATAGCCGCCGTTTTGAACAGCAAACTGCGTCCCCAATACTGGAGCAGGGATATAACAAACGCTAAGTATGATTACAGCCATTTAGGGTGGGTGTATGAAACACATGACAGGCCGGATGGTAAGAAAGTATATAACACTACACTGCCCGGATATGGTAATTACGGACATTATTTTGGTGATAAATTAAGCGATGATGAAAGACTGGCCGTTATTGAATACCTGAAAACTTTGTAATTTTATTCTTTATTTTTTTTGAACTAAATCCTGTTGATTAAAATATCATCCCATTACCATTGCATTCAAATTGATCCCGTTTAATGACGAGAGATAATAACGATATGGACAAATTGATCTCGGATGAAGAATATCTCCGGCTGTTGATCAATAATACCGATGACCCGATATGGTTGGTGGGTACCGACTATAAGATCATTGAGTGCAATAAGTCATTCAAAAAATGGGTGCGTTGTTTCATTGGCCTGGAACTGGATAAGGGAGATAATGTATTGTATGATGGCCTGGATAAACTTTATCTGGAGAAGTTTGAAATGTGCTACCAGCTTGCATTAAGCGGCAGATCTTTCCGGTCGGTAGAAGATATGAACGTTGATAACCAGCTTCGTTATACAACCGTGGGGTTCAGCCCGGTGCGGGATAAAGACAACCAGATCATCGGCGTAAGCTGCTTCGCAAGAGATATAACAGAACAAAGAAAACACCTGCTGAAAATAGAAGAACAAAACACCGCCCTGCGCGAGATAGCTTTTATAGAATCGCACAAAGTAAGAGGCCCCGTTGCCACCATACTGGGACTACAGCAATTGTTTAATACAGACGACCCCGGCGACCCTATGAATATAGAGGTGCTGGAAGGTATCAGAAAAGTATCCCACGACCTGGATATAATAATCAGGGAGGTAGTGAGGAAATCAAATGACATTGCATTGCAACCCTGATCCATCCACCTCATCAATTTAGCACAAAATCTGCCCCGAACTCATTAAGAACAAGCATGTTCATCAAAATTTAATTTGTTAACGATCTCGCTAATAGTTTGTTATTATTTGGTTAATGAATACATTTGTGCAAATGTTGTGGTTATGAAACTCATTACAAGAAAATCCGAATGCAAAACCAGCATACCTGTTAGCCTGGTAAAATCTCCGAAAGAGGCCATCAGGAAAACCCTGGAAAGATACCTGGTAAAGGACGGCAGGATCATAAATATATACCAGCCTTCTTACGTTTCAAAGGAAGAGATGGTGCTGCGGAATATGAACTCTTGTGCGGATATATCCATAAAACTGGGAAGGAATAAGCAAATGGCAACCGCTTGAAAATAATTTCTCCATAATGCCTTTCTCCTTTTATCCCACAATTGCTCCATCAAAAAATTACAGGAAAAATCATACCTGATGCTATAATTTTGACCTCCTCATTATCACTGTAATTTTTGAACTCATCAGATGATCTCCACAGACTTTACAAAAATAAAACTGAAACTCCGGCACGTTGACGAAATAACATCGGTCTTTGACCCTATCCGTAAAAAATGGCTGATACTCACCCCCGAAGAACATGTGCGGCAATACTTCATACAATATTTAACAGTGCAGATGCTTTATCCCCCTTCTTTACTTGCCGTTGAAAAAACAATAGTAGTGGGGAACGTAAAGAAACGTTTTGATATAGTGGTGTATAGCCGCAACCACAAGCCCTGGATGCTGGTGGAATGCAAGGCGCCGGAAGTATTCGTTTCTGAAAATACTTTGCAACAGCTACTCAACTACCAGCGCACCGTGCAATGTAACTACTGGCTGCTAACCAATGGCCACCAGACCTATTGCGCTGACGCCAATGACATCCAGAACATAAAATGGATAGACGATCTGCCCGCTTATGATAGCTAAGTGGTAACAATAAAAACTCCTCTTAATTATCGCTTGCCAGACGGAAGCCTATATTCCATTGGCGCTTCGATGGCTCCAGCCTGCTGCGGTAGGTGGTGCGGCATACTACGTCTTCATCGAAATAAGAACCACCGCGAAGCACCCGTTTAACGCCCGCATCCGGCCCTTTCGGGTCTATTTTATCAACAGTGGTTTTGTAATAATCATCGTCATACCAGTCCTGGCACCACTCCATTACATTCCCCGACATATCGTAAATACTCAGTTCGTTTGCTTTTTTTTGCCCCACCGGGTGTGTAGTGCTTTTGGGATGCCCGTACCAGCCCACATCCGTAAGTTTATCACTGCCGCTATACATGAACTTGCTGGAATACTTGCCGCCTCTTGCCGCATATTCCCATTCTGTTTCGGTAGGCAGGCGATAGTGTTTGCCGGTCTTTTCATTCAGTTTCTGTATAAATTCCTGAATATCATCCCAACTAACCTTTACCACCGGGCAATTATCACAATCCTTGTTGCCATAGTCAACCCCGTCATAAGCTGGGGGTTTGATGCCCATGATAGTGCGCCACTGCGCCAAGGTCACTTCATATTTCCCGATATAAAAGCTGCTAACGCTCACACGGTGTACCGGCCTTTCATTATCAAATTCCTCGCCCAGGAAGTGCTTGTCATCGCACCCCATAAAGAAGTTGCCCCCTTTCACAAACACCATCTGAACATTTATATCATCCTGGCAAAACGCAGGGATGCTCATTAATACCAGGGCTATTAACAATATGGCCTTTTGCATAATCCTATCCGGCATAGTTCTGATGTATTTAGAATAAAAGAAAGGCGAATGTACAAATTATCGTTAGTAAAAAAGAATACTGGATTATTTAGTCAAGGTAGGTTTACGGATTATCTTCAAGAGCAATGCAGCGTTTATTCAAACTCCCTTTGCGGGTGCCCCTTTGGTAGTACACCATATACTTCCTTATAAGCCAGCACGGTCAAAGGTAGCGGCCTGTATTTGGCATCTTCATATTCCTGTTCGTAAATTGTGTCAAGCTCTTCCTGTAGCTTATCTGCTTCGCTCTTTTCTTCAGACAGTTCTTTTTGAACGGCTTGCCAGGGACTATATTCTGCCGGATTGCTGTTTTCCGGCTCTTCCTTTTTAAAATTTACTAACCCCAACTTTGGAAAGGAATAGTGCCAGTTACAGTTATGCTTTTTTAAAACCATAAAAATGTACTTGTAAAAAGGCAGCAAACTTGCTCTGCCATTTATCCATATAGATCCCATATAGAAATCCAGGTAATCCAGCTTACCAGCAGATAACGGATAATATTCGTTTATAAAATCTGCAATAGTATGGCCGGATCCCCTAAAAGAGCCAAAGTTGTATATCTTGCCATCTTCAGCAATTACTTCATGGTTGTCTGAAAAAATATCCCAGATAGCATCACCCAGAACTTGTATGAATTCATCCCGCGTGTTTATGTTTTCCAGATTGTCCATTTGAAAATCAGCGAGTGTTTTGCGCGGTTCATTGTCTGCTGCTTTGCCTGTTCTTTTAGTGAGCCGTGCAAGATTATCAGAAATTCTGTTGTTCTCTGCTAACTGCTGCTCAGGGGTAGGATGAAAAAAATGAATATACTGTGAATTTTTCCAACCATCAGGAGCAATGGTATTAAGTAATGCTTCGTAGTCAGTAAATATCCTGTGCAGCAAAACTGTACATCCCTCCTCGGTTTTATTTTCCAAATCCTCAAACATAGATCCAAAATAGTAAAAAATTCTAAAAAAGGTAGCATTTAGCAATTCACAAGGCACAAACAAAAAAGCGAAAGTCCAGCGCTCTTCGCCCTGTTTCTTTCGCTCTCAAGTATGTGCGGCAGAGGAGATTCGAACTCCCATGCCCGTTACAGGCGCTACCACCTCAAAGTAGTGCGTCTACCAGTTTCGCCACCGCCGCATTGAGGGGATGCAAAAGTAAAAAGAAAAACCCTAAATCCCTAAAGGGACTTCTCCTTATTTTCTAAAGAAATAAAAAAACCTTATGCCAAAATAAAGGGGTTGATAACTCAATGGAAACGCTTTAACGGCATAATTGATATTGGTTGATCTTTGAATCGGGTTGATAGAAATTAAGCAGCGTAGGTTCCGCCAGGAACTGCGCCCTGAAATGTTTTTTTATCTCCCAGGTAACGCCAAGCGAGATGAAAGGAATTATGTTGCGGCTATACTCAGCTATTTTCCGGCCAACGCTGTCATCGCTGGTATATAATGTGCCGCTTGATTGTGTACTCGTTGAAAACTCCACCGACTGGCCTAAATTTATCAAGGCGCCAACGCCAACGTTATACTTTATATTATCCCACTTACTTGGAATGAGTATGGTAGGATTAACATTTAAGAAAAAAAGCCCGGTGGTGATTTTAGTCCCTGCTTCGGGCTGGAAAGACCTTTTATCATCTGTGATCCCTATCATTTGCAAAAAAGACATGGCCCGTTCATCAACGCCTTTCATTTGCAGTGCAAGATATATCCCTGTGGCGGCGTTCATTGCGTTCTTTCCCTGGGAACCCACACCTGCATTGATCTTTAAAAATACTGGCACAGCAGCCCCAACCGAAAACATATCTGTTTGTGCATGAGACAGGGTGGGGAAATAGCAAGCAATGGCAATAAGTGTTCTTGCTAAATTTTTCAAGAAGGAATTTATAAGTTTGGTTCCTGGCAATAACGGGTTGGCTGCTGTTATATTGCTAAGAGGTATAAAGTAAATCCAAATGCAGGTTTATGAAACTAAAGCTCCCTCAAAATTTCCCAAAATTCATCCCTATCAATAGACAATACTTTTAGGGCGTTTTTTATTACAAACTCAGCAACCGGATCAACATGAGTTTGGACAATAATAGGACGAAACAAATCGGGCCGGGACCATTTTTCATGTCCTCCATTTGTTCCGATTTTTTTGCAACCAACCTTTCTTAGAAACTTCTGGTAGGTAGCAAGCGGTATATTCTTAGTTTATTCACTATGAAAATGAAGGAATTGAAATGCTCTTATGATAATGGCTGTAATTTTTATTTTCCATCAGGTCTTTCAGGTCAGGCCGGCGGATAAGCATTTCATTGAGGCTTGGCTGACGCAATGTCACGGAGCTTTTATTTTCTTTTATTATCCAGCCGAGTTTCAGCAATTCCGCCTTTAATGTTCTTTTTTTTATGGTGTAAGCAAAAAACTCCGACAACCCGATTTCAAAACTTTCTTTAGCCTCCTTTACGGTATAACCGGTTCCATATACATCTAATGAAGGTGCATAAAGCAGGTGTATATTATCTTCGGTAAATGAGATCACAGATATAGGTACACTTATATCGTGTCCAATATCTTTGATTTCCGCAGTTTGAGTTAGCGTGTTCATACTGTTATTAAAAATTCTGAAAAACGGGCAAGAAAATTAAATATTGTTTAACGAAGTTACAAAAAAATTGCGGAATATTCTGAACAAAAAAGCTGACAAAAGTAAAATACCACCATAGCTATTCAAATGCCAAACATTTGAACAACTGCTAAATAGCTAATTCTCCTTCAAAGGAGCCAAGGGTCCTCACATCTTCTATTTTTCAATTACGAATTGCCGGGTACATAGCGACCTGGCGCTACTCATTTTCAGTAAGTACATGCCGGGCGATACATCTATTGATATTTGCGTGTCCAAAGTTCCATTTTTGGCTATTGCGGTGTTTTTGTAAACTACTTTGCCGGCCATATCCACAACTTCAAGCAATACGTTTTCATTACCAGTAAGAGCCAGTGAACCTTTTGCGGAAAATGTTCCATTATTCGGGTCGGGTAGTAAAGCGAAATTGTTGGATATAAATAATTGCTCAACGCCCACATTACCCGGACTCACTTTTCGCACAAGGCCATTACCATTATCAGTTATATACAGGTTACCCCGATGGTCATATACCACACCTACCGGCCCAGACAATTCAGCGGCTGTTGCCATACCACCATCACCACTATTGCCCGCAGAGCCATTACCGGCAATAGTGGTTATAATGCCGGAGGCATCAATTTTGCGGATGCGGTTATTTAAAAGGTCTGAAAAAACAATATTACCCGAGCCGTCAACTGTAATTCGTTTAGGCCCCCAAAGTGCGGCGTTTTTGGCAAGGCCGCCATCTCCATAATATGCTACAGTATCTATAGGGCTTCCTGCAATCGTTGTCATGCCATATAGCGGAGTTACTTCACGAATGATATTGTCCCAAAAATCGGCAATAAAAATATTACCTGATTGATCGGTAGCAATACCTGATAAACTGCAATTTGAAGGAGAAGTCATATCTCCGGTATAACCAAGACCTCTTACAGAACATCCAAAAGAACTAATATGATTAATGATTGTAGAGATTACCCCACCGGTACTTACCCTCCGAATTGCCTCATTAAACGCATCTGAAATATAAAGATTCCCTGCGGCATCAAATGTTACATCAAACGGGGAATCTAAAGTTGCATAGCTTGCCGAGCCGCCATCACCCGTATAGCCAGACTCCCACTGCACACCCGCAAAAGTGGTAATAATACCGGCAGGGGATACCATACGTACTGCGCTATTTTGTTGGTCGGCAATATATAAATTGCCTGCATGATCAACTGCCAGGCCATATGGGAAATTCAGTTGCGCTGCGGTTGCCGGGCCATTATCGCCGGTATAACCTGCCGTGCGGTTGCCAGCCACTGTAGTAATATTGCCAGAAACATCTATTTTCCGAACAACACACATTTCAGGCTCAGAGATATAGATATTGCCTGAATCATCCACCGCAATTGCCCAGGGATTATCGAGCTTTGCTGTAAGCGCCGGGATTCCATTAGTGGTATCATCACCTCCGCTACAGCCGGCAATTGTACTTATGATTTGTGCATTAGCTATAGACGAACAAATTAAAAACAGCAGAACTGCCAGGGAATAACCTTTTCTCATAAATACATTTTTTAGTTAGTCTAATAGAACGAATAAATATTTACACTTAAAAAATCTTCTCTTTATAATAGACGAGTAAAATAGACAAAATCTTGGGTATAATTAAAAATTTAATTTTAAACCATGTGAGATGTTTTGAGGAAACAATTTATGTTATCGCTTCTACATATCTTAAACCACTGCGAGCATGAGTACATTTTTTAAATATAGCGCAGACATTCGCAAGTTGATTTATACCACAAATACTATTGAAGGATACCACAGGCAGATCAGAAAAGTCACAAAAACGAAAGGGAGCGTTCACAAATGATATGGCATTCCTCAAACTGGTATATCTGGCCGCTCAGCGAATTATGGAAAAATGGACTCAGCCGCTTCAAAACTGGAGCCTTACAATTCAGCAACTAAGTATTATGTTTGGGGACAGAATGCCCAAGCTCTTTTATAAAATTTTATTTTTACCATGTGTTCTTTCGCGGGCATGGCCCCCGAAAGAACACATGGTAAAGGACATGACATAGTTAGATTTACATTCTCTCAAAACTAATCACCCTTTAATATTCCTTATTTCTTCTTCGGTAAGGCCGGTTAAAGCTGCTGTTTTTCCAATACTCATGCCATCTGCCAGGCATTTCGCTGCAACTGATAAAATAGCCTTTTTTGTTTCTTCGTTTGCTTTTTTTGTTTCTTCGTTTGCTTTTTTTGTTTCTTCGTTTGCTTTTTTTATTTTTTCCTGCATTACTTCCTCTGCTTTTTTTATTCCTTCCTGCAGGGCATATTGAAAGGTATTAATACTGTCTCTGTATGCTTTCAGTCCGTAGTTATACCTTGCCCGTTCTTCGTCGCTCATCTTAGATAGCTCGGCTTTTTCCATCGCTTCTATAAAAACTACTTCATCTTTAAATATCTGCGGAATGCTTTGGAAATCTTCTAAATTTTTAATGAAGTACAGCCACTTGTCCAGCCGCGTATTCAACTCATTTTCAGTTTTATTGAAGTTGGGCATTTCGAGGTATATATAAGTGAGCTTGTGGTAAAACTGTTTTCCGTTCTGGTCTTTGAGCGTTATCCGATGCACTACTTCACGCTTTTCCTTTTCATCGGCATAATCACTGAATGTAAAATCCAATAACCCGATGCAAAACACCGCTTTCAGATCAAAATTCCATTCTCCTTTTTGAGCCTGTTCACTAATCGGGAATGTGGAATAATAAATTGTTCGTTCTTTAAAATAATTCTGCTTGCTTTTTTGCAACTCCACAATAAATTTTTCGCCCCTTTCATTTTCGCAATATATGTCATAAATGGCTTTACGGTCATCCGGGGTTATGCCTAATTGCTCTGTGTTTTTGAACGTAAGGTTGCGTATAAGCGTATCTTTTGGCAAAAGCGAATTAAGGAAATCAATGAGTATAGGCTTATTGGCTTCTTCCCCAAAGATTTTTTTAAATCCGTAATCAGTAAATATGTCTAAATATTTTGCCATAATCAAGGTATCGAAATGCAAATATAAACCAATTATTCAGTACAGTTACTTTCCTAAATACCCCTGCAACTCATCCTTAATAATATACAATGGCGAGGCTATGGCGTTGATGTACTGGAAATTTCCTTCCCGGTCATTTTTTATGGAGAGCTGTATGCCGCTGGCTTCGCTTTGGATGGCATTGGCCGTAAAACGGTTTTGCGCCGCGTCATAATAAAGATAGGGCGCGCCAGATGAGCCGAACCGGAAATAACCCTTAATGAGGTAACGGAACCCTTCAAATACATAATTGCCGCCAATATCATCGTGGAAAATGCCGAAGTGGTCGAGCATACCTTCTATCGTGGCGTCATTCAGCAACCTGCCCGCAGGTCCGCTGGGAGAGCTTTGCAGGCAATGCAGTTTATTTTCAGGTTCATCAAGAATGTTGAAATCAATACCAACAGAAGGAATGGCGTTGATGATTTCCTGCGGTGTGCCAACGATTTTGTACAAAGCAATATCTGCGCCATAAAAGGCATTCACTAATTCCACCTCCACTAAGAAAGTATATTTCTGCGCATCCTGGTCATACATACTCCTGTTCTCACCAAACATGCGCGTGAGCGAAGCATCGTTGTAGAAGGCGTTTTTTTTGAACTGGAACACAAGATATGGTGTGCAAATATTCTTTGCCGCAAGGCTCGCATACCTCGTATCAAAGCGTTTTTGTTTGAGGATATTTGTGATGGCCTGCAGGTTGGCGGGATCATTGGTATTCAGGTACCGTTTACCGGTATATGGATCGGCATAATAGTGCTGGTCTAAAAACCTGGTCTGCGCGCCATCCAGTATCGGGAATATCTCTTTCTTGAAAATGTCTTCGGTGATAGACCTGTAAAAGCCCGGCTGGATGCGAAGGTTATGCGCCACGCTAAGAAAGTACCCATCGCCGATATGAAAGGCGCAGATGTTGTTTTCAAAAGTGCGTTTCTGCGGCTCGTCAATATTGTAGAGCCACATTATCCTTTGCAATGGGGAAGTTTGCTCGTCTATGAGCGCCAGCTTTTTGTTTATCATTTCCGTATCCCCGGTATTATGCTGAAATTGTAAAAACATGTGGGTAATGTGAAAATTAGTAAATGTGAAAATGTGAAAAATAATGTGCAAACGTGCAAATGTGCAAATTGCGTGATTGCAAGGTAAAAGTGGTAAAAAAAGGGTGAAAAATAAGAATATCAATTTTTTTAACCGATTTATTGTAACAAAAACGCTACTTTAACGATTTAAAGGAACGACGATTGTAAACAATACACACAATGCTACAGATCAATAATCTCTCCAAAACATACCCTAATGGCGTGCAGGCGCTGAAGGATGTAACCCTTAATATTTCCAACGGCATGTTTGGGCTGCTGGGGCCTAACGGCGCCGGTAAGTCAACACTGATGCGCACCATAGCCACCTTGCAGGATGCTGATTCCGGTACCATAATGTTTGGCGATATTGATGTGAGCAAACAAAAACAGGAATTGCGGAAAGTGCTGGGCTACCTGCCGCAGGAGTTTGGCGTTTATCCGAAAGTATCGGCGGAAGAGATGCTGCATTACATAGCACGGCTCAAGGGTATAGCCAATGATAAAGAACGTAAGGAACTGGTAAAGGCATTGCTGGAACAGGTGAACCTGTACAATCACCGTAATAAATCGCTGGGCGGTTATTCGGGTGGCATGAAGCAACGTTTTGGCATAGCGCAGGCGCTGATAGGAAACCCTAAGCTGATAATAGTGGATGAGCCAACGGCAGGCCTCGACCCGGCAGAAAGGCTGCGTTTCAATAACCTATTGAGCGAGATTGGAGAGAACATTATAGTGATACTATCCACACACATTGTGGACGATGTAAGCGCACTGTGCAATGACATGGCCATCATTTCCGGTGGCAAAGTGGTGCAGCGTGGAAATCCTGAAGAACTGGTGCGTGGGCTGGAAAACAAAGTATGGAGCAAGCGGGTGCAAAAAGATGAAGTGGCGAAATACCAGTCGGAATATAAAATGATACTCGCCAAATTATCGGGTGGCTCCATGATGGTGTATGTGAACAGCGACAACGATCCCGGTAATGGCTTCAGGCCGGAAATAGCGAGCCTGGAGGACATTTACTTTTCAAACATTTTCTAACCTTTTTAATTAAAAATCATGTTCACTTCCATTTTTGCTTTTGAGGTCAGGCGATTGGTAAGGTCATTGTCCACCTATATCTACTTCTTCATACTCTTCATTGTCACTTTTTTCCTTGCGCTGCTGGCGGGCGGGGCTTTCCCCGAAGCTAATTTCAACATCAGGGGCGAGAAGATATTCGCGAATGCCCCTCTTGTTATTGACGCCTTTTTCTCCGGTATCAATAACTATATCGGCCTTATTATTATTGTCGCGGTCACAGGCAATGCGGTACTCAAAGATTTTAAGACCAACACCTATACCATGATCTTTACCACCCCGGTATCGAAATTCGATTATTTATTTGGCCGTTTTTCCGCTTCTCTTTTTATAACGCTGCTCATACTTACCGCTCCGGCTTTTGGTATGATGGCGGGCTATGCCTCACCCTGGGTGAACCATGAAAAAATAGGGGCGTTCATGCTCTTGCCCTACCTAAATACATACTGGCAGACTATCATTCCCAACGCCATATTCGATGGCGCTATCTTCTTTGCAGTAAGCCTTATAGCGAGGGATATATTCGTGATCTGGCTGTCGCTTATTATTTTCTTCGTGGCTACGGGTTTCGCCAATTCTATTTTCAGTTCGCTGGAAAAACAAACCGTCGCCGCCCTTGTTGACCCTATGGGGAATTTTGCGAAACGCACTATAAGCAAGTATTGGAGCGCCTACGAAATGAACCACTTCAATTACGCAATGCGCGGCCTGTTCCTTGCCAACAGGCTTATCTGGTTGGGGTTGGCGGGCGTGGTATGGGGTATTGGGTATTCTTATTTTTCGTTTAGTTCCAGCCCGCGCAGGCTGTTTTTGAGGAAACCAAAGCTGGCTGATAGCGCCAAGCTCACCTTTGTGCCATCCTACTTCAACAAGAATGTGCTGCCCAAAGTTGCCCAGTCATTCACTACCGGCACAAACCTTAAAAGCCTGTGGGGGCTGTCTGTTGACGAATGCCGCACCGTATGGAGAAACACTTACTTCCGCATCATCCTGTTGTTTGGTATGTTGTTCTTGTTCCTGTCGGCTATCCAGTTAGGCAAGATATATGAAACCACCATTTACCCGGTCACCTATATGATGGTGGAAGCCTTTGGCGGAACTTTTATGCTGTTCATGGTAATTCTCACCATCATGTTTGCCGGGGAAATTGTATGGCGCGCCCGCGATTTTAATACCAGCAATATCCTTGATTCGCTGCCTGTACCCAATTGGGTATTTTATGTCAGCAAGCTGGCTGGGCTTGTATTTATGCAGGTGTTGCTGCTCTGTATCATTATGGTATGCGGCATCATTGTGCAGCTATTCAAGGGTTATACCCATGTAGAAATACTCCTTTACATTAAATACCTTTTTGGGATCAGGTTGATTGATTTTGTGCTGCTGTCTGTTCTTGCCATTTTTGTGCAGACCCTGGTCAGCAATAAATACGTGGGTTATTTTATTGTAGCCCTGTTTTATTTCTGGAACAACACTTTTGCATCCCTGGTACTGAAGCACAATTTGTTCATATTCTCTTCTGACCCCGGGGTTACATATTCCGACATGAATGGTTTCGGCCATGCTATTTTTCCGTTCATTGTTTTTAAGGTTTACTGGGGGGCTTTTTGCCTGGTTCTTGCGGCATTGTCGAGCCTGTGGTGGGCAAGGGGCAGCGAAGAAGGCCTGAAACTGCGCATGGTTAATGCGAGGAATAAAGCAAACAGCACATCGTGGTTAGTAACTGCAATAGGCGCGCTTGTGTTTATTGGTTGCGGCGGGTTTATCTACTACAATACTAATATTGAAAATAAGTTCAGGACGGATTTTCAAACTGCGGAATTGCAGGCTAAGTACGAAAAGAAGTTCAAAAACCTGGAATATGCACCCCAGCCCAGGATAACCGATGTGCAGGTTAATGTGGACATCTTCCCATATACCCGCTCAGTGCATACCACAGGTACTTATGTGTTGAAAAACAAAACCGCTGCGCCTATTGATTCTGTACAGGTATTGATACCGTCGAGCGTACAAATTAATACACTTACTTTTTCCAGACCAACGCAACTAATGCTTGATGATTCGGAGTATGACTACCGGATATACAAACTTGCGCAGCCTTTGTTGCCCGGCGATACGCTTACTATGGCATTTAACCTGGATGTAATTTCACGTGGTTTTAAGCATGATTTTAACGGCTTGGGCGTACCTATCTATAATGGCACATTTATAAATAACAAAACGTTTTTGCCAGGCATAGGGTATAACAGCGATGCAGAGCTTGCCGATAACAATGAAAGGAAAAAACATGGCCTGGGCTACCGTATGACTTCCCTGCCCATTACAGATACCGCAGCTTACCAGTACAATGGCCTGGCGCATGACGCAGACTTTATCACCTTTGACGCTACGGTAAGCACTGTGCCGGACCAGACAGCCATAGCCCCCGGATACCTGCAACGCGAATGGACGGAAAACGGACGGCATTACTTCCACTATAAGATGGACAGTAAAATACTTAACTTTTATTCATTCCTTTCTGCACGCTACTTGGTGAAGAAAGAAAAGTGGAATGACGTGAGCCTGGAAATATACTACCATAAGGGACATGAATATGACCTGGAAAGGATGTTCAACGGCATGAAGAAATCATTAGACTATTATTCCAGAAATTTCTCGCCATACCAGCACAGGCAGGTGCGCATCCTTGAATTTCCCCGGTATTCCACCTTCGCACAATCGTTCCCAAACACTATTCCTTTTTCCGAAGGCTTTGGTTTTATAGCGTCTGTTGACGACAGCGATAAGAGTACCGTTGATTACCCGTTTTATGTAACCTGCCACGAGGTAGCCCACCAATGGTTTGCCCACCAGGTAATAGGCGCCGGTGTGGAAGGCGGCGTAATACTTGCCGAAAGCATGGCGCAATATGGCGCGATAATGGTTATGGAAAAAGAATATGGCGAAGAGCGGGTAAGGAAGTTCCTGCATATGGAGATGGATACGTACTTAATGGGCCGCTCGCGGGAATCGGAGAAAGAAAAACCTTTGGCATTCCTTGACCCTACCCAGGACTATATTTATTACCGCAAGGGCGGGGTGGTTATGCACGCGCTAAGTAAATACATTGGCGAGGACAGCCTGAACCATGCTTTAAAACGGTTCATAGAACGCTATGCGTTCCAGGGGCCGCCTTATCCTACCACGCTCGATCTTTTGTCGTACATCTATGCTGCTACGCCAGACTCTATGAAGTATTTTATTACTGATTGTTTTAAGAAAATAGTTATTTACGACAATAAAATAACGGATGCCAACGCGGTAAAAACCGGGGATAAATACGAAGTAACGTTTACGGTTGACTCCAAAAAACTCATTGCCGACTCTACAGGGAAAGAAACGGATTCGCCCTCAGTAAACTACATAGAAATAGGTGTTTACAAAGACCGTAATTCGCTGACCACCCTGAACCGCTACAAACTAAAAACAGGGGTAACCAAAATGACGATAGCTGTTGACTACAAACCATACAAAGTAATGATTGACCCCCGTATGCTGCTGATAGATAAAAAGCTGGACGATAATGAAAAAAAACTGGAGGACGGGGAAAAGGTGGCGGGGAAGTAGTTGTGGTTGGGAATTGGGGATTGTTTTCTTTTTATTTATGGAAGCCGATACTATGCGATAGGACAACTAAGCGGAGGCTTAGGCCAGTGGGTCATTTTCTGTGAAATGCAAGTATCGCAAAGTGCCGCGAAAAGGCGGAAACCCGGTCGAGGACGGGAAAAATTTATGCTGCCTTATCTCTTCTGGTGGTATGCAGTTTTTTTCTTTTTGCAGCGGTGCGTTTCTTTTCTTCTGCGTCTTCACGCCTCATAATTCTTTTATGAATACGGGTCATACTATCTATATAGTCATCCATATCCTTATAGTCCTTTTCTACTTCTATAAGCCACTTGGCTTCGCGTAGTTCTTCAGGGGTAACTATTTCGTACCTGAAATCAGCATATTTATCAGTTCTTTTTGTAGCCATAAAAAGTTTATGCTGCCTTATCTCTTTTGATAGAAAGCAGTTTTTTTCTTCTCGCAATAACACGATTCTTTTTTTCGGTTTCCTCGCGCCTCATACGCCTGATTTCAGCACGGGTAAAACGATTGATATAATCATCCATGTCCTTGAATGTACCTATCTCTATGAGCCATTTAGCCTCGCGAAGCTCTTCGGGGGTTACTATTTCGTAACGGTAATTGGCGTATTTATTGATTTTCTTAGTATCCATAACGATAACAACTTTGTACTACTGCAAATTTATTAGATAAAATGAAAACTACCTTATATTTTTTGCCATTAATTTCATTATAGCCACACCATACCCTTCCTCCAATCGGATCGAATCGTTTACAAGTTTTCAATAGTTTTGAGATTTGCTGGAACTTTAAATCGTGATTTTTATTTTTATTTATAAAATTATCCATAATGTGGTCGCAATATTGCGATACCCATTTTATTTCTACCGTGCGGTTACGAACAATAAATTTGGCATTTTCAGTGGACATAATTTTGTGGTGGTGTTTAATACTGAAACAAATGTATAGGTTTAAAACAACGCCTTAAATACAGAAATTGTTTGCATCTCGGGATGCCTGTAATATAAAATCTATTCACGCGCTTTATTTCCATACTTTCCCTTGAAATATTCCATCTGGCCATTAACGTGGTCAAATTTTTCTTTACTGGGTCCGAAATTAGCTATTTCCGCTTCGTATGTTTCAATTTCTTCGAGAACATTCTGATAATTCTGCGCATTAAATTTGAAGTCAGTCTTTATCCTTTGGATAGAATTATTATTCTCAGACATTAGCGTTTCGTCTTTCAGCACAAAAATACCCTGTCGCAAAAGCCTATACTCAAATAGGTTGACAGCGTAAGAATCATGAACCCTAAAAAAAATTTGTATTTGCTTTTGTAGCTTAGTGATTATTTCATCAAATCCCAATTTCACATCAAAGCTGATTCGCTTTGTACTGCTTCTTAAAGGACAGATTGGTTCTTTAAGGTAGAGTTTTTTTAACTTACCATTGCTCTTAATTGCAATAATGTTCCGTGGCCTGACCTCGAAGTCTCCATGATATACACAGCGTAGCTTTATCTTGTCTGGGTCGGTAAGATCGGCTGCTATTACAGATGTGTTGTTCTGTCGTGCAAAAAAAGTCATTTGTTTTGATAACATTGCCTGTACCATCAGCCCGCTGATTTGCCATTTCTGTTGCTCAATAGTAGTTTTTAGCAACTCAATTTCATCTTTCTTCTTTAGCTTCTTTAACAGGTTCTCTTTCTTATCAGGTATTGTCAATTCCTCGTAAGTCACACGTAAGTTGGCCAAGAAAGGAGTTGCTTTTAACAGTAGCTCCTGAGATTCCTTTGTCATTCCTACAAGAGCAATTAACTTTTGTAAAGCATCGAGTTCATCGCTATCAACAACGAGTGTTACAGTTTGCATAGTTTCCATACTACAATTTTGATGTAACGTAAAAATATATAAAAATCCTATTTAGTTATCGTTCCCAAAAAACACGAACCGTTCCGGGAACATATCTTCCAAAGATATTTTCAGATAAGTTTGCTTTTATTGAAGCGGAAGCTGAAAAGCTAATAGAGTAGGCAATAACAATTAAATTTTTTTGCGCTATGGCAAAAGGTAAAGGTGGGTGGCCCAGCACGACTGGCAGACCATCGGGTGGAGGAAGGGATAACAAATAATCCTCCCAAAAACAAAGTGAAATAAAGGGGGCGAAAGCTCCCTTTAAAATTTTCATCGCCTCGAATTAAATCCTCAAAAACAAAAGCAGTTTATTGAAACCATTTTAATAAACCGCTTTATTTTTTTTATAAATTCTGCTACTATTGGGGGCTTGTTACCGGTTTTGTAGCGGGCTTTGCAGCGGGGGCGGTTGTTCTTGTAGTTGTTTTTGTTTTTGTGACGGTTTTTATTACCGGTTTTGCTTTATTCGCAAATTTATACCTTAAACCAATCATAAATCCGCCGGTGGCATTGTGGGTTGCGGCGCGGTTATTGTCGTAGTAGTTGTAACTGGTATAGCGTATAGTGTATCCCGCGCCTTTATCTTCCACATCTCCCAACCCCCAATCGAAACGCATATCGGCGGTTAAGACGAATTTTTTTGAAAGATTAAAACCTGCGCCAAAGCCAAAGGCAACATCGAAGGTTGTTTGCTTATAGCCCTGTATCGGAGTTAAACCATCTTTGGCAAGCGATACATCCTGGCCATTTACTTTTATATCAGCAGAGGTGAGCAGATTGATCTGCGGGCCGATAAATGAATTGAAAAATACGGTCTTTTTGTTATTGCCGGTATAACGGAAGAGTATCGGTATTTTTAAGCAATTCAGTTGAATATAGGCATTGTAAGTGCTGTTGAGCGGCATCCCGGTAAGCAAAACAAAATTGGAGCTATATACAGCGGGGTCCGTCTTACCGGATAAAGTGCCTGTATAGCCGCAACCCTGTATGGAGTACAGCAGATTAAGCTCTACGCCCAGATGTTTGTTGATGGTGTAACCTGCCTCAATGCCGCCGGCAAAGCTGGTTTGAAGTTTGTAATTGAGTTCGGCGCCTGCCGCCTGGTCATTATTATTTATGAGGGAGGAGGTTTGTGCCATCCCACTCAATCCTACGTCAAACCCTTTCTGGGCATAGGCATGGCTGCCAATAAGGGACAGGGCGGTAATAGCAATAACCTTGCGGATAAAACGAGGTTGCGCATTTTTTTGTTTTGCGGTAACATTCTGTAGAGGTTGACGCATAAGGTGGGTTTTAAAGTTTGAAATGATGATTTGGATAATGACACTTGAGGAAAATACAAGGCCGGAAATGTGATTACCAGATAAATATACAAAATTGTTTTCCAGAAATGCAAGAGGGGGAATTGTAATCGTGACTAACGCTAAACAATATGCCTCACCAAAACCCGTTTTGCGATGGGCAGCAATGTTTCATTAAAGGGTATGCTTAATGGGAACTCCACTTTATATACTGCGGGGTTTGGCAGCGTGCGGAAGGTGCGTATAATGTCCAATTTTATCTGCTCGTAAGTGTTTGCGGAATTTTTCACACGGCTGTCCACATACGTCATTTTTATGCCCTTGTAGCGGGAGTCTTTATGCTCAAAAAGGCTTATGTTGTAATTATATACGCTTACCTCTGAGTATGACCCATAGCGGAGAAAAATGTAACCTTCATTCTTATACAGCGGCACAATACCCACAGGCTCTACCAGCAATTGTTTTTCTATGAACTCATATATTTCAGCGCCCTCGTTTATGGTTCCTTTCATTTTGTCAAGGGCGTATTGGGTTATGTGTTCCAGTTCCCGCATCAGTTCATTATCTGCCAACATGCGTTCGTAAACCAGTTCCAGTTTCTGCATGTCCAGCATGTCAAGTTTTTTGGGGAACCTGTCTTGCAGGAACCGCTTATTTTTCTGGAAAGAGACCAGGTTGTTGTAATGGAACACAATATCTGAAAGCTGCGGGTATAACTTGGTTTCGTTGAAACATTGTTTTACTTCCTGCAGGTAGGCAAGCAGGCGGTATTTCTGGAGTTCAAAATCTATATATCCTTCCATGAACCAGGTTTCGCTCAAAGTCATAGCTTTATATCTTTGTTCTAAGATACTACAACAAATTCAATGCCAAAGTATAAGGGGAGATTTTTTTAGGAGAATGGGCTACGAACATCCCCCTATCTTCTCTAACACACAATGCCAACGCTAAAGGGGGAATTGCGGCATCAAATCCATCTGCCTTTTCCATATTATATAAATGTTGGTTTCCCGAATGTATGACTTTTTTTCAAAAAGTGAAATTTGTCATACACCCTCCGCACCAGGTTTCCGCCCTCGCGGAACTTAGCGATATTCGCAATTGACAAAAGCAAAATAGAAATCTTTTGATGAACGGTGCTAACGCCACTGAAGCCAAATACGTGGATGTAGCCGGGACAAAAAAATTTATCATTCACTACCGACACCCCTTTGCATTTTTCTCAATTTTGTTTTTATCTTGCGATACATGAAAACGATCATTTTATTTGCCCTGGGCATATCATTATGCAATGGAAATATACTTGCCCAAACCAAAGCTAAAAAAGATAATCAGAACCCCGCGCAAAGCATAGCTGACGCCGAACAACAGAAAGTAAAAGGCCGGTTTTTTTTCAGGGAAGGCGAATTGCATAACCTCGGTATTTTAAAAAAAGGCCGCATTGTTTTAGATACTTTCTGGTTCGAGAATATTGGCAATTCTCCTATTGATATAAGTTTCATTACCCCTTCCAGCAGCATGATAACCACCGACTGGACCAAGGGCCAGGTAAGGCCGGAAAAAATTGGTTATATTTCTTATGTGGTAAAAACCAACAAAAAAAGCGGCCCGTTCAGCGCCATGCTTTATGTGCAGTCTGACGCCATAAACACCAAAGGGAAAAAGTTTTATACACTCTATATAAAGGGCGATATACGGGAAGGCGGAAAACAAACAGCAAAAAAGAAACCTATAGTAAAGAAACCAGCGAAAAAGAAACGGGTGAAAAAGCATCCCAAAACAGATGATTGATCAACTATTTCCTAATGATTTCATTTTATTTGGAAGCCCTGAAAGGGTGGTATATGTCAGCGATGGGCAACGCCCATTGAAATAACGCCCATCGAAATCGCGCCGATTGGGTTTATATACATATTTGTTCTGCCCGGTAAGGGCTAACTCTTTGTAGCCCCTGAATAAAAAATATCCTTTGCCCCATTGGGGCTGACCAATTCGCGACAATTTTTAATACAACCTTCCTTATAAAGAACTAATTTTGCAGCCACTAATCACAGATCATGGGTTTATTCGATAAGCTGTTTAAACGTAATAAAGAGCAGGAAGATCAAAAACAGGCTTTGGACGAAGGGTTGAAAAAAACAAAAGAAGGTTTTTTCTCAAAACTTGGCAAGGCCATTGCGGGCAAAGACAAGGTGGATGAAGAGGTGCTGGACGAGGTGGAAAACGCCCTGGTGAGTGCTGATGTAGGGGTGGATACAACTGTGGCGATTATAGACCGAATCGAAAAACGGGTTGCAAAAGATAAATACCTCGGCACTTCTGAACTCAACCGAATACTTCAGGAAGAGATAATGAGTATGCTCACCGCCGCGCCATCCAATGAGTTCGCAACGTTTGATGTGCCAGCCGGTAAGAAACCATATGTGATACTGGTTGTTGGCGTAAATGGCGTAGGGAAAACAACTACCATTGGCAAGCTGGCATACAACTTTAAGAAGAATGGAAAAAGCGTGCTTCTGGGTGCGGCAGATACTTTCAGGGCTGCGGCTGTGGACCAACTGACCATATGGAGCGAGCGGGTAGGCGTACCGATAGTGAAGAAAGAAATGGGCAGCGACCCCAGTTCTGTGGCATTCGATACGGTACAGAGCGGCATAGCAAGAGATGTGGACGTGATAATAATTGACACCGCAGGCCGCCTCCACAATAAGGCCTATCTGATGAATGAACTGGAAAAGATACACCGTGTAATAAAGAAGAAAATGCCCGACGCCCCACATGAGGTATTGCTGGTACTGGACGGCAGCACCGGGCAAAACGCGCTGGAGCAGGCAAAACATTTCACCGCAGCAACTGATGTTTCGGCAATTGCGGTTACAAAGCTCGATGGTACGGCAAAGGGCGGCGTAGTGCTGGCAATAGCCAACCAGTTCAAAATACCGGTGAAGTATATAGGCGTGGGAGAAAAAATGGAAGACCTCCAGATTTTTAACAAGGAAGAGTTTGTGGATAGCTTGTTCAGCTTAAACCCCTAAAACCCGGCGTAACTCCTTTACCCCCTCTGTTGCTGGCATTTCTATAGGCACTACATTTTTGTACCTGCTTACCGGGGGTATGCGTTTATCAATCACGTACTTGGTTACTTTTTCTTTTACATAGTCCACCAGGCCGGCAGCGGGATATACGGCAAGCGAAGTGCCGATAAGCACAAAAATATCAGCGTCATAAAGTATGGGTATAGCCTGCTCTATCATAGGCACCGCCTCCTCGAACCATACTATGTGCGGGCGGAACTGCCCGCCATCATCAGCCTTGTCGCCCAGCTTTATGTCTTTCTTTATGCGGTGTATTTTATGCTCATTTTTTTCACTTCTCATTTTCAGTATCTCGCCATGCAGGTGCAGCACTTTTTTTGAGCCTGCCCGTTCGTGCAGGTCATCCACATTCTGCGTGATGATGTGTACATCGAAATGAGCCTGTAAGTCGGCAAGGGTCGTATGGGCGTTATTTGGTTTTGCAGCAAGCACATCTTTGCGGCGCATATTGTAAAAGTCCAGTACCATCTGCGGGTCTTTGCGCCAGCCGCGCGGCGTGGCTACATCTTCTATATTATACCCTTCCCACAGCCCACCGCTGTCGCGGAAAGTCCGCAACCCGCTTTCTGCGCTTATCCCTGCGCCGGTGAGGACTACCAGTTTTTGTTTAGACATTTTTTTTATGGAATTTGGAATTGGTAATTTGGAATTGGGATTGTTTTGTATGCTCATTTCAGAGAAACTGTTTTATACGCTTCGTTCTCTTAGAATTGATAGTTACGTGTAATTATTCTTTTTGCTTCATCCCAACTATAGATTTTGCTTTCACCGCTTAATCGTTTTTTTCTGCGTTCTTCAAATACCTGCATATCTGCATTGCTAAAAGAATATTCATTACTATCATCGTATTCATCATTATATTCTTTGGCTACCACATACATTATTTTGAGAAGTTTTTCGTCTCCTGAATCAATATAATGATGGAGTTTTTGACGCATGTTTCCAGATTCCATAATGGTAGTTTTTTCCTTTTAGCTTTATCATTCTTACACTCAAAGATAACATATTTTGGTCACTGAAAATAATGCTGAATATTTTTTTCACAACGACATAATTTGGCGTAACCGGCCGCTACTTTTGTGGAATTATGAAAGACACTTTTACCGCCATAGATTTTGAAACAGCCACCGGAAGGCGCAGCAGCATTTGCCAGGGGGCTGGTGCGTGTGGAAAACGGAAGAGCCAGAGAGCAGTTATCCATACTCATACAGCCACCCAATAACTACTACTGGAACAACTTTACAGACATACATGGCATTACTCCTGAAATGACCGCAAACGCCCCGCGCTTTCACCTTATCTGGAACCAGCTAAAGCCATTTATACACAACCAGCATGTGGTAGCCCACAATGGTTTTGCGTTCGACTTTCATTGCCTGGCACAGACCCTGGAATACTACAAGCTCCCCGTACCCGCCTATACCGGCCACTGCACCTACCGCATTTATGGAGAAAGTTTAGCTGCCTTATGCAAAAAATATAAACTACCTTTAAACCACCACGATGCGCTTAGCGATGCTATGGCTTGCGCGGAGTTGTTTTTGTTGCATTTGGGATAAAATAATAGAATTCAAAAAACAGAGATGCTGAAAACTGTATAGAGTAGGCAGGAATTTAAAAATAATTTTTATGAGCATTTGGGCATTTAAAGCTCCTTCTCAAGAGGACTACGACCATGATGAATACCAGGATGTAGCAAAGTTTCTTACTTCATCAATAAAAAATGGAGTATCAAGATTTGGTTGGGGTTATGTGGACGAAGCAGATCTAAACATACTTGAACCGAAGCTTTATGTAGATATGACAGACAATGAAAAGCAATGTTGGGCAAAAGCTAATTTCCTCCTTGATATAGCTATTGGTGATTGGATAGTTCATATTAATCTACCCTATTGGGGAGCGTGTCTTGCAGGACAGGTAATAGAAACGTATAAATTTGAACAAGAGGATAATGCTGTGTCCGACTTTAGGCACATGATGAAGCTTGACCCAAATTCTATAGTTGAATTCGAACGAAACGATGATGCTGTTCTGCCAATAATCAGTAGTAGGCTTAAATTACAAGGTCGTTATTGGAGTATTCAACATGAACAGGAATTTTTACAGACAATTGAAAACATTAAGGCAGAAGATTTAGGTAAAAGTATAGATGAAAGTGTGGGCGTATTTTACTTGAAAAAGGATTTATCCCCTATACTACAGTCAATTACGGAAAAAATTCAAAAAACGCACCCTGCGAGTCATTTAGAAAATCTGGTTGCAGAAATTTTCAGAAAAATCCCCGGAGTAGTGGATGTAAGAGAGAATGGGAAATACAAAGGATGGGGAACTGATAATGGTGCTGACCTTATTGTTACTTATAAATCCGGCTTGAATGTTAGCAATTTGGAAAAGGAAGAAAAACTTGTAGTTCAAGTCAAATCTTATATTGGACAGCATTGGGATACAAACGCAGTTGCACAAACCGAAACTGCAATAAATGAATATGAAGCCCATGCTGGTCTCATTATTACAACTGCAGAACGAACAAAAGGATTAGAAGAAGCAATAGAAGAATTAAGCTCAAGACTAAATAAGCCAGTAGGTCTAATAGCCGGAGCAGATGTTGCAAAGTTTGTGCTTAAACATGGTGGGGATGTTGTACTCTGAGATCTATTTTAAAACCAAGAAAAAATATACATTTAATTTGAATAATTTTTTATGAAAAAAATGACACCCTTAGATTGGCTTAAAAGTCATTTACCAAAAATAAATGGCTTGCCAGTGTTAGAATTAGACGAAATTAATGATTCTGACATTGGATTTGAAGATGCCCAGAAAATTACAAAAGGTGAACTTTGGGATGACGATTCGGTAGATGGTGAATATGATGAAGATACTGATGAAATTGAAGAAATTGATTTCCAAACTGCAAAAACTCTTTTCGTAATTCGTAGAAATTCCGAGGGTGCCAATCGCCACAAACCTAATTTTATTTTCAGTTCAACAGATGAAGACGAAACTGAGGAAAAATATATTGAATTAGCAAAAAAGGAATTGGAAATAAAAAACTTGGAAGAGTTTAGAAAGTTATTTCCAAATTATTAAATGCCAATTTGTAGATTCCCGAAATCTGAAAGTAAAGCATTACGTGAGTTTAGAAAATCATAACACCTTTTCCTATGCGCCCACTAAAAATGAATCAACCTACTATTGTCAATAGCAGGCAACAGGAGATTGAGCAATACATAGCAGCAATCGGTGGGTATGAGATTATGCCTGATGGTAAAGAACTTTCGGCTATTATTAAGGCTGTGTGCGAAGGTGATGAAGCTGCAACAGAAAAAGCCAAAAGAATCTGGTTAAGGACTATAATTTATATAGCCACACAATGCGCTCCATCTACCCACTTACCGTTTGATGTACTTGTTGCTGCTGGCATGGAGGGGCTTCTAAAGTTTATCCATAGCTCGCCAGATGAGGATAAATTTTTCTCGTTTTATGTATGGAATATAAAGCAGGGTATATTGGGCAGGATTAAAGAAAACAGTAGTAATATAGCCTAAACCATTTCCATTTTGGAAATAGTTTAGACGAAGCAGCAACTATTGCAAAAAATGCAACAGTTCAGATTGAAGCTGGAAGAGAATTAATGAGAAATATTAAATATTAATACAGCGGCATAATGAGTGATGTACTTATATACAAATCGTCAGATAATCAAACACAGGTAGAAGTGATGTTTGATAATGAGATAGTGTGGCTAACACTAAACCAGATAGCGGATCTCTTTAAACGGGATAAATCTGTAATATCAAGACATTTTAAAAATATTTTCGAAAGTGAGGAACTTGCGAAAATTTCAGTTGTTGCAAAAAATGCAACAACTGCTATAGACGGCAAAATATATGAAGTAGAGTATTATAATTTAGATGCAATCATTTCTGTAGGTTACAGAGTCAACTCTAAACGTGGTACTCAATTCCGCCAATAGGCTACACAACGTTTAAAGGACTACCTCGTTAAAGGTTATGCCCTCAACCAACAACGGCTGGAACAACTTAACCAGGTCATAAATATAATACAGCAATCCGGGGGAACTATTGGTTTGCAGTTGAGCGAATCAAAAGGACTGCTTGATATTTTGAGTGGTTACACCCGGAGTTTTGTAATGCTCAACCGTTATGACAGTAATAAGCTGGAAACCGAGGGATTAACCGAAAATATCACCTACGAAATAAAATACGCTGAAGCGAAAGCGGTGATAGCTGAATTGAAACAACAGCTTATTGCAAGAAAAGAAGCCTCCGGGCTTTTTGGAAATGAGAAAGACCAGAGTTTTGAAGGCACATTGCAAAATGTAGTACAGACATTCGGAGGCGATTATGTTTATCCGAGCATTGAAGAGCAGGCAGCCCACCTACTCTATTTCATTATTAAAAACCATCCGTTTAGTGATGGCAACAAACGTATTGGTGCATTTTTGTGATGTATAGGTTTGCAGTTATTATTTCACGCAAAGCTCGCAAGGTTTTTCGCAAAGGAGCTAAGATTTCATGGTACCTTCTTTGCATTCTTTGGTGCCATGATTTAGCAACATCAAAAACTTCAAAGTGTCATGGTTCGTTCCGAAAGCTATCGGAATCACCATGGCAGTAATTCTATTCGGCAATGCGAGGTAAAATTCAGTAAATTGCTCCAAGATTTGAGGTCCTATGCCATTTCTAACAGCAAATAAAATTCATAACGGACACGGTTGGTTGCCGGAAGACAGCGTAATAGAATTGTCGGATGATGGTACGGTTATTTCTATACAGGATGGTCCCAATAACGATGCTGTATTTTATGAAGGCATTCTGTCGCCGGGATTTGTAAACGCGCATTGCCACCTGGAGCTATCGCACATGAAGGGCGTAGTGCCGGAGCATACGCGGCTGATACCTTTTCTGAAAAATATTACCCAACACAGAAATGACTTTACGGATGAGCAGAAGAAAGCCGCCCGCAAAGAAGGCTATAATGAACTTGTGCGAAACGGGGTAGTAGCTGTAGGCGATATTGCCAATACCACCGATTCGCTGGATGTTCGAGCGCTTGATAAAATGCACTTTTATACGTTTATAGAGTCAATAGGTTTTACAGAGCAAAACGCAACAAGATCTTTTGGCTACGCGCAGCAAACATACCAGGCATTTGCAAGCCAGCAGTCTAATAAACATCTGTTGAAACAGGCTATAGTACCCCATGCGCCATACTCTGTTTCTTCCGCCCTGTTCCGCCTTATAGATATGCACCGGAAAGACGTTATCATTTCCATACACAACCAGGAAAGCGAGGAAGAGAACCGGTATTATAATACAAAAGAAGGCGCTGTTACCGACCTGCTTCTTTCTCTTGGCATTGACGATGGCTTTTTTAACCCCACTGGCAGGTCTTCCATACAGTCTTATCTCGAATGGATGTCGCCGCACCATCCGTTTATTTTTGTTCATAACACTTATACCAAACGCCTCGATGTGCAGTATGCCCACAGCAGGCTGAACGAGGTGTACTGGTGCCTGTGTCCTAACGCAAATCTATACATTGAAAATACCTTGCCGGATATAAAAATGTTCATCAGCGAAGGAGCCAATATCTGCATTGGCACCGATAGTCTTGCTTCTAATCGCCAGCTATGTATATTATCTGAACTATACAGTATTAAGGAGCATTATCCCGCAATAGATTGGGAAACACTTCTTATATGGGCTACGCTGAATGGGGCCTGCGGGCTACAGTTGCAGGATGTAGTGGGTAGTATTGAAGTTGGGAAAGCCCCTGGTATTTTGCAGCTAACAGGGCTTGATATTAATGGCGTTAAACCATCAGTGAAAAGAATAGCATAAGAGCGGTTGACAAAATAATGATTCGTACTTTTGGATAGCTATGAAGCAGGTAATAGATAATTTTTCTACAGGGGCGCAGGATTATGCCCAATTCCGGCCAGAATCGCCGGACGGTATTTTTGATTTTCTTTACAGCAAAGTGAATGGGTATGGTGTAGCCTGGGATTGCGGAACGGGCAACGGGCAGGTGGCATTAAAATTGGCGGAACGGTTTGAAAAAGTTTATGGCACAGACATCAGCAATGAGCAACTAATGCGCGCTGTGAAAAGAGATAATATTGAATATCGCTGCGAGCGCACTGAAAAAACATCTTTTCCAGATCATTCTATTGACATCATTACTATAGGCCAGGCAATACACTGGTTCGACTTCGATACCTTTTATAATGAAGTAAGACGTGTGGCAAAGCACGGGGGATTAATTGCCGCATGGACCTATAATCTGATGAGGCTTACACCGGCGGTAAATAAAGTGATCGGTCATTTATATCATGGGATCACACGTCCTTATTGGGATAAAGAGCGAGATTATGTGGACGCCAATTACCAGACTATTCCATTTCCTTTTGAAGAAATCATTGCTCCTCAATTTAATATTGTAAAACACTGGAGCATGGAGCAATTATTGGGATACCTGGGAACATGGTCTGGCGTAAGGCACTATATCGAAAAGGAAAAAAAAGACCCTCTCCTGCTTATAAGGAACGACATGGAGAAGGCATGGGGCGCTGTAGAAAAATTGGAAGTACGCTGGCCTGTGCATGTAAGGGCAGGATATGTAAACTAACTTGCCTTGAAGTAATTTATCATTGGCGCCTATGCGAAAACTTTTGTTTTTCCCGCATAGTAGCAATTAAGAATAGAATCCATCTCCGCCTTGCCTGCGGCAATTTTCAGCACTTTGTCTTTATACAGGGGGTCAATGAAATTTAAAAAAGGCTGCTCCACTTTATTGAAATTTTTAAAAGCGTCTTTAAGCTGTGCGTCCCATTCTTTATGAAAGTGCAACAGGTCATCCGGCATTACCATGGTACGGGTGGTGTTTGGTTCGGGGAGGCAGAAAAATGGTTCGGTAACATTCAGGTAGCCGTAATCATCGGTAAGCTCCTCGCCGGGAAAAATGTCACGCACTGCCAGTTCAAAATTATAGGCTGTGGACATACAATTGGAATGAAAGCTATGATTCACAAACCTTGAATTGTCCCAGCACAAAATAAAATTCCCATGCCCGTCGCGGTAACTGTAAGTATGCAGTTTGTCCTGGAAAACCGGGTCAAGCCGCTGTATCTGTTCCGGTGTAAAAACCTGGTCGAGCGGGTCTAATATCCAGGTGATCGTTCCCTTAGGAATAAACTTCATAGCCACGATACCATAGCCTTTTTCCTTGCTGATAAACTGTAGTTCTGTATTGGGGTGTATCATAATGGAATATGAAGATATAGAATATTGGATTTTTTCAAAAAAATTATGCCGTTTTTTGAAAAATAAAATACCGGCAGTATTAAAACTTAACCACAAAGGCGACAAAGAATACACCAGGTTCACAAAGAAAAACTTTCTTATGCCCTTAGTGCTCTTTGTGTTTTTCTTCGTGTTCTTTGTGGTAAAAGAAACATTGAGGGTTTATTTTATTACTGCCACACACTCTATTTCTATAAGCGCATCTTTAGGCAGCCTTGCCACCTGTACTGCCGACCGCGCGGGTTTTATTTCAGTGAAGTAGTCTTTATAAATATCATTCACTTTCGCATAGTCGTTCAGGTCTTTCAGATAGATGGTTATCTTCACCACATGCCCCATATCCGATCCTGCCTCCAGCAATATCGCTTTCAGGTTATCCAAAGCCTGGTGTGTTTGCGATGCAATATCTTCCCCGGCAAGCGCATTGGTTACCGGCGATAATCCTATCTGGCCCGAAGTATAGATCAGGTTGCCGGTTTTAATAGCATGGGAATACGGCCCAATGGCTTTTGGCGCATCCATGCTGCTGATTACAGTTAAAGATTTACCGCTATGGCAGGAAGTAATAACTGTACAGCAAATGGCTGCAAAAAGTAACGCTGATATTTTTTTCATTGGATTCGTTTTAAGTATCAGGAACTAAAACTAATAAATTTTCCCATCAATCAACATATGAATATAGCTTACCGCTTTCAGCATCCGGCTCCCATACCAACTCATCATTTCCCCGTCCACCAGCCTTACTTCAACGTCCGGTAATACGGCCTTTATTTCCGCTATATGCGCGTCTTTGAAAGGATACGGCTCTGATGACAGTAATACAAGCTCCACCTGTTTATCTTTTAATTCTTCAAGCGCTATTTCAGGGTAACGCATTTTATCTGCCAGCACATTTACCCAGCCCATCTTATCTATCATGCTGCTGATGAAGGTGTCTCCACCTGCGCACATCCAGGGCTTCCGCCAGATAAAGTAGGCAACCCGTTTTGGAGTATTGTTTACATTCAGAGTGGAGAAACCTTGTGTAATTTTATTTACCAGGCATTCAGATTGTTCCCCCTTGCCCACCAATGCACCTACTTGATTTATCATCCGCAACGCCTCATCTACAGTCTGTATATTGCTTACCCATACCGGGTAAAGCGCGGCTAATTCTTCTATCTGCTCTTTAGTGTTCTCTTCTTTATTGGCAATGATAAGGTCGGGCCGGAGGGATTTTACAATATCAATATGAATGGTCTTTGTACCACCCACTCTTTTCTTATTCCTGAACCATTCGCCGGGATGCACGCAGAACTTAGTTATGCCCACCACCTCTTCACCCAGCCCCAGGTCATACAATAACTCAGTCTGCGACGGCACAAGAGATACAATGCGCCGGGGCGGATAATCAATCGCCACCTTATTCCCCAGCATATCTGTAAATATGTGCTTCAATTGAACCGCTTGTAATAATACAAAAGAAAAACGCTGAACAAAGCGTCTATAAGAAACATATTGCTGATAGCATCAATCGGCAGCAGATGGTTCCTTACCGCTAAGTAAACACAGGCATCTGTGGCAGTGAGTAACATATACGCTAACGCGCCCCATTTACGCATATCGCAGGCGGCCAGCCAGAACATGGTATAAGCAGTCATCCAGAGTACCTCTACCCACGCAATATCTGTAACAGGCACATGCCGGTCATCCCATATCGTCCGTGCAAGCAACAGTACATGAAACAGCCCCACCAACGGAAACAATACCGGCGGCTTCTTCACTATATCAATAACAAATTCCCTGAAACTGCGCATCGGAAAGTCGTAAGTCGTAAGTAATAAGTCGTAAGTCTGCGAGTTAGTAAATAGTCGTTAGTAATTAGTAGCTTGTTTGCGAACGATATTCAATTTTTACATTTTCACATTTTCACATTGCTTGATTTTCACATTAATTGAGCCGTTGAGCAATTCAGCCATTGAGCATTTATTACCCCTTACTAAACGCGTTCAGAATATCATACTTCGTGAGAATAGAATATTGCCCGCTTTCATCTCGTGTCAGCACAGCCCCGTTGTCTTTATTGATGTAGTGTGTGAGGCGTTCCAACGGGGTATCCATATCCACAATGGGTAGTGGCTTGTCCATTACGTCAGCTACAAGCTGGTCGCGCACAT
>Ga0206825_1010_pt2 | contig 47052 bp, 41 predicted proteins | sample Alteio_BWOrgCont_79_FD_152875 | JGI IMG/M metagenome (GOLD analysis project Ga0206825, IMG submission 152875) | Enriched cells from forest soil in Barre Woods Harvard Forest LTER site, Petersham, Massachusetts, United States -... | ecosystem: Environmental > Terrestrial > Soil > Temperate forest >...
AGCAAAAAGAGGCTGCGGACACCAATTTGCTGCGTTGCCCTGCTTCGACAACCCGCTGCGGGGTTGCCTGCATCGGGTTACCCCTGCGGGCGCCTTGCAACTTGGCATCCTCGCTCACTTTTTGCTTGAACTAACACTTTCAATTACACCCTCTGTAGAAAATTAATTTGTGTAAAAAAAGTTGCTTTATCTATTCTTGTCGGACATTTCTAGGAGAGAAAAGGCATGGCAACAGCAGCTGCAGATATAGTCCAGATCAGGAAGGTCAAAACGACGTATACTTCTGAGCAGAAAGAATTTCATCGATTAAAAAAGAAGGTTGAATGGCTTCAAAAAGAGCAGAAAAATCGTCAGGATCAGCTTGATCACTGCTTGCAGTTTTATCATGAGAAAATCAAACCTGAGGAAGAAATCATAGATAGCGCCATGATGGAACGAGTCAAGCTTGTATACGCATTTTATCAAAAGCATGAGGGTTTTTCTAAAGCAGAACGAGAAGTTCTTAGCTTTGTCATTTTAAACTGTATAGATCAGATATGTGAATTGATTGAATTTGGTAAGATTTCGCCTGAAATAATGCAGATTTACAAAGAGCTAAGTGGACATGATTTGCAGGCTGTTGCAGAAGAAGAATTAGAGCATGCTAAAAATGAATTGAAAGAAATGTTCAAAGAAAAGGGTGTTGATGTCGACTTTTCAGGAATAGATTCGACGGATAGCCATGAAGAAATGCTCAGAAAAATGATGGATTCTGTAGGGGACGCTTTTTTTGAAAAATCTAATCAACCCCAGCAGGAGCCGAAGGAAAAGCCGAAAACGAAAAAGCAGATTCAAAAAGAGCAAAGAAGATGTGAAATAGAAGAGTTGCAGAAAAGAAGTTTAAATACCATTTACAAGCAGCTCGCAAAAACTTTTCATCCTGACCTTGAACCCGATGTGGAACAAAAAGCTCGGAAAGAGGTGTTCATGAAAAAATTGACAAATGCCTATGAAAATAACGATCTCTATACGCTTCTGACTCTCGAAAATGAGTGGATGAATGTTTCAAGCGCCCAAGCCGCTTCGCAAAGTCGCGAGCAGCTGAAAATTTACAATGCCATTCTCAAAGACCAGGTGAGAGCGTTGCAAGATAATCTTGGCCTCCTTATCTCTCATCCTAAGTATTTTCAGATTCATAAATTTTTTGAGTACTCCTATGGAGGAATAGGAGTCTTGAAGAGGGTATATGATGCACTAAGAAAAGATGCACGCGATCTCCAAAGCCTTGTAGAGGAATTGAGGGGCCCCCGTGCTGAAAAGATTCTTAGGGCAAAAATTTGTTCTTACATAGAATATGAAAACGCACTCTAAAGAAGCTAACTATCAATAGGTTAGAGCGGTAGGCTGTGGAAGAGTCATCATGGCTTGCGGGCTATTCCTGCGCCGCTTTAATACCTTTACAATCATCAAAAACTCCATTATGATGATGGTTAAAAAAGCCGTCCACAAAAGGACCTCATTAGTGAAAGTTGCCATCAACGGTTTTGGAAGGATCGGGCGCCTCGTTTACCGCATTATAGCCCTCGAGCATACGCCTCATATCAATGTCGTCGCGATCAACGATCTCGTTCCAGCCGACAATTTAGCCTACCTTCTTAAGTACGACTCTGTTCATCGGCGTCCAAACCTCAAAATCGAGGCTGAAGGCGATTCTATCATCGTCAACGGCCATAAAATCAAAGTCTACAACGAAAAAGATCCCTCCAAATTGCCTTGGAAAGAACTTGGAGTCGACTGCGTCGTTGAAGCTTCAGGCCATTTTACCTCTTTAGAAGAGGCCCAAAAACATATTACCGCCGGCGCAAAACGCGTCGTGCTTACAGCTCCTGGTAAAGGCGATATGCCAACCTTTGTCATGGGCGTTAACCATGAAAAATATAATCCTAAGACTGACACGATCGTCTCGAACGCCTCCTGCACCACCAACTGCTTGGCCGTTCTAACCAAAGTCCTCCTTGATAACTTTGGTTTCGAAGAAGGACTGATGACGACCGTGCATTCTTTAACCGCATCACAACCTACAGTGGACGGACCTTCCAAGAAAGATTGGAGAGGCGGCCGTGCTGCAGGTTTAAATATTATCCCATCCTCTACAGGCGCAGCTCATGCTGTCGGGCTTTGTTTGCCCGAAGTCAAAGGCAAGCTGACAGGGATGGCTTTCCGTATTCCAACGCCAGACGTTTCTGTCGTTGATTTAACAGTACGTCTCAAACGAGATACCACCTACGATGAAATCTGTGCTGCGATGAAAAAAGCAGCAGACGGCACTTATAAAGGACTTCTTGAGTATTGCGAAGATGAAGTTGTTTCTTCCGATTTTATTGGAACTCCCTATTCCTGCATTTTTGATAAGAAGGCAGGGATAGCTTTAAATAGCCGTTTTTATAAGTTGATTGCGTGGTACGACAACGAATGGGGGTATTCCCATCGTGTCGTTGATCTCATGAGATACATGACGAGGCAATTGCAAAACTCATGTGCCCCATAAAATCGCCCTTTTGGCGCCATTTTTCGCCGCGCCTCCTCGCCTGCCCATTCGGGCATGGTCTCGTCTGCGCGGCACGGGCCAGCTTGCTGGCCCTGAAAACTGGCGTCAAAATCATCGATTTTCTGTGGCACAGCAGTTTTGCAACTGCCTCTGACCTCAAAAGAAAAACAGTGATGGTTCAAACGTTAGGACCCTCATTACAAAAAAAGGTTTTATCCCGTGAATTTTACCCGCGAACCCCTCATAGAAACAGTCATTGTCCCACGAGAAGGCTGCCGCCTAGTCCTGCGTAGTAGCAGAAATGAGTCTCAAGAAGAATTTACAGTCGATGCCGTCGAAATCGTTTCGTTCGGTCCTGCTCTGTTCTACCGCTCTCTTGAAAAGCCCAGACCCTTCCTCGTTCCCATCGGCGACTACGAAGTCGTCGAAATCAAAGAAAGCCGTGTTGTTCTCAAAAACGCTCAATTCGAGCGCACCATTAAAATCGGTGGCGGACGCGAAGGCTCTCTCCGTAAAGACGAAGATGAAGAGCAAGTCCTCCCCATCGCTCTAGAAGACGAGATCGCCGATGAATCCGGCCCTCAGCCTTCACAAGACAAAAAAAGAGACAGAGGCCGCAATCGCAACCGCCGCCGCCGCTCTTCCGATGAACGAGAAGACATGAGGCACCGCGTTGAAGAACAAGCTCCTCAAGAGTTCAAGCCGGCTCCTCCCAAAGAAGCCCAGCAGCCGAAAGAGCCTCAGGTGATCCCTTCGTTTTCTCACCTGATCCCTCCCCCAACCACCCTGATCTCACATAATATTCAAAAATATAAAGATCAGCAGTCGGGCAACCTTCCTCCTCCGGAACCAGAACTTCCCAAGGAAGAAGAACCCAAACCTGATTCCGACTCTAATTCCATCAGTCGTGTCGCTGTAGAGCCTCAACCGCTCAACCTCCAATCGACCCAGCTCGATGGTTGGAATCACTTCTTGACTTGATAGAATCCCTCCCTCCCAGTAGACTTTTATCTCTCAGATAGAAGTCTACTCGTGCTCGGATGGTGGAATGGTAGACACTGGGGACTTAAAATCCCCTCCGTTAATAGCGGGTGCAGGTTCGACTCCTGTTCCGAGCAATTCTCTATAGGAATTAGTCTAAAAGTTCATTTAAAAATGCCTTGTTTTCTTGATCCAAACTCCCCTTTATGGGGGAGTCATGGGGGAATTAAAGACAATAATTAACAATCAATTTTGATTTGAATTTCTATGGACAACTCTCCTGAGAAGAGGGCTGTAAAGTGTTAAACCTTTAGCGGGATTAGGCTAGCGAGGATTCTTCGTATTTTAGGCTTGAGTTTCGGGACAAAAAAAGCGCTGACTATGGCACCAACGATACCAACGTGATAAAGAGAGCCCAAGTGAATGGCAGTAGAAATCAAAATCATAAAGTAGCCTAGTTCCATAAGGTATAGGGAGTTTTTTGGAAAAATAGCGATTAGCTTAGAAGAGCGAGGGCGGCTTTTTTGCGATACATCCCACGTTCCCTGCTATGAAGAATGGAAGATGTCGACTACATGGAGGGTGGTGTACAGGTCCCAAAACACGCGATGGCAAGCTCCGCGTGAAGCTTGCGCGTACTAAGCATGGATTTTATTCGGTAGAGGCGATTGCAGAGCGGAGGTTGGTTCGAGGGATTATTAGAGCATCGCGCAAAAATTTGCTCTAGAATTACACAAAAATATCTCCCCAGCTAAGCGGTGGTCATCCTACTGGTTTGAAGTTGGGGTATCCCAACAAGTGGACAGTATCTTCCCGGAGAAATTATGCCATTTGGATCTAGCGCTGATTTGAGTAAGGCGATTGTATTCCAAAACGGATTATCAATTCGGTCAGTAAAATACGACATTTGTTCAATGTTCAAGCGATAAGGGTATAGTCCCTTTTTTTCTAAAATCTTATAAAGAAGTCTACTCCACTCATGTGCTAGTGTGATTTCATCCAAGCTATCTCTATTAAATATCACCCGAAAAAATCCTTCAAAAGAAGTCGAGTTATGAGTAACAAATGTAAATCCTATCTTGAAAGGATATGCTGTCGAAAAGCTGTTTATCTCATCGATGATTTCCCGGACAGAGCTACCAACAAAAGGTACAGCGGGAAGTACACAGGCCATCCCAGGAGAATGAGAATCATTATCAATATCGTAGTGCGCGGTTTTAACCTGGTTATCAGATATGTAATTTTTAAAGCTATCAAGACTGAAATTGGACGGAATTCCATCAAATAAATTGATAAACGTTTTAATGACTTGAGGTGTGTTTGGATCTTCTAGTGCTGAATGATCGAAATATTGAATATTACTATCAATCGATTGTAGCCTAGACTCAAACTCTTTTTGCAGCTCCAAGAGTAATTGCCCATTTCCTCTCAATGTGGTTGCCATAAACCAAGAATTTTCCTCTTGATGGGTCTCACAGATCTTTTTCATCCTGTGGTCAAATCTATTTAGAATGACAGGCCCCCCGCAGATAATCTGATCTTCTTTGAGATAGAAGAGCGCGTCGGTAATTTTTTCGATTTGATCTTGTGGGAATTTCATAAAAACCAGTTTCTGCTTCCTAAGAGGCATCAAGCTTACGACCATGCTTAAAACGATACCAAAATTAGACTGACAGAGCAGACCATTGATATCTGGACCTAGTCCATGTCGGTAAAAATGCGTTGTGTTACCCTCATTTTCAAATTGCCAGTTTCCGGTTCTTACGTTAGCTCCATTTCCAAAAAGCACCTCAGCCGCAATGATATTCTGGCTCCGCTGGCCGTAACAGGCCGACCCCCGCTCTAAAATGTTCCCAATAATACTTGTATCATTTCCTGAACCCGTCATACTGAAGAGAAGCCGTGATCCAATTGAAATCAAATAGTCCGATAACTGTTTTTGAGTCACTCCAGGCTCTATGATGGCGTAGCGTAATCTTTCATTAACCTCAATGATTTGATTTAAACTTTCCAGTACCACCAGAACACAATCATCAGTGACGGGAAGGGCTGAGCCTTGACCCCAATTCTTGCCCTGACTCACTGGATAAAGAGGCACTTGGTACTTATTGGCGATCTCTATAATCTTAATAACATCTTCGCGATTCCTCGGTTTTAAAACCGCAGGAATCTGTCTCTTAAATTCTGTAATATTATTCTGATATTTGATAAGAACTTCGGGGTCGCAAATCGCCCTCTCACTTCCTAAAAGAGAACCCCATTCCTGCATGGCTTGATCAAACAACAAACTCTTAGTCATCAAAAATCATTACTCCTGATTTCGAGTGTTGTAGGATGTGTTGTTCTAGCACTCGAGTCACTTTTTTTGATCACATATTTCATTAAATAAACTGCCTTTTACGGCCACCAGTACACTCGAAGGGACATTAAGTCCTGGAACAGCTTTAGGAATTGATATGGGTTGAAATTGAAAAAACCTCTTGTAAAAACGAACATGCTCAGGAACAATCGTTCCAATCATATAATCAGGTTGATAAAGTTTATTCATTAAAATTGGTGCACAAAAAAGATTGAAAAAATGTCCAGATGAGAATGATTGAAAAGAAGGTTCAATAACCAATCTAGTTGTTTCTACAAGAGAGCAATTTTCACCTAATTCATTTTTAATTTCCTGAGCAAACATTTTATGAGCAGGGACGTTTTGCCATTCAAATTTTTTGGAATAAATACATGTCCTTATGGAACCAACGGGCTTTTCTCCCATGAGATAAAGATATGGGAATGAATTGCTATAGTCATCATATTCATCGACAAAACGTTCCGAAGGATCTATATCAACTGCACCTATGTTCCTATAGACTTGATAGCGTAACGAATAAATTAATTGACGTGTAGCATCATCATTAGCCTTAATTAAAGAGCATCCATTTTTTTTGTTAAAAATTGGCATAGCTGAGCATTGTAGCAACCCATCTGAATTTTCACAAATAAAGTGTAATTTTTTTGTCACGCTCACTTTACAATTCTGTATTGAGTGCGTAGTTGGACGAAATTATCATGGATTGCAAGGCTTTGTTCCTTGGATCATTCGAAGGATTATTAATGCAAAATCCTTTGCCAACGCAGTTGAGAGGTTTCTGAGGATTTGATCCTAGCATGCTTTTTGGGGGATATGTGGGGAATCAAGGGCAAAAAAACCGCGGTTTTCTACTAACAATAGCAATCAGCAATAGTCCATAAGTTTTTGAACCTCTCGTGGTTATCATTTGTCTTTTGTTGTTGTTTTTTGAAATCTTAAGACTTAAAATCCCCTCCGTTAATAGCGGGTGCAGGTTCGACTCCTGTTCCGAGCAAATTTGTAAAAATTGAGAGGAAAACGAGCCAATTGTTTGGCTCGTGTCAGGTAGTCGAAATGAAGTGCGTTTGCGCACGAACCGGCTCTCAGGGCACCTGAGAAGACTTCAAAGTTCACGAACTCCAAAAAAGATTTGATCCTTTTGAAGTGAAGCCCTATCCTTTAAAAGTTGAGGGGTTTGGTCAATGGCTGAAGTTAAAAATGTAGAAGAAGATCAAGTGATTCAAGAAATTCCGGAAAATTACGGTTCAGTCTTGGATACAATCGTGAATAAAGTCAAAGAGGCTCAAGCAAGAGCAGTAAAAGCTGTTAATTTCGAGCTTGTTTCAGTGTATCGAGAGATTGGGCAGATCATCCACGAAAAGCAGAGCAGGGCGGAGTGGGGCGAGTCGATAGTTCAGCAATTGGCTAAAGATTTAAAAAACAGATTCCCTGGGATCAAGGGTTTCTCTTCTCGTAACCTTTGGAGAATGAAGGACTTTTACCTCTCTTACTGCGAAAAGGAAAAACTGACGGCACTGCTGGCAGAAATTAGTTGGACTCATCATGTCTCTATTTTAGAGAGATGCAAAGACCCCTTAGAAAGAGAGTTTTACATCCGGATGTCGAAGCGAAATGGTTGGAGTTACCGTACCCTTTTAAATCACATCGAAAATAAGTCGTATGAAAGGATGATGGCCAGTCAGGAAAATTTTGAGGCGAACCTTCCTGCAAAAGTGAGCAATGAGGCTAGGCTGTCAGTTAAAGATGAATATGTGTTCGATTTCCTTGATCTGGGAGACGAATATAGCGAAAGAGAGTTAGAGCGGGCTGTCGGGAAGAACATTGAATCATTCTTGCGAGAAGTTGGAAATGCCTATACTTTTGTGGGATCCCAGTATCGTTTGGAGATAGGCGGCCAAGAATTTCTCATCGATATTCTCTTGTATCACCGAAAACTCAAGTCTTTAGTTGCGATAGAACTGAAAAGGGGAGCCTTCATTCCCGAATATGTGGGCAAGATGCAATTTTATCTTGCTGTGCTCAATGATACTGTGCGTCTTCCAGATGAAAATCCCTCGATTGGGATTATTCTCTGCAGGGAGAAGAACCGCATGATCGTAGAATATGCGCTCAAAGACAGTAACAAGCCGATCAATGTGGCGTCTTACAAAATCGTGCAGCAACTGCCAGAAGAGCTACAAAATCAGCTCCCTACCCCAGAGCAGATTGAAAAGTTGCTCGAGCATATTGAGTGAGAACCCTATCAATCCCATCCATTTCAGGCCAATCTCGGTGTAATAATTTTTTTATTTCCTGAAAAATCCATCATCTGGTAGACTAGCTCTTATGTTGAAGAGTTCTGCTGTTTTTGCATCTCTTATTCTCCTTCTTAGCCTTCAAGGCTAAAACATTGATATCCGTCTCATATTTTTTTTATCGTACGCAAGCCAAAAATCTTGGCTAACTTATTTAATTGTTTTAGAGGAGAACAACAGATATGCATGACACTAAAATTGGCGTAATCGTTCGTGAAGATTTGGAAACTTGGCAAAAGCTAAACATAACCGCATTCTTAACAGCAGGGATTGCTGCAAGTGCAGATGAGTCGATTGGCAAACAATACGAAGATGGCTCGGGAAATACTTATCTGCCGATTTTCGCACAACCCGTCTTTGTCTATGCGGCCAGTGCAGAGCATCTACAGCGAACTCGTATGCGGGCGCTTGGTCGTACTGTTCCACTGGCCATCTATACAAAAGAGATGTTTGCTACAAGCAATGACAACGATAACCGTGCAGTCGTCAAAGCAGTCGCCGCTGATCAACTAGATATCGTTGGTCTTGCATTCCGCTGTGACCGCAAAACTTTTGACAAAATTATCAATGGTCTTAAGCTGCATCCGTAGGAAAATAGGAGAGTGGGTTCAATGAAAAACATCTTGATGTATCTCACCATCGTTTTTATTTGGGGGACGACTTGGCTCGCAATCAAACTTCAACTAGGAAAAGTGCCTCCTGAAGTTTCAATTTTCTATCGATTTGCAATTGCAGGAACGTTGTTGTTTCTTTATTGCAAGTTAAGAAAAATAAGCTTGCACTTTAAAAGACAAGAACATCTTTTTTTATTTCTACTTGGCTGTGCAATGTTTTCTATTAATTTCATTTTTATCTATAAATCAACTCTCTATTTAATTTCTGGGCTAGTTTCTGTTGTTTTTTCTTTAGTTAGCCTGTTCAATATAATTAACAATTATCTCTTTTTTAATAAAAGGCCAGAAAAACATGTGGTTTTGGGCGGTACGATAGGATTAGTAGGGATCATGACACTTTTCTGGAAATCAATCTTCGGTATGTCATTCAATCAGCAGATTTTATTGGGGATATCTCTTGCATTAGCAGGGACACTCATATTTTCCTTTGGCAACATTATTTCGTTTAGAAATCAAAAGAAAGGAATGCGTTTAGTCCCAAGTACGGCGATATCCATGATGTATGGAGCCTCAATGATGCTGATCTATGTTTTAGCAAAAGGATTGCCATTAGGTTTACCAATAACTTTTTCTTATTGGGCATCTTTACTGTATTTAGCCATCCCAGGATCCGTGATTGCTTTCTTGTTTTACTTGGATCTCATTTCAAGAATAGGTCCTGAAAGAGCGGGCTACGCTACAATTTTTTTCCCCTTAATTGCACTAACACTTTCGTATCTATTAGAGACCTACCAATGGTCCTGGTCTGATTTAGTAGGAGTTGGTTTGATTTTATTTGGAAATTATGCGGTCATGTACAAGAAAAAACAACCTGTTGCACCTGGGCCCAACTGAAAAGCTAGATATAGACCAATGATATCTCCCTAAATCCCGTCCTTTACTTAAATTCAATTTGACTGATATATTACATATCACATAATCGGGAGACGCCTCGAATGGAAAGCAAAATCCGACGTACATTTGTCCGCCAAGAAGCCTATGACAAGCTTCGACACTGGATCTTAGATGGGACCCTAGCCCCTGGAGCACAGCTAAGAGACAAAGAATTGGCAGAGCAATTGGGTGTTAGCCGAACTCCTATCAGAGAAGCATTGCTGCGTCTTGAAGATGAAGGATTGGTAAAAACCAAGCCCAATTGCTCAACCCTTGTAAGTTCGATCGATTTTCACAATGCCTTTCATCTGTATTCCATTGTATGGACATTGGAATGCTTGGCACTCAGTCAAGCCTTTGGATCAATCACAGACGAACATATTCAGCAGATGATCGAATCTAACGAACGCTTTCTACAAAAAATGAAAGCCAAAGACCGTTTTTCCGCATTGGATGCCGATTATGATTTTCACACCGTGTATATAAAACTTTCTCAGAATCAGGAAATTGAAAAAATCATTTCTGAAATAAAAGCAAAGCTAAAAAGATTGGATCTTTATTACTTCGACAAAATTAAGAATGCCCTTCTTTCCTATGATGAGCACAAAAAGATTATCGAAGCTCTAAAGCAAAAAAATCTTCCTTTTGCAATAGAGGCCGTTGAGCACAACTGGAAAAACAGCTTTAACCGATTTGAACTTTAGGAGATATCATGTTCGCAAATAAATTAGTCGCAGTTATGAATGAAAAAATTGAGCCGGGTAGCATAATGAACGCGCTAGCTCACATGTGCATTGGATTTGGATCAGAGATTGGGAAAGAGTCTTTACGTCTATCCAATTACATCGACGCTGATGGAGGAAGCCATCCTAACATATCGGAAATGCCTTTCATGATTTTGAAAGCGAATTCAAACAAGCTTAGGGCGCTCAGGTTAGCAGCTCATCAAGCTGGAATTCAATGTGTAGATTTTACTAATACAATGACAGTTGGGACTTACCTAGAACAGATCGAGCGAACAAAACAGACGAAAGAAGGAGAGTTAATCTATTATGGAGTTGTATTATTTGGCGATTGGGACAAGGTCTCCGAATTGACCAGAAAATTTTCCCTATGGAAATAGAAACCTTGCTCAGTATATTAGAAAAAAAGGAGAGAAAATGACAGTTGAAGTTAGCTTAAAAAGATTGAGTAATTGTGCGACTATCAACGATTATAGTCATTTTAGGGCAATAGCTTCCAACCAATTTTTTAAAACTTTTCCTCAAAATTATGACATATGCAAATTCATAGAAACGGATGAGGTTACTACTTCGGAGGATAAGCCGATAATATCTGTTGAAATAGGCGATTGTATCACAATTTTTGGCATCAAAAGGGATGACACAGGAAAGATTATAGGTATTGCTGGTTATCATGTAGCTGCTGGTACAGAACTTGAGGAAATGTCAAAGATGCTGGGTTGTTTTGCGCATGAAGGAACAACAGATATTTTTCTTATAGGAGGCACAGAGAGCTCTATTAATGATGGACTTGTGGAAACGATTTGTAATGGATTGAATCAGGTTCTGGGAGAGAAGCATAAAGTGGTAGAAGAGAAGTTGAATTTACCTGGAAAAGAATACATCAGTGCAAGCCTACAGATGGATGGGACTCTAACTTTTTGTCGACATGAGAGGTTTAAATAATATGGCGCTTGGATTAGCAGAGGGGACTGAGGAGATAGGAAGGGTGCTGGAGGCCCGTAGGCTCATAGAAAACGTCTCCTGTGCGCCGAAATCCGAGTTTGAGTAGAATCTTTCGAGAGTTTGCATTTTGTGGATGGTGGCCAGCGTAAAGTTTGGTCAGGCCTAGCTTTTCATGCGCATACTTGATGGCGCCCTTGGCGGCCTCAGTGGCGTACCCTTTCCCCCAACATTGCTTGACGATGTGAAACCCGAGTTCATAATTTTTTTCTTCAGGTGTGAATTTCCAGGGCCTTAGGCCAGAGCAACCAACAAATTGGCCGGATTTGGTTTCAAATAGAGGCCAATATTGTACTCCATGAATCTTTTGCCGGTCTATTTCGTCGTTAAGACGCTGGATCACTTGATCTTGGCTTAGTTTTCCCTGAGAAACGATCAGTTGCGTAACGTCAGGATCTCCCCATAACTCGAGGGCATGTGGCAAGTCAGATAATTCCCACTGACGTGCGGTGAGCCTTTCTGTCTGAAAAATTTCTTTGCTCATGAATGCATTGTATTTTTAAGCGCTATTTCAGGGAAAGAGGCAAGTGATTGCACAATCTTCTCCAATCGTTCAAATGCTCGGAAAAATCGAGCAAATGAAATAGGAAGAGCTCTCGTTGCCATTATCGTCAGATAAGGTTAGAATAGCTCTATGAAATTCATTAGGTTCTATTTTTTTCTAACAATTGCGGCACTTTCTTCGGTTTTTGGTCAGCAAAAGGTTGTTCTCTTTAACGATACTTTCGCGTGGTACCATTGGGGATGCACAGGGACGAGTATTGCCTTAAAAGAGAAAATAGAATCGCTAGGCTTTGATATCACCTCTTTCCCTATTAATGAGACGCGCTCTTTTAAAGAGATTCCTCCATTTGAATCGTTCGATGATCCCGAATGCTTTAACCTTTTTTGTGAAAACAATAAAGAGGCTGTTGAAGCGATTAAGAATGCCGATGCTATCGTGATTACCGGAGAGGGCACGATTCATGATGTTAGAGATGGTCCCCGTGCGCTTTTTTACTTAGCTCATGCCTCTAAAGTGTTTTTGGGAAAGCATGTCGAAATCATCAACCATTCCGCATATCCCAAAGATGACCCAGCGCTATCTTCTAATCTTTTGCAGTATTTTGGAAAAGAAAGCGCCATCCAGGAACTCGCACGGGCTCAATCCATCTATAAGTCTGCCTATGCAAAACTCGATTTTGTTGCGATTAGAGAATCGTTTAGTCTCGAAGAAATGGAAAAAATCGGTGTCCCAGCAGTTTTAAGCTTCGACTGCCTGCCTCTCTATATTCGAGATCATTATCATCATCCCAAGCAGATCAAAGAAAAGACCCTTGTCCTTGCAGGTTCTGTTGCTTACACCGAATCAGGAGCTTTGCAGCTCTGTCGCTATCTAGACGAGACCGCCCAAGCAGGATTTAAGATCAAAGTCTTGATCGGTGCAAACGCTTTTCCAGCAAAAGACGACACAGCGTTTGTCGAGTTTTTAACAATCCATTGCAAAGCACCTTGGGAGCTTGTCAATGCCACTTCTATGGATGAGTGGCTAGATACGATCAACAATGCCACGCTGCTTGTTTCTGGACGGTTCCATCACTCGATTGCTGCTTTTTGCCTCAACACGCCATTCATTGCTCTCAATAGCAATACCCATAAAGTTCATGCGATCTGTTCGATGATGGGAGAAGCTGAGCCTCTTCTTTATTCAGATCCAAATCTGTTTGATCAGTTGAACTTACGCACAAAAGCGTTTCCCTCTTCTGTCGATAATTCTGAAAAAACGAAGCTCTTATGCGAGCTGGCTGAGAAGAATTTCGATGGACTGAGAGCCATCGTTGAAAAAGCACTTTAATGCTTTGTGATAAAGTATTCCTGTTATTGAAATTTCTTGTTGAAAATCTCCATAAAGAACAAAACTATTGGTTAAATCCAATTTTAGGAATTCATTATGGAAAATCAGTCATCCGAAGAAAAACAACTGAAAAAGTCACAAGGCAAACTTGTTGTTTTTGAAGACAGGAAAATTCGCCGCACGTTTTACAAAGACGAGTGGTATTTCTCGATTATCGATATCGTAGAAGTTTTGACCGGTAGTCAGAACCCAAGGCGGTATTGGTCAGATCTTAAAATTCAACTCGCTGAAAATGAGGGATTTGTTCAGTTGTACGGAAAAACCGTACAACTGAAATTGGAGTCCAATGATGGGAAGAAATATCTCACTGACACTGCAAACACAGAAACCATATTCCGCATTATCCAATCGATCCCTTCACCCAAAGCTGAGCCGTTTAAGCAGTGGCTAGCTAGAGTCGGGTATGAAAGGGTCCAGGAAATTGAAAACCCTGAATTGGCCACAAAGCGCACGCGTGAGATTTACAAAGCAAAAGGGTATAGCGATGCATGGATTGAGAAGCGGATGCGCGGCATTGCAATTCGTGAAGAACTGACGGATGAATGGGATAAAAGAGGAATCAAGCTCCAGCGCGAATACGCTATTTTAACAGCGGAAATTTCCAAAGCAACCTTTGGGGATGACTCCTTCAGAATACAAACAGCATAAGGGGCTTCAGCAAGAAAATTTACGAGATCACATGACAGGTATCGAATTGATCTTTTCGATGTTAGGAGAAGCTGCTACAAAGGAAATTGCGGTGAACCGCGATGCACAAGGTTTCGATGAAAATAAAAGTGCAGCGAAAATAGGTGGCAAGATTGCTGGAGATGCCAGACATCAGTTAGAGCAAGAAACTGGCAAGCCAGTCATTTCCCAAAAAAATCATCTGGGGCTTGTTTCCGAAGAGTTTGATCTTCTGGAATCGCAGGAAAGCCATGATGATGAAGTATAAAGGATATATCGGTTATGTCGAGTACGACGATGAAGCTAAGATTTTTTCATGGTGAAGCCATCGGTGTCTTAAAGCTATTTTGGGTTATTTGTTTAATTCCTCTTACAGGTTTTGCAGAGCAGAAATGGGCGTCTTTTGAAGAGATGATGAATTCATCTTCCTATGAAAAAGTCACAAAAGAAATCTCTTTTGAAACAAGAGGTCCTGTTCAAGTGTCGTGTTCTTATCCCATTTTGTTTGGCAAAGGGGAACTGGTTGAGTATGTCAATCAAGATCTCAAAGTTAAGGCAGAAAATCAGTTTGATAAGTTTGTAGAAGACGAGAAACTCTCAGATGAAGAGTGGGAAGATGAATGTTCATTGAGTTATGCGCTTTTTCCCGCATATCAAGTATCTAATCTTATCAGCATTGGTGGATGCTGGTCTTATATTAGAAATAGTCATAGTAGCACCTCTTATGAAGGAAAGAACTATTGGCAGAGGGGAGATTCAATTATCAAACTTTTTTTGGATGATCTCTTTATTAAAGGAAGCGGATATCGCTCATTTATGCTTCAATATTGCGAAAATTATTTTAAATCCTCTGGTTATGGGTATTATTCGTCACTTCCAGAATTCCCCCCTCAACTTGAGTCGCATGATCTAGATATTTTTGTTCTAACTGACAAAGGGTTAATGATTATTTTTCGCGCATATAGAGTAGGTGGATCGGCAGATGGTCCTGATACGGTTCTTATCCCCTATGCGGAGCTAAAAGAATTTATTGATCCTCTTGGACCTTTAAAAGAGAAGCTCTAACGATTTTTTTATTGCTACAGTCTTGTTTATTAATAATATTTAATTATATAATTTGTTTGTATTATGTCTTAAATAAGGTGTAATTATGAAATGCATTAAAGCTGAAGAAGGGCCTAAAAATTCTGTCATCTATTATGACCAAGAGGGAAATAAATTGATTCGGTATTGGAAACGGCGTGATGATGAACCGGTTGATCAGGCCAGTACTCGATCCTGGCGAAATAACAACCCAGGCAATCATGTGATAGGAGACTTTGCAAGACGAAACGGTGCAATTGGGCATGCAGGTTCAGTCCCAGGCACAAAATCTAAATTCGCTGTTTACCCGGATTATGCCACAGGAAGAAAAGCTCAAGCAAAACGGCTGAAAGAAGGGCCAATGTACATTGATTTGACTCTCAATAGTTTTGTTCGAAAATACACAGGAGTAAAGCCTGGAGAGCCCGATACACAAGAGGTGATTAATTATAGGAGAGCCATTCGAATTTTTACGAAATTTGACATGGAACGCACCATCCATTCGTTGAATGATGAAGAATATGAGCAGCTACTGGACGCCATGAAAAAACATGAAGGATGGAGAGAAGGACGAGAAGAGTATATTGAGGTGAAGAAAATTCTCGGAATTCATTTCGATAAGAGAAAAATCATTTCAGAATTTCTTGTTGGGAACTCGAAAGCAAGAAGGTGGATTTCAAAGCAAGAGGCAATCACATTGGCTGAAGATGGAAAACTACACGCTATCGTAGTTCACTCAAAACATGGCACATATTTAAGACCTGAATATCACAATACACCCTTCAAACGGTTGGGTTAATTTATCTTATGAAACAGTTGCTGGATCGGCTGAAAGCCTGTGGGAGCTGCCATCATAACCGTTTAATCGCTTCTATGCTATACAGCTATCATGCAATACTTCCTCATCACACTTAGCGCTTTCTTTGCCTCTTTGGTGACGTTTTATTCGGGATTTGGGCTTGCCACAATCTTGATGCCGATCATAGCGTTATTCTTTCCGCTTCCGATTGCGATCGGACTGACGGCCGTTGTCCATCTTGTGCATAGTTTGCTAAGGACGGGGCTTCTTTGGAAAGCAATCGATTGGAAAATTGTCATCCGGTTTGGAATTCCAGCACTCATTGCGGTGATTCCTGGAGCATTTTTGCTACAAAAGCTCTCTCTAATTGCTCCCCTTAAAACGTATACTCTCTTTTCTATCCACGGGGAGATCTCAATATTGCACCTCTGCATCGGACTGCTCCTGATCTTATTTGCCACAATGGAAATGTTTCCCAACAAAATCCGTGTGAAAAATCTCATGCTGGGAGGTATTCTCAGTGGTTTTTTTGGAGGCCTGTCGGGTAATCAGGGAGCTATCCGGAGTGCATTTCTCATCCACACACGTTTGGGAAAAGAGGCGTTTATCGGAACCAATGCAATCATTGGTGCAGTCGTCGATGTGTTCAGAATTGTGATCTACAGTTGGAGCTTTGGCCAGCTCTTGGTCCATATCGATAAAGTTCTTTTAGGGACAGCCATGGGTGGAGCATTAGCGGGAGTTTTGCTGGGTATGACTTTGCTAAAAAAGGTCACGATCGCGTTCATTCAACGGATCATTGTGGCTTTGCTATACTTTCTAGGGATTCTTCTTGTATTTGGAATTATTTGAGTGATCAGACGTAATATAAAATAATAATTTAAGAGGTAGTTGCAAAACTCCCCGACCCAGAAAAATCGATGATTTTGAGCCAGTTTATCGGGGCCGCCATGCGGCCTGAACCCCAACGCGGGGCACATACTCGGGGGAGTAGGGCCCCGCGGTGGGGCGATAAAATGGTTCAAAAGGGCGATTTTGCTGGGTCGGGGAGTTTTGCAACTGCTCTAATATCATCTATTTAACGCAAGTTGTGGTATCATTTTCATATATTTATGGTGGTTAAATGGCAGTTTATATTCAGAATTCAATATCAAATTTGGTGACAAACATTGTAAAGGTGCCGATTTATCGATTGGCGTTGGGAGGGGATCCTTTTTCACAGTTTGTCATTCGTGTTCACAATTTTTTTTCGTGGACTTTTAGCTGTGGAAGAACCGTATTTAGAGATTTTGATCCATCTAAAGCAGAAGCATCTTTAGAACGATTCCAACAGCTCGGTGCAGGCGTTGAGTTTGTACAGCCCGATGGTGGCGGACAGGTTCAGATGATGACGTTTCGGTGGAAAGAGTTGGAAGCCAGGATTCTTCAGCTTGGGGGACGATGGGAACGGACTGTCCTGGAGAATCGAGAGGTTTTTGCAATTGCTCCTCCGATGAATAATTCTGAAGAGTGGGATGCTTTTGCAGAAAAACTATCTCACTTTCATTGGGAAACGCTCGAAGATGGCCGGATGATCACATGCGACTGTGCGAAAGTCATACCCGAGCAAGGAGAGGATCGGTGTGTGTTGTTTGCTCATTCAACAAGTAGTGCATTTACCAGTGATTGGAAAAGAGCGGGATATTTGCTTGGCGCCCGTCTTGATATCTGTTTTTTTGATAATGGCAATACGTGGGAAAATCAAGATCGTCCACCTTCAGTCCACGGATTTTATCAAGAGGTGGATGCGGTCTTTGAAAAAATTAAAGGTCAATACGCTATGCAAAATCTCTGGGTGGGTGGGGCGTGTGGAGGAGCTCCAGTCGCAGCGTACTTGAAATACCGTTATCATGTGGAAGGAATCAATTTTTTTGCCGAAAAAAGTTTTCCGAAGATCGATGATTTTGTTGAGCAGATTTCTCCTTGGCTGGTTCCCTATGTCCAAGAAGCTCTGATCGATCCATCCCCAAATTTCCCTGATACACAATTTAGTGTTGAGAAAATGTGGCAAACTCTTAATCCTTCTAATGTAGGTCAGGTCGTAGTCATCGATATCGAAGGAGATGAACACATCAGCCTCGACGCTCAAAACCGTTACTTTGAGCTTGCTCAGAGAATCAACACGCAGGCTCATCGGATCACATTTATCTCAAACGAGAGATGGCGTCATGCGGACGATTTCTATCGTTATCAAGAGGCACGTGAGCGGTTTTTACAAATTGTCTTTAGTTATACACAAATGACTTGAAGAATCGGTTTTTGACGGCGTCAGGTCCCTGCGGGCCAGTTCGCTTTGCTCACCTGCTTTCCTGTCAAACAGTTCAGTGGACTGTTTGACAGTGTCCGCAGCCTCATAATTTTTGCTCTCACTCGCGCCTTGTCTATCGGCAATGCTTGCTCGCTCCGAACAAAAATTCTGAGGACCCTCCTTGTCAAACTCCCGATTCTTCAAGTCATTTGTGTATAGATGCCAATAACATTGCAGCGGATCTGCAAATGCATGGACATAAGCTTGAATATGACCTTCTTTCACTAAGGTAAAGTCTTTCACTAACGCATCGTATTCGGCAAGCGTACGATAATATGCGTAATAGCCGTCAGTCGTGTTTTTAATCCGTTTCACTGCACAAGACTCTCTGAAGAAAAATTCGCCTTGAGGTTTTAACCAACGGTGGATCCGCTCGATGAGAAGTTTCATTTGACGATCTTCCAAATACATGAGGAGCCAGTTTGCAAAGACAAAATCAAAAGAAGCATTTTCAAATTCCAAGTTCATCACATTGGAGCAAATGTAGGTCACATTGGAAAACTCAGCATGATCCTGCTGATTTTTCTTAACGAAGTGAGGTATTAGGTCTGTTGATGTGACATGCTGGGCCTTGGTAGCAAAATGCCGAGTGAATCTTCCGATGCCGGAGCCAAGATCTAAAACTTTTTTTTCTTTGAGATCTGGAAGATATGAGATAATTTCAGGTTTTTCATGAAGATCCAAATATTGGCCATTGGTACGGATATACATCGCCTGAGGAGTTGGATCTTGCTGTTTCCAATATAATGAGACTTTATCTATTCTCCGTCTTGTGGCGTTTTTACTATTTTTAACTCTCAATCTATCGGTTCCTCTCTATCTGCGACTAAAACAGAAGTCTCTTCCTTTCTATGCACGAGGAGTTGGATTTCTTGAAGATCTTTTTATTGTTCTGGAACTTTTTTTACTCGCCTCCCTCTCGCTTGAACTAGCTGCTCTCGTTGGTTTTCTGATCCACATAGTTCTGCTGCTCGACAGCATGCTATTTAATCAGATGCAGCTCAAATTGAGATTTTCTTATTTGATGCATCTGCGAGATGCAGGCTCTTTGTATTGTTCTGCAAAAGAACTAGGACTCAAAAAATGGGCCAGCGGTTCATTTGCCATTTTGGTTTTGCATTGCCTTGGATATTTTGTCGCTTACCGTCCATTTGAGGTCTCTCTTTTGGACGGAGCCATGACACTAGGAGTCGGAGCTCTTGCTTTTTTGCTGACCAGACGACTTCCGAAAAAATTGAGCTACGGAGTCGAGAACTTCTTTTTCCATTTGCAGATCTTTCATAGAAAAGAAAAGCTAGCAGGAGCTTCTCTAACATTTCCACTCGAGTCGTTTCATCTTTTGGATGAGAACTATCCGCTCTGGAGATTGACAAAAGGGTTTAAGGGAGAAAAGCAGTTTGATCTGAACATTGAAGAAAAACCGCATGTCATCGTCCTTTTTTTAGAATCTTTTTCTTCCCATGCGCTTGAGAAAGCTGCGCCTAACTTTAATCAGCTCTCTCAGGAAGGGATTTTATTTTCGAACTTCTATTCCAACGGGACGTTTACCTACCGAGCGACGCTAGCAGGCCTTTTTGGAACTCTGGGGGGAGATACAGCAAAAGGACTCGGCCCTTATGTCAATGTCCCTTATGTCGGACTGCCTCAGCTGATGAAGCAAGCCGGTTATTCGACGGCATTTTTTCATAACGGCTCTTTAAGTTTTGACAAGCAAAGAGAATTTCTAAAAAACCACTTTGATTTACTCGCAGATAGAAATGAAATCGAAGACTCTCCGAATACGTCCACAAGCTGGGGAGCCTACGATGAGTGTCTCATGCGCTATACTGTCAATTGGCTCGAAAAACAAAAGCAGCCCGCCTTCATGACGCTGTTTACTATCTCCAACCATCACCCGTGGATTCTTCCTGAGCATTATACAGCTCCTGAGAGTCTCTCGGATCAAAGATTTTTGCAAACGATGCACTATTCGGACCATTGTCTCGGTCTTTTACTCCAGCAGCTTAGAGAAAAAAATCTCAGCAAAAAAACGGTGCTCGTGATCGTTGGAGATCATAGCCAGCCTCTCGGTCAGCACCAGGGCAACTTTTATTATTCACGTTTTCTCTACGAAGAAAACGTGAGAGTCCCTCTTCTCATTGTTGCAGATGGAAGGATCTCAGAGCCCAAATTAATTGAAGATGTTGGAAGCCATGTCGATCTTCTTCCGACGCTGATGGATCTTTTGCATCTGCAGGGAGTTCAACATGGGTGCGGCAGGTCTTTAATGCGGCAAACAGCGGATAGTGCGGCAATGCTGCATAATCCTTACTCGGAAGGATTTATAGGTTGTCGGAAAGGGCCCTGGAAATGGATCGAAAATTGTCTGACGCAAGAAGGCGAGCTCTATGATGTCGCTGTTGATCCTCATGAAAAGAACAATCAAGCCGCAACATTTCCTGATGTTGCTACGGCTCTTCAAAAAATAACCCAAGACTATTTTCACACCATCTACGGTCTCCATCGGAATCAAAAAATCATTCCTGAAACAGGTGAACGTCACTCGTCTTCAGAATTCAACTTTGATTTTTCTGGAAAGATGATCACGGATGAAGAGCTAATCCAACTCGTTTCTCCAAACGTTGAGAAGTTAAATTTGCGCGATTGTCTGCTGATTACTGATGCGAGCGTAGCTGCCATTTTATCGACGTGTAACGATTTAGAAGAGCTCAATCTTCAAGGCGTCACGGATGTCACTTTTGCATTTCAGGTCTCAAGTGAAAGGCTCCGCATTTTGCATATCTCCGAAGCAGCAATCACGGACTCAAATCTTGAGAAATTAGTGACCGGTTGCCCTAACTTATCCGTCTTATCTCTGCTGGGAAAAAATCTGACTGATCGAGGAATAGAAGCGCTCAGTCGGTGTCGCCATTTAGTTCGCTTGAAAATCTTGCAAGCAGATAACATCTCAGAAGAGGCTCTGATTGGTGTTTTAAGGAATAATCCTCATTTGGGGCATTTAGTATTGCAAGGTTGTAAAAACCTGTCAGATCGAACATTAGAGGCTTTAAAGGCACATCCTTTGGAGCTGCTGTGGATTTTAGATGCCCCGCAACTGACCGATGAAGGGATTTCGTATTTGTCTAACCTCCCCATCCGGTTTTTAACTTTAGAGGGATGCCCACTACTCACAGACAAAACCATTGCTTCATTGAAAAAGCTTAATCTTGAATCGGCATATCTTAACTGCCAAGGACTCGTGCATCTATGATTCCACATCCTTCTTGGATAGAAATAGATCTCTCGCAATTTCGCAAGAACATTTCGATTATCCAGAGCCACATCGGGAGCCGTCTATTTTGCCTTCCTATCAAAGCCAATGCCTACGGACATGGATTGTGCGAGATCGGCAAAGCGGCACAGGAATCTGGAATTGATTATTTGGGTGTAGCTCATTTGCAAGAGGGGATTAAGCTTAGAAGAGCAGGTGTAACACTTCCGATTCTTGTCTTGGGAGCTTTCCATGAGGATCAAATCAACGATTTGATCGACTACAATCTCGAATTCACGATTAGTTCTAAATACAAAGCAGAATTAGTCGCTGCAAAATCAGATGGCCGCAAGTGTCGTGTCCATTTGGAAGTCGACACAGGCATGCAGCGGACAGGCGTCAGACCTGAGACGGCGAGAACGCTTTTACCCTACGTGAAGAGTTTAGAAAATCTAGAGGTCGTGGGGATTTATTCTCACCTGGCGACAGCCGATAGGCCGAATGATCCTTTCACTTTAAAACAGATTCAAAATTTTCACGCCTTAGTCAAAGATCTTCCGTTGTTACGTCATTTGGCAAACTCTGGAGGAACTGCTCATTTTCCAGAAGCCCATCTCGATATGGTCCGGCCATCACTCCTCACATTTGGGTATGTGCCCGTGCCTTGTCCTGCATCCCTTCAGGACATCAAGCCATGTTTTTCTCTCAAGGCAAAAGTCTCGTATTTCAAAGTTGTCAAACCTGGAGAAGGGATCAGTTACGGCCACTCCTATGTGACAGAGAAACAAACCCGCATTGTGACAATTCCCGTCGGATATGGAGACGGATATCGACGCTGCCTCTCAAATCGAGGCTCGGTGCTTATCCGAGGAAAAAGATTTCCCATTTGTGGAACGATTTGCATGGATCAGTTCATGGTCGATGTGGGAGATCAAGAAATTTTTGTAGGTGATGAAGTCGTGCTCATTGGCAAGCAGGGAAATGAAGAGATTACCCTCAAAGAAGTGGCTGAGCTCTGCGACTCTATCCCGTATGAGATCCTCTGCCAGCTCAACGAGAGGATTCCTCGGATCTACTCATCGCTTAATTAACTTTCCGCCGATAACTTGCGATTCTTTGATAGGACATTCTTTACAGGCAATCACTTGGCCATCTCCCGATTCAAATGAGATGAGCCCCATCAACTGCGTTTTGCCTTTGAAATCGATTGTTTGCGTCACGTTGATTTTTGACTTGAGCACTTGGATCGAAGTGACTTTGCAGGCGTCAAAAGAGGAATGATCGGAAGTCAACGTAATGGCTTTTTCAAACGTTGTAAACGAACCTTTCAGAGATCCAATGACGGTGCATTTATCTTTCACAGTAGAGTGAGACAGCGCTGCTTGTCCATTGATGTGCAGCTCTCCAATTTGCGCATTTGTTGCAGCGACACTGCCGTTGACTTGCAGACGTTGGAGGATCATCGTTCCATTTAATGCGACGGTGCCATTGATCTGCAAAGTATCAAAAATTTCTTGGCCATAGGTGAGGTTGCCACTAGCGACCTGATTTTTCGGAGCAGCAAAGAGTTGAAATGAAAAAACCAGTATAAGTAAACTAATCCATCGCATAGCAGAATGGTACTTGAATGAACAAAATTTTTCTACTTGGAATCTTTTTTATGACCTTTTCAAAAGCGCACCCCATAGAAATTGTTACAATCGATAGCTCTCAAGCACAAGTCTTAAAGACCAAAACCGAAAATTTCCGAGAAGATGAACTAGTTCTTGCCCGGGAGATTGCCGATCAGCTCTATCACTCACTGGCTCCCTTTTTTCCTGCAGCTGGGCTTGCTGCTCCGCAAATTGGGATCAGCAGATCGATCTTTATCTTCAGCTACGATCGCGATCCTAAAAATCTGGAAGCTGTCATTAATCCTACCGTCACTCCGATAGGCGATGAAAAAGTCGAAGGATGGGAAGGTTGTTTCTCTGCGATTTTAAAAACAGGCGCTTATGAGTGCGCCAAGATCCCCCGGTATGCAACTATCCATGTTTCATATCTAACAACCAAAGGCGAAAAAGTCGAAAAAATCCTCGAGGGATTTGCCGCAAAAGTTTTTCAACATGAATACGATCACTTGCAAGGATATGTCAACCTCTGTCGCCAAGATGCAGAGGTGAAAACATTTCAGAATAAGCAAGAATTCATCGATTTTATGCAAGAAGTGAAAAAACAAGATGCAGCCCGGTATTTCAAACCTTGATTTTCTTCTTCAGAATGACATAGAATCCCTTTTTCAACGGAGAGTTTTATGAGACAGATTTTATCAATTATTTTATTACCAGTTTTTTGCTTCGGCGGATGCAATTGCGGTTCGAAAAAAAAGCATCATCAATCTCAGCCTCCAGTCCAAGCTCAGGCTCCTGTGCAGACTTCGGCACCAGTCATTACACAAACCCCTGTCTTTTCTGAAGGGAGATTGTGGGTTAACAAGATCGTTATGCAGTATCCTGAGATCGTTTGGCTTGCCAATGATCAAGTGCGTAAAACCGAGGAGAATCAAGCGTCGACCGATAAAGCGTACTCTGAGCAGTTGTACGGCCAGAAGTTCATTGAGTTTGATCGTTCTTTAATGTCGCTCTATTGTTTGAAGTTGATTCTCGATGGAAGTGACAAAGCGTATCAAGAATTTACCGCAGCCCAGCCCGAAAACACCAGACTCACCAGAGAAAGCTTTGAGCACCTCCACCAACAGGGGACGAGCCTTTTGAATTCGAAATATCAAAATTTAACTCCGGATCAAATGCAGCAGGCCATGGAGACAGCTCTTGTCTTAGGAGATATGGGAAAAAGTGAAAAAGCTAGAGAAATCTTCAAATCCGGAGGGGCTGGTGCTCCAGACCATGACGATTTTCATGAAGAGGCAATGGAGATACTAAAAAAGCGACCTTACTTCTCCCGATCCTTTTCAAGACTTCCGTTTGCTTCAAAACAACTCCTGGGAAAAGTTGCTAATCTAGCCCATTTCGGACACATGACACATCTCGAAGGCGGCCCTTCCATGTTCACAAAACTCAAAAATAGCTCTGTTGCAGTGACAGATAAGGCAGCGCTCTCTTTTGATCTTTTTGTCCATACCTGTGATGTCGCTGGCGCTTTAGGACATGTCAATCACTCCTCTTCTATTGTCTATACTCAGCAAACCCACCTTGCGATGCAAGCGATGGCAAGTGCCTGCCAGGTTCTTTCTGATCCAAACAAAACCGAAACCGATGCTTATAACGCTTATCTATCTACCCGAGCTTCTTGGATAGGCCTCAACTCCTCAGATCGAGATGACCGCGTACTCACCCGTATTGCTGCGATGCTTAGGCTCTTTACTCCCGAAGAAGGCGCTGCCCTGAAAAACGCCATTTCTCAGCTCAGTTCTCAGGACCTTCAAACAATTGTTTCTCAATTCGATGTCAGATTTGGAGAAGAAATTGGCCGAACACCGACTTACATGCCAGCCGTCCTTGTCAATCTCTCTAATAATAAAGACCTAGGAGCGACTTCTACGGAAAGACTTTCCCAGGCCGTCATCTACGGCCTTCCTTTTATTGCTCATGTTCTTGAGCAGCACCAGCAGCAGATGCTTGCGCATCAGGCTGATCCCAAAATCCCCCTCAACTTCAATCAAGTCGCAGGGGTTGCTAAAACAGAGCCGCAGCTTCTTCAAAGGAAAGCATTTCAGATTCATTCTGATGGAAATATCACCCTGCAATAGGAAATCATGCTCGCACCGTTTTCAGAAGCTGCCACTAAATTGCCTTTAGGCATCTACGAACATTACAAACCTCCGTTTTGGGTTGCTTTCATAAAGTCTTACCCCATCTTTCGGGCGCTTTTTAAAGATTTTTCGGACACTATAGGCACTTACGGCTATCAGTGCCCGAAAAATTTTTAAAAATCACCTCGAAATCTGGGGCAATCCTTCATAAAATCAACCCAAAACTGAGGTTACAAAGGCAAGCGTTACGAAGTCCTCGGCGTCGGACGGCATACCGAAACTCTTGAAGAGCTAGTCGTCTATCGAAGCCTCTATGGAACGTATGATTTCTGGCTCAGACCGCTGACTTTTTTTCTTGAAACCGTCGAATGGGAAGGGATAGCCCTCCCTCGTTTCAAGATAGTGTCTTAGAATTGAATCTCCATTGACTAAACCCGGAAGTTTTTAACTTCCGGGTGTTTATGCATAATTTGCGATTGCTTATGGCAATGAGATGTTATGGTACATATGGAGAATCAATCAGGGAGGAATTTTTAATCCTCAAGCGCCGAAAAACCCGGTCATTTATGACCGGGATGTAAGGCGCCTTTTTTTAACTTGGAGTATTTTGCCTTTCAATATATTGCCTGATAATGGAAATCGGAGCCCCTCCACAAGAACCCGCAAAGTAACTAGGTGACCACAAACTTCCGTCCCATAGATACTTTACGATTGTCGGATACCCCTTTTTCCTGAGAAGCCTTGCAGAGACACCCTTTAAAGAATTCACCAATTTAGAAATAGAAATCTTCGGAGGATAATTCACCAAGAGATGCACGTGGTCTCTTTCTCCTTCAAACTCCAAAAGATCAGCTTCAAAATCCCTGCAGACACTTTTAAAGATTGAAATGGTTGGCCAAAACTGGACACAAAATTGGTGAAAATAAGTTAAGCTTTACCCATCTAAACAAAAAAATAGAGGGTAAAAAATGGGACGCAAGAAGCATACCGCAGAATTCAAGGCTAGAGTAGCTTTAGAAGCTGCTAAAGAAATCAAAACTCTGAATGAGTTAGCATCTCAATACGGGATTCATCCCGGTCAGATTTCCCAATGGAAAAAGCAACTTCTAGAGAGCATAGCTGGGGTATTTAACACACAGAAAAAGACCGTAGATCACACAAAAAAATTCGATGAGCTTTATCGACAAATCGGCGAAGTGACGGTTGAGCGAGATTGGCTTAAAAAAAAATTAAATCCTTATCCTTAGAAGAGAGGAAAGGCTTGATCATCCCTGGCAATTTGGATTGCACGATTGAGCGTCAATGTAAGTTGCTTGGGTTGTCGAGATCCACCTACTACTATGAGCCCTGCTGTGACGATGCGTTTAATCTGGCTATGATGAGAGAGATCGACCAGATCTTTATGGCATGCCCTTTTTATGGCAAGAGGCGCATCAGCGCTGTCTTGAAAGCAAAGGGGCATGCTGTGGGCGTAGATTTAGCCAGGACTTTGATGAAACGAATGGGCCTCGAAGCTATTTATCCAAAGCCCAACCTGAGTAAATCATGTCCCGGCCATAAGATTTATCCCTATCTGCTTAGAGGTATCGATATCGAGAGGAGAAATCAGGTCTGGAGCACAGACATTACTTATCTCCCAATGAGGAACGGCTTTCTCTATTTGACCGCAGTGATCGACTGGTATAGTCGCTATGTCATTGCCTGGAAACTGTCGAACTCTTTGGACGGAATATTCTGTAGAGACGTTCTCCTAGAGGCTCTTAAAAGAGGAACACCCGATATATTTAACACCGACCAAGGCGCTCAATATACAAGCATCGAATTTACAAGGATACTGATGGAGGCTGGGATAAAAATCAGTATGGACGGTCGAGGACGAGCATTAGACAATGTTTGGGTAGAACGTCTCTGGAGAACAGTTAAACAAGAAGAGGTTTACATCCGTGACTAAATCGATGGGGTTGATGCTCATAGAAGCCTCGAGAGATATTTTGGATTTTACAACGAGGAAAGGCCGCACTCATCACTCGGCTATGTATCACCAGGGATGATTTATAGGAGATGAAAAGACCGTTAGCAGGAAGATACAGGCTTATATTGTAAAAGCTTGTCGGGGGATTACCGTCCCCCAGCTCCCCCTGCTTCCGTCCTCGGCAGCGGGCTAAACGCCCGCTACCTCAGTTGGACTTTGTAGACTTAATGTATGGGTTTTTTATGAGGGGAAACCCCCTCAAACTCCCCTAAGGAAAGAAGGAAAAGAAAAAACAAGTTGAAAAGAACAAAGGTATATTTTAGACTGAAGCAGTCCTTGGCTGCTCAGTTTAAGAGCCAAGGAAAGAAATTTGGGTAAAGGATCTTACTTAATTTTCGTCAAAACGTGTCCAACCTAAGCCAACCACTTCAGTTTTCCACTTCAGAATGTTCTGCAATGTAACTTGAGCTGACGAAAGCTGCAATCCCAAATCCAATAATGATGAGTCCTGCAACGCGGTTTAGCCATGACATGAAGTTCGGGCTCACTTTCTTCCGGATAAGAGCGACTGCTTCGCATAAGATAAACCACCAAAGGCATGATCCCAAAAAGATTCCCAAGATCAGCCACCCTCCGCCGCTTGTGACATTTTTTACGACGCCAAGACCTGCAAAGATCGCTAAAAAAGCAAAGATAGTCAGCGGATTACTCAACGTCAAAAAGAATGTCGAGAGGAAATCCTTCACGTAAGTCCCGTGTGTCACAGGTTTACTCTGATCACGGGGTTTTGATAAAAATATCCGCAGTCCCCAAAAGATTAAAAATATCCCGCCCCCAATCCTTAACCAGTACTGCCAAGCGAGTAAAAAATCAGAAAGCAAGTTAATGCCGAGGTATGCAACAAGACCGTAGAACACATCTGCAGTCGCTGCTCCAAGCCCTGAAAAGATCCCTGAGAGCCTTCCATAATTGAGTGTCCTTCGGATGCATAAGACACCGATGGGCCCCACCGGCGCTGCAATTGCAAATCCTAGCATCAATCCTTTTAAAAAGTAGTGCATGAACCTATTCCTGAATGATACAATTTTGATTTTTGATGGTTTTTTTCGCAGATTTTAAAGTCGCTTCGTAGGACATACTTGGTAAAGTAGGCCAAGAAGCGACTTTAGAAGATGCGTAAAAAGACACAAAAAGCGAACTTGTAGCATTCAGGAATAGGTTCATTAGAATGTATACTCAACAGAGAAAACGGCCGAAGCAAAATTCAGCGAGTTTCTTCCCCAGACCGAGAACCAGGTTCCAACAATAAAACTTAAGTTTGCATTCGGATTATACTCAAGTGCCGGGGCCAAGCTGAGCTGATCGTTAAAAGGCCCTCCAACAGTTGCTGGAACTCCTGATGCACCAGGAGCGGCAAATCCCGGTTTGCCAGAGAATGTCGTTTTTCGGCTATAAACATACACAATATCGAGTGCTGCAACCCATTTTTGTGTAAAGCTATACTCATAACCCAAGTCTCCTTGGAATGTATTCCCTGGATGGACTCTTCCATGCGTTCCAGTCCCTCCGCCATAAGCATTAAAGCCCCTCACCGTCACTAAAGCGGGCAGTGAGTAGTTCAAAGAGACCCGGAAGTTCATCGGATGGAGCGCCACCCACCAAAGAACTTTAGAAATATTGAAGCTGAGCGTCGTGTTATACGATCCGCCTCCCGTTGCATCGGTGCCGCCTTTCTTAGGATTTAGCTTCTGATATCTTCCTGTGGGAAATGTCTCCTTGATCCCAAATAATAATGCCGGACGATACGGCCCCTCGCTGAGGAGTCCAAATCCCAACCCTACCGATGTATCTCCCCAAAATCCTGTGTATTGTTTCCTTCCCTGATTCCAAACCCCTTGGACATTAAAACTCAAATCTACCCAGGGCAGCATCCCAATCAGAACAGGCACCGTCGGATTGATCGTATGAGTATTTGGAATCTTATGCGAATGGCCATGCTCATCGAACTTTGCATAGTTATTCGTGTAGAACAGATAAGGCTGAATGTTAACAAGGCCTGGCTTCAGGATATGCGCTGATGGAGTCAGCAGCGGGCCCGCATACCAAGGGTTGAACATCTTCCTTGCCACATCAAACTCTGCCTGAGCATCTCTTAGCTGCTCTTCGACCACTTCAGGAGGCGGAGGAGTTATATCCTCCGGCTGAGCATCTGCAAACAAACTAAGTCCAAGTAGTGATCCCAATAACCCATATTTTTTCATAGTGACCTGCATAAATTTAGCTATTATTTGTAATCGATTGAACAAAAAATTTAAAGCAAATATATACAAAAGGGTGTAATTAAAAGTGTTAGTCAGCAAAAAGAGGCTGCGGACACCAATTTGCTGCGTTGCCCTGCTTCGACAACCCGCTGCGGGGTTGCCTGCATCGGGTTACCCCTGCGGGCGCCTTGCAACTTGGCATCCTCGCTCACTTTTTGCTTGAACTAACACTTTCATTTACACCCTATACAAAATTAAAAGAGAGGAAATATGGTAGACAGAATTGGTGAAGGCTCTACGCCCCAAGAAATCTATAAGAAAGACTTCGACCGTGCCGTCAATCTTTTTCAACAAAGCTTAAGCGGCTATCAACAGTCGACAGAGCCTCACCAAAAAGAGAAGTTCAAAGACGTGATGGATAAATGCCTCGTCATTATCCACGAGACCATCCGAGCTGCAAAAGGCTCCGAAAAACCCTTCCAAAAGATCGATCAGGATTACCAATCTTTCATTGCAGATGATAATCCCAAGACTCTAGAGCAGCTGAGCAAAGATCTAGATTCTCTTAAGAATGGTTAGCCAATCTTCTTGTTCATCTGTCTCAATTTGAGACTTAAGTAATACCACCAGACGTAAAAGCCCAGGTTGGCAATTAGAGCAATCAATGTCACATGGTCGTGACCGACTTTTAAAGCATCAATTGTTGCCTTCAGTTTCAATAAAGGCCCCACGATCAAGACAAAAGTTAAGAATCGGATTCCCGGTTTGACATAAGCGCAGCGATATAGCAAATAGAATACGAGTACTGTCAGTAAAGCAACAACGAAGTAAACCCAATAAATTCCTGCTGGAATATGTTCATGCCTTGAAATGAACGTCATGAATCCTAACGTGATCAAGGGCCAAGCTAAAATGGCAATGATAGAAATGACTAGCCATTGCTTTCTCAAAGACTTTTCATGTGGATTAAGTGAACGACTCATGCTTTACTCTCTCGAGGGTTAGTTTTTTTTCATACTAAATTTTTAACCAACAAATTTCCATCGAAATTTTTATCTAGATTCTTAACACGAATTCCTAGAAAATCTTCGTCTCAAATGAACATATTGAAACGTTTACTCATTTTCACCCTCTCTTTTGGATCAGTCGCAGCTGAAGTTTACCATAATGCAATTGTCGATCGGTATTTTTCTCCCTATATCGGAGCAGAGGATATCCTCTCAGCCCATCGGGGTTTAGAATATATTCAAGATTTGATCTACTCGCCTCCAGAGAAGCCGCAACGTGGTTTTTGGATTGGAACAGAGAGATTTTGCGAATTATTTTTCATCTGGAATCCCCTTGATGAAACCGCTGCAACGACCCAACATGAAGTCTTTGGACATGGATACAGAATCAGAAGTTTGGGTCCAGAGCGAATAAAGGTCGCCAACTATAGAATTAACGTTCCTTTTCCTTATGGCCCAGGCGGAGGAGCTACTGGCTTTTACGATCATGAAAAAAAAATCACGACCTATCAGAATTTAGCGGTCATTTCTGCAGGAGTCGAATCGACAGCGATTTTAGCAAACCGCTTAAAACTTCAATGGCTCCAAAGAGGAAATATCGATGCACGGGAAAGCAATCTCTATAACGACTCAGAGCACGATATTACCAATTACATTTGGATCACTGGAAAACATGATCTCGATGATAGGGGAGATATCTCCCTCTATGTCCACAATCTCAACAAAACCTATCCCCATGGCCATCTCACTGTCGGATCCCTTAAACTTGAGGCGCTTGTCAATCTCCTAGATCCCTTTACCTATTATTCAATCTATGCTTGGTGGAGATATGTTGTTTCCGGTAAGACAACACGCATCCCCATGATCAGGATTGGATCTTACCACTACATTCCTGGAGCCCGGTTGGGATTAACACCCTTTGGTCCTGAATTTTATCTCGAGAATTTCCTCGTTAAAGATAACAAACCGATCTATTTTTATCTCCGTGGCGGGAACTTTTCCAAGCAGACCTACTTAGGCTTCGGTGTTGAACATGCCTATCTCTGGAACCTCGAATCACTTCCATGGGGACTTCGTCTTGACTGCTGGGTTCAGCCTCACCATGCCTATAATGACCTCCATTTTTCTCTTCATAAGCTCCACGAAGAAGGACATTTTACAACCCAGCCCCACCATCCTTTTTTTGGCCTTGCCCTCACCGTCATCGGACATAAAAAGCTCTGGTCCCGCGGCGCTCTCTATTTTCAAATCGGCGGCAAGACCATCGGATATCTCGAAGGAGAAACTCTGCAGCCGTCTCTTATTGCTAGAATCGGGTTTACTTTTTGGTAAGAGAATTCTTGTCATTGACGTCCAATTCTGACAAACTTATGTTTCATGAAAAAGATTTTGCTTAGTTTACTATTTCTAACCGCTCTCTACTCCAAAGAACCAGAACAAGAAAAATCTGCATATTCCTACGAGCCTATCTTCGCAGGAACATTGCTTGCATTCTTTCCTAATAATATTGCTCCTGGCAATTGCCTTGTTGAACCGTATCTTTTTGCTGGCACTGTCAATGGAATGTACAATGCTGAATGGGAAAACAAACACCAATTTAAATACTTTGACGCACAGCTTTTACTCTTAGTAGAAACCGGCATCACGTCCTGGTTGGACATTTCTTTAGCTCTCAATGAGTATTACACTGTATCCAAGGGAAGAAAATCAATCCATTATGGCGATACAAAGCTTGCTTTAGGATTTCAAATCTTAACGAGTCAGCCCGGCACAGCAATACCTGACTTTAGAATTTTGCTCTTGGAAAGTTTTCCTACAGGTAAATATCAACGCCTTGATCCTAGAAAAAACATGGCTGATATGACAGGCTCTGGAGCTTTTGAGACCTGGGTCACAGCAATTGTCAGAAAGATCATCTATTTCACTCCTACCCAAGTTGTCTCTCTCAATCTAAATCTTGGATACGACGTTCCCTCCAGCGTCCACGTGAAAGGCTTCAATTTCTACGGTGGAAATGCCAAGACAAACGAATCTGTCATTCCAGGTCAGCAGTTCGTCGGAAACCTAGGCCTAGAATATAGCCTTACAATCAACTGGATCGTTGGTCTTGATATTCACTACAGACATCAAAATAAGTCCCATTCCAACCACAAAAATGTCCACCTACCCTCATCTGAAGAATTCAGCCTCGCGCCCTGCATCGAATATAACCCTAGCACCCACTTTAGTCTAGAAGCCGGAGTTTGGTTTTCTGTTGCTGGAAGGAACGATCTTGACTTCACAACTGGCGTCCTAACAGTCGCTTGGCTCTTTTAGAAACAGTATTATAAATTATTTGACAAAATCCGATCTTTCTCTTAATCTTGTACCAGGGATTTTTAAGGTTCAACCTCGAAGGACAAAATATGTCAACCCAAACCCTGGCATTTTATAGCCAGTATCGAACCTTTAACCACATTTACCTCTTCAAGACCAAGTCCGACCAAAGCCTCACTCTTAAAATCTTTGATCAAGCTCAAAAAAAACTCGCTACAATACCAGCTCCTTCTTCTCAGCTTTCAAAGTGGAGCAAAATAGAAAATGCCCGGATGCTCTTAAAGCTTTTCATCCTAAATAACCTTATCCCCCGTGACTTCCTTCCTTTCACTTCTATTGTCAACCCAACTCATGAGTTTCAACAACTCATCTTCCTTGCCAAAGCCTACGAAAAAACCAAGAACATAAAACAGTTTATCTGTCCTATGACTTTAGAGGTGTTTAAAGACCCCTTTACCGATGAGCATGGACATTCCTTTGAAAGATCTCCGATCATAGAATATGTAAAACAATATTCTAGCTGTCCTATAAGTCAACATCCCGTTCACTTCCTCATGCCTAATAGAAGCCTAAGAGAGACCATTCATGAATTGAAAAAACAAGACCTTATTCCTACATTGACTCTTTTTGAAAAACCCAATCCCGACCTCTTTAGCAAAAACTTAGAAACAGCCCTGAGCTGTATCGAGCAAGAAAAATATGAAGAAGCTCTCGAGTCGTATTCAAAAGCGTTTAAATACACCAATGACTGGAGACACTATGTCGAGCTTCCCAAATTCTTTGAAAAAATTTCTCACTTCGAAAAAGCTACCCTTGCTTACCTCTATCTTGCCCTCTACCAACTCCAAGATAAAAAACTCACCGAAGCCATCCAGACCTTAGAACAGTGCAAAAAAATCACCCCTCTATCTCAACAAATCGACAAACTCCTTATCCATCTCTACTCTGTCAATCAGCAAGCAGACCACGCCATCAAACTCGCCCTCCAATCTGTCCAAACCATCACCCAAGTCAATCAAGCCCTTCATCTCTACAAACAAATCCTCATCATTGACCCGTGTCAATGGGATGTCTATCAGCCTCTTTCCCGCCTTCTCACAACTCCAGAGGCAAAAGCCCATATCCTTTTAAAAGGAGCCTGGCATGCTCTTGAGAGTGAAAAATACGTCATCGCTCTAGAGCTGGCTAAAAAAGCCAATAAAATCTATGAAGACTCTTTGATCGATCGACTTTTCGACCTAGAATGTTACAAAGATGCGCCAGACCATCTCAAAAGAAAACTTCTAACACTTGCTCAATTCTACGAACAAAAAAATCTCATTCCCTCCATGGTCAAGCTATACAAGAGACTCGCTCGTCTAAATTATAACTCCACGTATTATCAAAAAATCATCACTTATACTTCTGAAAACAATAAAATCCATTGGACCCTAACTTGGTTATCTGAGGCCATCGACAATAAAGACTGGCCATCTGCTGAATATGCCGCTACAACCACGCTAAAGTTAACGAATGATCCCATCCCTATCCTCTGCCAATTGGAAACCGTCTACACTCACTGGCACAACAATCAACTGAATCACATCTTGCATCGGCTCGGCATTGAATATCTCTTAACAAGCCAGATCGATCTAGCAGAAAAAACCTACCGAAAAGCCTATGAAAGATTGCAGAGCCAAGAGAATGCCTTGTCTCTCGGTGAAATTCTCCAAAAACAAAACAAAATACAAGAAAGTGTTCAACTATACTACGAAGCCAGCAACCTTGCGCTTCGCACTAATAATCTAGAGAATTTACAGCTCTCTCTTAGAAAGATCTGCGATATCGACCCCACTCTCATCCACCTCACACAAGATCAAAAAGCCCTTGTGCTAAACCATCTCAAATTCTCCATCAACATCAACCAGATTCAGGACAAGCTCGAACAAACAGAGTCCAAGACATTCATAGAGAGCCAGTTTTCGCACACCAAGCAATCGACTTCAGGTAGCAAAACACGTGTGTACAAGCTAAACAGCTAGAATGATGCAGGAATTCCCACCTCTTGGGTCTTTGGATGAAAGCGCTCTTGTTTAAGAATGCCTGGTCTAGCACTATTTTTAGCACGGTAGGCACCTGCGATTAATGGAGGTAAGGATTTGATAATAGGAATCCTTCCTACTTAATCGTCCTAACATGTTAAATTAACTTGGATGGCTATTATGAGCGTTAAAATTACAGGGGATAATGACCGCATCGTCAATAAAATCCAATCCCGTTTGGATAAGTTCTCCAAATGTACCAAAGCTTATGACAAGGCTCGGAAAGCATTAGATGATTTCGCAGAACAGGAAGTTGAACTAGCCAATATCCCTGCCCGTGAAGATCGTTATAATATCGTTTTATCCGAGTATAAAGAAGCTGCTAAAAAACTGAAAGACTCAGCTGTTAAAATAGAAGAAAAAACCGATGACAAACATCTTCATAAGTATTGTAGGCTTAGAGAGAATCAGTTCAGAACTTTTGCACTTAAAGAAGCATTCTATCGTTATATTCATGTGGATTACAAAGAGTACTTAAAAGGGATTCATGCAGAAGCTGAAAAAATAATAGAAATCGATTTTGATACTCAGGTCACACAAGCACAAAATGAGAGCCAGAGAAGAAAAGCTGAGGTGTACTCAGTAATAGAATTTTCCACAATCAACCAAACCTTTCCTAGCTGTCGCGATAGGCTTATCCAGGAAAACCCTAATGAATATTTGCGCCAAGCAGCCCTCTACCAACATAAAATTCTAGAGCAAAAAGAAGAAAAGGAAGCTTTAGCTTTTGGAAATGCTTGGATAAAGAGCCTTCCAAAAGAAGCAACTTGGGAGCAAGTGGAAAATATGAGCTTCATGATGCTAGAGGCTGCAAATACAAATGAGAAAGTCGATTTATCTGAATACCGAAGTGCCGTCGAGCAGTGGTCAAGAGAACATCCTTTGTCTGAAAATCCTGATCCAACTCACCTGACTCCAGATCAAGCAACAACTCCTTGGGGTCGGAGAACTTATCTTCTCGGCTTGCTAGCTAATCAAAACTCAGACATAAGTCCTGAAGCCTTTCAACTTTATCAAAATTGTGGTTTTCTCTATCCCGATCAGCATCGTTGGAAAGTTGTCCAGGCTTATTATCATATTTCTAAGCTTCAATGTATCGAAGCAGAGCAATTGCTGGATGATTTGCCTAAAGAAGATCCTTCAGTAATACAAGTTCAAAAAGATTTGAATGTAGCAAAAGCTGCTAGAGAGTTTTCCCTCATCGATCAAACCTTCCCCAACAGTCGTGATGAGCTCCTTCAGGAAAATCCTGATGAGTATTTGCGTCAAGCAGCTCTCTATCAATACAAACTTCTTAAGACAAATGATAGGACGGAAGTTTTAGCTTTTGGAAATTTATGGATCAAGAATCTTCCAAAAGAAGCAACTTGGGAGCAAGTTGAAGACATGAGCTTTATCATGATAGAGGCCGCAGCAACAAATAATAATAGTGCTGATCTATCCGAGTATCGAGCTGCAGTCCAACACTGGTTACAAGAACATCCGCTGACAGACAACTTAGATTCAGTTGATGTGACTCCTGCTCAAGCAACAACCCCTTGGGGTCGGAGAACCTATATTGTTGGCTTACTTTATTATCACAATCAAAAGTTAGATCTATGCCCTGAAGCATTCCAAGCTTATCAGAGCTGTAGTGCTCTCTATCCCGATCAGCATTTTTGGAAAGAAGCTCAAATTCGTTACAAAATAGCCCAAGCTCATGAACATATTTCAAATCTTGAATGGGTAGAAGCAGAGCAATCGCTGGTTGATTTGCCTACCGAGGATGCTTTAGTGAGGAATACACAAATAGAATTGAATTATGGTCTAAACGATCGTATCGCTTCGTTTGGAATAGATGTGGGCTTAATCGTATTACCCAGGATCATCCCTTCCTCTTATAGAGAAACAGCAACATTTGATATCGCATATACGGGATTGCACTTACTAACTAACGGAACTACCAGAAGAATGTGGGTTCCTCGTGTATTGGGAATTCCAGAGAGAGCTATTCCCTTTAACCCCTTCAAGTTACCATTTAGTGCGAAACTTTCTATGTTGGGAGATGTTGTCGATTGTCTTTTTCGTAGGTGCGCGGATTGGATGCTTATTCAAAACACAAGTTACGCAAAATATTCTTTCGTGAGCTATACTCTACGGACCGTAAACATAGTTTATGCCCTTACAGATCCCTCTCAGCGCTCTCTTCCATCCTTAGTCAATCTCGGAAGCCAATTGATTTCCCTAGACCAATCCTATGCTGAATGCCAAGAAATCCGTCGATCTGCTACCTATCACTTCGTTTCATCCAGTGTCCAAATCGTAGTATCTGATTTAGGTACAGCTTACACAATCGCATCCTATTCCGATCTGATTCCGGTTGCAATAGCTCGGCTTCCACAATTTGCTAGTTCCATTGACACAACAAACCTTGAGACTCGGGTTTCTACCGATTCAAGCTCAACATCCGATGGAAGCTCTAGGACTACATGGCTTCTTGCGGCGGCGATCGGATCGTGGGCAGCTTACCGATTTTATTATGATTATGCCTATCTTTGGGCAGTATCTGTCATGAGCGATATGGACTTTTACTTCTCCCAAGGAAAGCATGAGGAAGTTCAGCGGGTTTTGGATGAAGCTGAAAATAGTTATTTTGTCAGCAGAGCCAAACCAACAGTTCGAAGCTATGCCCATTATGTGGATTATCTCAAGGATTATCATAGACTTCTAAATGATCCTGTCAAATATCAAGACTTTCTAATGCAATTAGATCTTCTCTTAAACATCTTGAATGTGTCTTCCCATTACAGGAGTATTCGAAACAATGTTCTCCTTAAAAAATTAGAAACAGCCATTATACAAAAAGACACAGTCAGGCTGGAAGAGGTTTTTGAAGAAGGGCCAAATAAAAAATTCGGTATGGTGGGGGTTCATTTTTTTCTCAGCCATACCTTTAATTTCGCTCTGAATGACCTAACTGAAGCCAGCAGTTTTCTTGAAGAGATGAAGCCGTCGTTTCCTTCAGATTTTCATCCGACAATAGAGTCTTTTCTCGAGCTTCTTCAAACTCAGTCAGATTCTCTTAAAGAGTGGCCAAAGCTTGAAATACTTTCAGGACAGCAGAACCCAATTTCTTCAAAACAAGCAACCCAATGGGTCGGTGAACTCCAACAGTTGCAGGATTTTTTCTCTAAGAATTTTGAAAAACCAAGAATGTGCCAAGATCTTCAATATTACAAATTAATAATCGCATTTGCCAAAACAGAGGGCACACAGCAGATTGAAGCACTTTTCAAAGAATCTATTCCAGAAATCCATCAACGATTTTCTCATGCATTAGTTCAGTGTACAAGGCATTTGAGGAAAACAGGAAAGCATCAAGAGGCGATCAAATTGCTTAAAAGAGCTGAAATTCAAGCCTTTGCCGACAATCAATTAATCCAGAATTATGGTCGCTTTTTCTCTTTGATTTACTCATTGAATTTGCACAAAGATTCTACCTTAGACCAAATGAAGGATCTAGAGAGCTGCATAGCAGGTCTAGATACACAAAATCCTGTTCATCAACAACTCCATGTGTACTTTAGCGCTTGCAGGATTGTTTTAAGCCTAGACATGGGTGATTATGTCAATGCTCAAGAACTATTAGCGCAAGCAAAAACGGACTTGAAAGTTCTTGATGAGACCGCAGCTCTTTTATTTGAGAGAGTATTTATTTCGGTTCAAGGAAAAAGAGATGAGAAAGCTCGAAGTGATCTCAAATGCATTATCAAAAACTTAGGATCAGGGAAGCATCTAGAGCTTTTTAAAGCTTATCACGATTATCTAGAATCCGAGTCTACTCTTGAAGTCCGTTTCGAATGCTTAACGAGTGTGCTAACGCAGATAGAATCTATTGAACAGTTATCAGAGATTGAACCCGATTTGCGGCATCAAAGACATCTTCTAGAATTTGAATTACGATTGTCCCAGTGTGACTTTGAAACAGCTAAAGGCTTTCTAGTAGGACCACTGCGTAGAAAGCTCTATGCTCAGCTTTGCAACATTCTTTCGGGATTTTTTGTCCAACAAGGTGAGCAGCTTCGTCAAAAAAAACTCGAGTTGAGCATAACAAGGGAAAATCTGCTCGGATTAAATACTTTTTTTGAAATTCCTAAATCCAAAGTGTTGCAAAGCTATATTAATTTCCTTGTCTATCTCGATAAGAGCGAAGGAAAAAAAGATATTGCAGCGTATTTTGAGGCGCTTCAAGTATTGAAGATGGTTTTTGAAGAGCTTGAATCTATCAATTCTCTTATTCCAAAATTGTTGATAACAGAGCAGATAAAAATCCTTATAAAAATTGCCACTCTTGCAAAGAATACTGGCCAGCGGAAAATTGGGTTAGACGTACTTGAGACCATCGAAAGAGTAATCATCGAAAAAAAAGTAATGCTGAATGAGGAACTTAAACAAATCATTAGTATCTTAAAAGAGCAACTGAATGCATAATTTACACCATCAGAAGGAGCAACCATGACATCTTTCCCTTCAAGAACTTCACAGCCCTATAACCCTCCTAATCACAACTATCCTAGCTACTCTCCTCAGGGTTCCTATTCTTACACTCGCCCTGATCTAGGTTCTCCTAGCTCTTTTAAACCGTACCCTTCGCTTCCTATATCGTCTTACCCTGGATCTTCAAATGGATATACGACTCCTTTCCCAACATCCGGGCTAAGCCAGCCTACTTTCTCTTCTCATCCAACCCTTTCGGGTCCATCTTTCGGAAATTCCAGCTCTCCTTCTTTCCGCCCTCCATCGTTTGATTCGAGGATACAACAGGAAAGAACAGATCGTTTTAATCCTTCTATGGGAACCCCATCATGGGTTAACTCGGCTTCCTTGCCTTCCCATTTATCTTCTTCTTACACACGAACAAACCATAACGCTGGGTTTTCTCCTGCGCCTTTGCAACCCCTGGATACTTCTTTTCTTCGTTATCCCACTTCTATGGGTTCCACTCCATCGATTTCAAGCTCATTGGGTATATCATCCTTCACCCCACAACCTCCGTCCTTGTCAGGAAGAGCTTATGTTGCAAGCTCATTTAGTCTGCAGGGGACATTGCCTTCAAATTCATGGGGTATATCCTTTCCTCAACAGCCTCCATCCTTGTCTGGAAGAGTTCATTTTGCCAACTCTTCTTCACAAAGTCAGGGGACTTTGCCTTCCAGAAGCTATGAAATAACAACTTGGACACCGCAGTCTTTTTCAACAGAAAGATCGCCTTTCATTCCTTCCACCTTTGGAAAGACATCTGGAAGTTCTTCATTTTCTCAGTATCAGCCACTTTTTTCATCATTTGAAAAGCATATAGACTTGCAGCGGATGCTTCGATTACAGTTCGAAGAAGCCATCAAAACAATGTATCAAGTTAGACCTTCTCCAGAACGCCCTTTTCCGATCTGGCAAACCATGGGTACAACCCCATTTGCCATTCAGATTGATCCAAGAACAACCGTATTTGTCGATCCTGTGACTGTTACTAAATTCTTCCAGATGGCATCTTCGGATCAGCAGAGGGCTTTTCGAGCTCAGTTTGATCAACTGACCTCTAGGAGAGAGGCGTTTGATCCTAGCAAGAGACAGATTTCGACTATGCAGCAAGTCAATACTTTTGTCGCTGACGGAGGGTCTATCGAACAATCGACTGTTCCAGTAAAGAGGTCGTTAGGCAACTCGGTTATGAAGACTATTGCCCTATTAAACCCTGCTCCTCAAGTCTTCCAATCTCCAGAAAATTACTCCAGAGCCCTTACAGTAGGGTCTATAGATTATCCCAAAGTGGGAATAGGATTTATCAATGGGATAGATAATACGCTTGATGAGTCGATCTATACTGCCCAGAAAATAAGTGAATATGCACAGAATGCAAAAGTTCATTTAGTATACAATGCCTCTCATGGACCACTTGTTGACGTAATGGAATGTGCTATTGGCCATCTCAGGGTAAAAACACCCCCTGTAGAATTACTAAAAAAAACTTGGAGCGATTTTATAGCAACACACGGACCGAATGAAAAATTTTTACAAATTTGCCATAGCGGAGGAACAATTCACGTTATTAATGCATTAAAGACCTCTCCAAAAGAAGTACAGCAGCGGATAATTGTTGCAGGATATGCGCCAGCTGCTATTGTCCCAGAAGAGTTGTGTTTTAAGTCTTTTAATTATGTGAGCAAAAGAGATTTTGTTACCTATCTTGACATATTAGGTTACAAAAGACATAGCAATGAGTTAGTTCGTTTAGATCCTCACCCAGATGCTCCCTTTTGGGATCACTTTGCGGACAGTCCTACATTCGTTGAAACAAATATGGAACGTATTGAAGCCTATATGAAAGGAGAAGAACAATGAAGGTAAAAATCCTTATCCCGGTTTTCCTAGGGATTATAGCTTTATATTTTGCGTTTTCCTATTTTCAATATGAAAGTCCTCGCTATGTAAAAATGGCTCATTCTTTGACCGCACAAACTGCAAAAAAATTAGCTAAAGAGAAAGGCTTAGTTCTAATTGGGACTGGCGGTGGGATGATGGATGATATCAAAATGATGTCTATGAGTTTCAACTACTACAAAGAAGTTGATTTGAATTCTGCACGTCAGGTGCTTGTTGGAACTGTTAACGAATATCTTGCAATTATCAATAATGATGAAGAGCTTAGGCCTTTCTTACATAACTATCCCTTTACTTCAAAAAATGTAGAAATATGCATCTGGATATATAAACCCGATGGAAAATACCTGCCACCTGGTAAAATAGCCTACCTGTGTGCTCGTAATGGAAAATTATCATACTATGCGGAAAGACCAGGTGAAAGTTTCCCTCGCAATCTTGTTTTAAAAGAGGATTACGAAGAAGGCTTTCAAAGAATCTCTAAAGAATAAGAAAGCCCCAAATTGCCATAGAAGGCTTGATGGCCAGTTAGGGCGCAGGCAAGGGTGTGCTCCACCATGCTTATCAAATAATTTCTTGCACATGTTTTTTTATTAATGAAAAGCTTATGGGGATATTTGACAAATAATTTTTAGAAGACTGTCTTGTTCTCTGGAAAATAAAGTCATTATTTAATATAATATACCCGAAAAAGTTGTTAAGAATTGAATGTCCTAAACTATGGAGGTGGGACGAATATGGCAACAGCCGAAAAACTAAAACCACCATCAGCAAAACATTCAAAAAAAGTTTTGTATATCAATGGTAATATTTTAACGACTGATCAAATTTTTAGTGTTGTGGATGACTTAGAAGTTGAAGTAGCCGTTATCGAGGCTGTCGAGCAACGAATTATCGCTTCTCATAAACTTCTCAATAAATTCGTCCAGGATAATAGGATCATTTACGGTGTCAATACCAGTCTAGGTGGATTTGTTAATTGGCTTATCCCTGGAGAGTTTGCCCAAGAACTTCAAGAAAACTTAATTTCTGCAGTTGCTACAAATGTCGGGCCATATCTGGATGATCGAATAGTAAGAGCTAGTATGTTAGCTCGTTTAAATTCTTTAGCAAGAGGGCACTCAGCTATTTCCCTTAAGAATTTTAACGTTCTTTTAAAAATGTATAATGCAGGGATTATTCCTTGCATTCCATCAAAGGGATCTTTAGGTGCTAGTGGGGATTTAGGACCTCTTGCCTGTATAGCTCTCGTCGCAACAGGGAAATGGAAAGCAAAATACAAAGGAGAAATTCTTCCTGGAAATGAAGCTTTGAGCAGAGCGAATATCAAGCCTATGAAGCTCAGCTATAAAGAGGGCTTAAGTTTGATCAACGGGACCTCTGCAATGGTAGGACTAGCTTCATTACTTGTTGAGCAAACCATTAACCTCGTGAAAACTTACGACGCGATTTCATGTCTGACTTTTGAAAGCCTTAAAGTGAAGAAAAAGCCCTTCAATCCGATCGTGCACCGTCAAAAGCCTCATCCTGGCCAGCAGACAACGGCTGAAAATATCTGGAAGTTGCTAGAAGACAGTCACATGATTGTCGATGAAAAAGAAGTGGAAAAACTATTACAGTCTTACCAGACTGCAAAACCAACATCTACAGATGCTCCCATTGAGGACGCATATTCTATTCGATGCACACCTCATATCATGGGTCCCATCAGAGATACTCTAAAGACCATCAAATCGACGATTACAAATGAGTTGAACTCAAGTAATGATAATCCGTTAGTAATCTGCGAAAGCAATGATGTTTTTCATAACGGACATTTTCACGGGCAATATATCTCAATGGCGATGGATCACCTTTCCATTTGCTTAACGACACTCTCTAACCTCTCAGACCGTCGAATTGATCGATTTATGGATAAAAACCATAACAATGGACTACCAGCCTTTCTCTGTAAGGATAAGCCCGGTCTTAGATTAGGTTTAATGGGAGGCCAATTTATGGCAACATCTCTCACAGCAGAGAATCGTTCTCTTTGTCATCCTGTCTCCATCCAGTCACTCACTTCTACAGGAGATTTTCAGGATATAGTCTCTTTAGGTTTAGTTGCAGCAAGACGCGCTAAAGAGCTTTATGACAATACGGTATATGTGATCGCTTTTGAGTTAATGTGCGGAGCCCAAGCTGCGGAAATCAGGAATAGTAAGCTTTTATCAAAAGCGACAAAGAGAGCATTTGACTGTGTAAGAGAAATTGTTCCTTTTCTATCAACAGATCAGTGCTTGACAGATTACTTGGAAAAGTTAGCAGAATTAATTAAAAATGGTAAACTTCTTAAGGAGATTGAATCTGCTACAGGCAAAATTTCTCTATAGAAGAATAGAGACAAAATTATGGAGGGTATAATGGGAATAGTACACCACGTAGATCTAAACGCAAAATACTACACAAAGCACTCGCAGCTTCAGCAAAATTTAGCTCAGAACTTATTGAAAAGCTATTACTTTGATCCAGCTGCTAAAGTGCTTGATGTTGGTTGCGGCGATGGAAGAATAACTGCTCAAATAGCTTGTGAGGTTCCAGAAGGTCAAGTTATTGGAGTAGACGCCTCTAATAACATGGTAGAATTAGGGACTGCTAGCTTTCCTAAAACAGAATTCCCAAATCTTAAATTTCAGTTAGGGAAGGCCGAAGAAATCTCGTTCTCCGAGCCATTTGATAATATTGTTTCCTTCAGCTGCTTCCATTGGGTACGAGAGCCACATAAAGCATTAACCAGCCTAACTAAAATGTTAAAGAAGGATGGTGAATTGTTAATTCTTACCTATCCTAAAGAATCAATGTATTATGAGTTCCTTCAAGAAGCTTTACAAGAATATCCTACATATACTGATTTTTCTGCTTATTCTACGATGCTATCCATAACAGAATATAAGAAGATCCTCCAGGATTTAGGCATGGAGATAGTAGAATTCAATTCTAAAAAGCTTATTCATTCCTATAAGAATAAAGAAGCTGTTAAGGACTTCATTCGAGGTTGGTTGACAAGCTTTGTTCCTTTACCTGAGCATTTGCATGAGGCTTATTTAGATTTGGCTGTTGAAAAAAGCCTTAGATATCACATCGACCTGCAAAATGATTTGATCAACCTTCCTTATATGGCATTGGTGATAATAGCAAAGAGAAAATAGCTAACTTATTAGCTATTCACAGAATCGATTCTGTCTGCATTTTTTCTTGTTTTTTCATAGATAGAATATGGAAGCCAAGAGGTTAAGAATACGATAGAAGAAAATAAGATCATATATACAGGGTCGATTTTGTATTTTGTAAATATCTGCACAAAAATTATACCAATTAAAAAACCAGCACTATCTGCGGAAACAATCAGTCCAAAACCTTTCCCTTGTTCATCGATTTCTCTTTCCTTTGAAAACAGCGAAAAGATAGAAGGGGTTAAAAAAGCATTTCCCCAAGTATATAAAAATCCAGAAATTGAGAATAATATTTCGTTGTCATAGGACAATAAATTGCCACTAAAGAAACAAATGATTGATAAGATAGTAATAAAATAGGCCAGTTTTATCATTTTCTCATCTTTCACTTTATGATTAAAGCCTAGAAACGAAACACCTACGATATAACCTAACATCATGATCATAACTGTCATATTATGTTTTTGAGATTCTAAGAGTAAGAGAAGAACGCTATACTGCGAGCAGGCCCAACAAAAATAGGCCAATAATCCAAAAAGAGTACTACGACTTTTTAGTTCTTCAGAAAGTGATTTAAATTCGGAGTTTGCTAGTTCAATAAAATGAGGGCTTTTATCTTTTAATTTCTGGTCTCTTGCATCATTGTAAAGTTTCCAAACAAACAGAATCGACAATCCAACCAAAGCTAAAGGTAGAGCAATGTTCTGCCATAACCAAGCATTTTCTGAGTGTTGGCCGGTTTGCCCAAATAAAGCTAGAGCCATATACCCAATAGCATAGGCTGTGGTTGTAAGACCTAGGTAAAATCGGAGCTTTTTTTGTTGTACATCTGCAAGAGCAGACCATGCAATAGGTACAGTGTTTCCAAGACATGCATTGAGAACCAAGCTTAATAATAGAAAAATCGATGCTATAGAACTGGATGATTTTGAATAAATAAGAAAGAAAAGGCTTACGAAGGAGATGACAAGAGCAACTATCAAACTTTTTCTTCTGCAGCAAAAATCGGAAAAACCAGCCTGTATTGGGGCCGCGATCATTTGCAAGCAAAGCATCGTAATAATCAAACCTAAAGAATTGAAATGAGGTTGGATTTCATATATTTGAACAATGGAGTTATTGCAGACAACATCAGCGAGGATAGCGGAAATTAAGATGAATAAATACTTCTTCATGTTTCTAGGAAAATATTATTTCTCCACGTAGTCTTAAAGCCAGTCTAGGATTTTTTCTTGGCTCTAGGTTTAACCTAGCAGAATTTAATTAAAGAAATCAATGTATATAGATGTTGAGCTATCTTCTAAACTGACCGGCTCCCCAATTCTACCGAAGAGGGAGGGCTTTATTTCATAATAAATTGACTTTATGCTATCCTTATGGGAGTTATGAAGCTTGTCCCACCTATCTTAGACAAGATTAATTTTGAGCATCTGACGAATCGCGAGTTAAGCGATTGTCTTACCTATAATACAACTTTCTTATTCCCAGAGACTTATCTAGAACATCCCATCACAGATGAGAAAGCTTTAAAAAATTCTTTGACGCATTACTTCTTCAGTTTATGCCTTCTACAGGATGCCTTCCTCCAGTTTTTAGATCATCATTATCGCAAGTTTGACGCCTTAATAGGGAATAATTCCTGCTACGCATCATCCTATACGATCTTCAAATTAGCACGCCTGGTCGAGAATCCAGAATTTAAAACACAAATCCTTGCGACTTTAAATAAGCTTGAAAAAACTCAAAAAAAAGTTTTAGATAAGCTTATTAATATGGATGTTGTGGATCTTTGTTCGAAAAATTTTCGGCAATTTTTATGGGATCATCGATTGGTAGTGGATTTATCTCCAGAGTTGATATATTTAGGGTTGGCTTTTGCTTGCTGTATCTCCAAAGGGATGAATGATCAAAATGTTGAAGAAATTCAATATAATTCTCTTTTATTACAGTACAAGAAATTGGGTGTCCAGTTAACAAAAAAATCAACGATAAAGCTCATAAAGCATTGGCAAAAAGTTCTAGCGATTTTCAATGTTAAAACATTGCAAGAAGATGTTAACCCAGCATTACTTTGGACTAAGTATCTATTCGGCGAATATGTTCTCATCGATGAACGAAATCGTCCTTGTTTACCTAGCTTGTATGCTTCAAAAGCTATCTACGATCTTTTGCTATCTATGCCTCTGGCATTGATTGGCCTTCAGGTCAATCTCATTCAACGCCCAGGTACATATTTAAATCGATTTACCATTCTTTTTGAGGTCCAGCCTGATCGTACTCTAAGGCTCTTAGAGCATGAAGAAACAACTAGTACAAAGCCTATTTATATGTTCGTAGGGTGCAGGTGTGTTGATCAGTCTTTTACAAATATTGAAGGGTTGAAGAGAGAATTCTCTCAAAGATCTTTAGAAGAGGTGCTTTTTGCACATGAAGTGACATATCCCCAATATCCAAAAGCTCTAAAAGCTAAGAATATTGTACCAAAAGAGCCTGAGCTCCTCAGAGAAATCAACCGCTTAAAAAAATTAAAAGGTTTTTCTCTT
>Ga0206825_1011_pt1 | contig 45187 bp, 37 predicted proteins | sample Alteio_BWOrgCont_79_FD_152875 | JGI IMG/M metagenome (GOLD analysis project Ga0206825, IMG submission 152875) | Enriched cells from forest soil in Barre Woods Harvard Forest LTER site, Petersham, Massachusetts, United States -... | ecosystem: Environmental > Terrestrial > Soil > Temperate forest >...
GATTTCTTCTAGCCTCTTGAATAGGTAGTTTTGGAATAAAGTATTCTGATTAGGTACAAGAATCAGGGCGCAGTTAAGAATTTTTGCTCCCACGATCAGAAAGTTTTCTTTTTTTACCTGCTCTTTTTCTGCCTTTGCTTTCCCAATATAGATACCTGTGAGCTTAAGCAGATACAGGATCTGCTGCCCGATCAGGTTTTCTTTTTTTGCTTGTACAAGACATTTTGAGTAAAAGCTTTCTAAGTCTGATGATGGTTGTTTAGTTTGCTTTTCTTCTATGCCTAAAAGGGACCGTAAAAGCTCATCTTGGTCAGATTTAACAGCCAGGTCAAGGGGAAGCTCTTCATTGTCTTGAAGAGCTTCAGACAACGGTTTTTTGGATTGCATCTGGCCGCGACTCCAGAGGTAATAAGCCGTGTTTTCAGGAGTATTGGAATTAACAACATTAGCGAAGGCAGCGTTTGTCACTCTTTCTGATTGTCCCTTACTTGGCTGCCAAATCCTCTTAGGCTCAGTTTGTGTCGTGGGGGAAGCGATTTTTGCCTTAGCAATGATCTCTGGCAATGGATCTTCCGTGGGTTTAACATTAGAGAGCGGTTTTTTCTGGGAAGAGGAAGTATTTTCAGCAATAGGAGGAGTGGACATAAAATTTTCTCCTTAGGGTTTTAGTCACCTTGAATTCTATTTTTACAATAATCAATCAAACTTTCTAATTTAGTGATCCTGGGATCCTCCTCAGAGATCTGACCTTTCAGGAGTGATAGTGCTGTTTCCAATTTCTTTAAGGCTTCACTGTATTGCTCTAGTTCAGCTAAAAGAGCCCCATAGCGCTCTGATGATACACAAATATTAGTGTTAATTTCTGCAAGTAAAGAAGCATTTTCTTCTTGTTCTTCGGGGCATAGTTGGAGCGCTTTTTCATAACAGGCCAGTGCGTCGGCCCATTTTTCCTGATTTTGGAAGTCCAGACCAAGATAGAATTTACAGGAGGCCATTTTTTGGTAAACGAATCCAATTTCAAGGTGTTTTTTTCCAAGGAAAGCTTCGGTAATCTTCACATCGATCGCGTAGTTTTCAAATGCTTGCTCGTAGTTTCTTGCAAGCACCATCGCATTGCCTAGAAGATGGCAAATCGCCCCGACTAAAGGAGATTGGCTGCCATACGACAATTCATACAGCTTACGCGCTGTAGAATAGTTCTGAATCGCATGCTCATAATCATGGGATTTCTGCAGCTGCAGGCCAGCAGAGATCAGAAGATAGGGATCGACGCTGAGTAGTGCTTGTTCGCTGGAATCCACAAATCTTTTTTGAACGACGACACGGTCTCCATCATTGAATTGCAGTCCGAAATCTTTAAAGACAGTCTTATTTTTTTGGAGATAGAATTCATTCATTCTTTTAAACAAAGCATAGACCAATTGATAAGCTTCTTTGACTAATTTTTGATTGTGGCATTCATCAAAAATGGAGTCTTTCTCAGATATATTTGTTAGATGGGCATCCAATCTTAGTTTTAAAATGTTGTCGTACATTTGGAGCAGGTAATCGATGGAGTCTTTTGAGAAAATGGTGAGCTTCCCGAGGCGACGTATCCTATCTTCTGTCGTGATCGTTTGCTGAGGCAAATCAAAGGTAAAAATTAATGCCTCTATCATCCCTTGCATAGGCTCGTAGAGTTCCTTTTTAATATTAAAAATGATCCTGTTTTCGCTACATACAAAGAAATGGAGATGGAACTTTCGTAAAGATTCGGCTAATAAGTCGTTACCTAAGCTCTCTTTTAGTGTTGTGGTCATGACCTGGCTGAGTTTTTTATGATAAGCGTTACATAACTCTTTATCTCCCGTCACTAAAGAGGTCGTACACAGTGTGTGGAAAGAGAATGTTTTCTTATCATTAAATAGGGTGAGATGTTCTGCCATATCCTGGGGGGTGGCAATTAATTCGCAGACTCCTGTTCGATCATTTGCTTCATGGCTATAGAGGCAAAACGCACTACGTATAGGAGCATCCTCCTTGGCAAAAATTGATCCCCTGTTTAATCCTAGATTCATGAGTTTCAGATCAATCAGTTTACAAAGACTCTTAAAATACTTTTCGTTACTTTCATTTTTTTCAGATAAAAGGACCATCAATTGAATATCTGAATGAGGAAGCAACTCTCCTTTGGCAAGATCCCCTCTGGCTAAAAGGGCATATTTGCACGGAGGCGTAGTCCGCATTTGCTCGATTGCATGATCAATCGCCTGTATGAGAAGTGTTTTTGTAGAAAGTGTAAAATTCTGTACAACTTTCCGCACATTTCCTTGTTTCTTGAGTTCTAGTTCTAAAGTTGCTCGAGCTTTTTGGAATTCAATGGCAAAATTTTTCAGATATGTTCGGTTTGATGGAGAGGATTTGATTCCTATCGAAAATAAATACTCGGCCTCTACTTTTTCTAAACGAATCATCAAAGCCTCTATCAGCTGAGGGTTTTTTGTCGAGAGTCCAAGGCTTACCGCTGCATTTGCAAACTTAGCGGCTGCAAGGAAGTCTTTTGCTCTTTTTTTCTCTTGCGGCATGTAAAGGTCACTGATGCGATTGAGGTAAAAAATCTGTTCGATGACATCTCCATTATTTTGTGCGTCTTCTAAGAGCTTAAAGTATTTCTTCTGGATTTGCTTTGGGAAGCCATCAGAGATCACACTCAGTTTTTTTTCAGGATATAAAAGCAAAAACAGCACCTCATCGCGGTAATAACGAGCTGCTAAGTCAATAGGGGTGTCTTTAGGAGTACTTGTAGGTTGTCCACGGTCATCGCCTTGTACATTGTAGGCTTCCTTTTTTGCCCCATGAGCGATCAAAATCTTTGTGCATTCTAAATAACCATTTTGAGCTGCAAAATGGAGCGGTGTATATTTGAAACGGTTTTCCGTATTTGGATCTGATCCCTGTTCAATTAGATATTTGACGAGTTGGTGATGGTCAGGGTGAACGGAGCGAACAGCTTGATGTAAAGCGTTCTTCCCATCGTTATCTTTTAAATGCAGTAACTCTTTATTCACACGGAGTAGCAGTGCTACAATTTCAATATGCCCATAAAAGGCTGCCACGTGAAGAACTGTTTGTTGTTCATTTTTTTCACGAATGGATATATCGGCTTGATTCCCGATGAGGAACTGGGTCATCTCGTAATGACCCTTTAAAACAGCAAAATACAAGGGAGTGCGGCCTTGATTATCCTGACAATTAATATCCGCACCCTGCTTCAGGAATAGAGTGACGTTTTCTATTTGACCTTCTTGTGCGGCCAAGTGTAGAGGGGTTTGACCCTGGGCATCAGAATCATTCACCTTCATACCTTGGGTGATCAGAAAGTTGAGGGTATGGATGCATTTTTTTCCTGCGAGCTTATGCATGAGGGTTTGTTTATTGCTAGAAACAGCTGTGAGCTCAGCTCCTAAACGAACCAGGCTGGCTGCATACTTGATTTTCTCGTCCTCTAAACAGAGCGTAAGAAGTTCTTGTATCCGGTGCTTCTCCAGCACAAGATGTTGTCCTTTCAGAGACAGGGAGATGATTTGATTTTTTTTTCGGCACGCTTCGTAAAGCTCCACTAATCCATTCCCGGATATCTTTGGACAATTCCCAATGACAAGATGAAGATCTGGTTGGTGTTCAAGCAGACAGATTAAGCTGGATTTTGTGATCACTGGAGCGGATTCAAGAACCAGCATTTTGAGAGGGTGATTGGATAGACATCGGAGAAGATCTGCATCTCTCAATAAACAATCCTTGAGAGTCAGCTCTTGCAGATCGGGGAAATAATGAAAAATATTTTTCAGAAAACGCACTTGTTCGTGTTCATCTAGTAAAGGAAAAATCTCTTCGATGAATTTCTTGCTGCATGAATCCATGCCCTCCTTGCTTCCTACCCAGCAAAAATCATGGATCTCATTCTGCACTGGTTGATCAATCAATTCTTCGAAGATCATCTCAATTTCTAACCCAGACTCGACCCATAGACGGAAGAGGAGTTTTTCTGCTATAGAAACATCAAAGTTTGTTTTTTTCAATAATGCATCGTAGATCTTGGCGATTGCAGGAAAAAGATTTTCCATCAAATCCAAATGGGTGGCTTTAGGATGCTCTTTCACAAATGCCTGGATTTTCTTCCATCTTTTATAGCAAGAGATAAATGCTTGAGGAGCTACTTTCAATGGAAGAGAGAGCTCTCTATAGTGTCCTTGTGTAAAGATCCCTTGATCGAGTAAGCCAAGGCATTTTTTCTCTTCTGCTCTTAGCTTGCTTAACCACTCCAACATTCCCTCTGCAGGGTCTAAACTCAAAAAAAACTCTATAAATTTTTGATCCAATGTCTCTCGCATCTGCGGTAAAAGAAAAAGGGAGGACTTGAGGGCAAGAGAATGATCATTTTTGTGCACTAAGATGCCCGGAGTGAGGATGCCATCATTGTCGATTCCGATGATGTCATATTTATAAGATCCTTTGATGGGACAGACGATAAAGTTATCACTGCGCCAATCGGTTGGCAAGATCAGCAAAGATAAAAAACAGAGAGGAGTAAAATTAGCAAAAGAGATCGTTGCAAGATTATTTTTAAGATACTCTGTCAAGGGCTTGCCATCGACACCTGCCGAAGTTAGAAGATGGTGTTTCTCGCGTTGTCTCAATAAAGAACACTCTTTCATAAATTCAGGGTAATGTTCGAAAATTTTTTCCTGGATAAACCCCGGTTGATTGAAGGGGTCCCATTGCCCTTGGTAACGCTCAGTCATTTCCAGTTCAAAAGCCCTGTATTTGTTTTCGATATCAACGGTTTTGAAATCTTTTCTAGAAGAAATCCAGATATTTTCGACCTTGAGTAAATGTGTTGGGGTCAAGGTTTTTCGATGACAAAGCAACTGGTGCAGAGCATGAACGGCAAAATCTTCCCCCGGTCGGATAGGATTTTTCCTGGGTCGCTTGTAATACACTGTTCCGACATGGGCAACCGCGGCTGCCCCATAGGCATTATTGCAATTTGTCATACCATAGGGATTTAACGAAGTGATTTTTCGACCTGCTTCCTGCGAAATGAGATAACATTCGCCATTGATGTAAAGGCGTGCTTTCCCGATCAGCAGCGAGACCCTTGCATCTCCTGTTGTTTGGCAAACACGCAGGAGATAGCTTTCATAGAACTCTATGACTGCTTTCAATCGTTCGAGGGTCTTGGGAATCCCTTCTCGAGAAATCTTGTCCTGGAGCTTTTTCCCAGATTCAATCCATCCATTCAACTTAGAAAACATAGGGTCTTTTGTATCGAGACAGCGATTACCGGTAAGAGCAATATCACTCTCTTTGATACAAGCTTCTTCAGGAAACCTTAAACTTAAGGCAAACTCTTTCACCTGCAAATGTCCATCTTTCTTGAGCTGTACCATCAGAGGGTAAAGATCGGATTGATCCTCAGTTTGTTTGCGAATCATTTTGTAAAGATGATAATGATCGAGAAAGCTGACATGTGCCTGGATGATGTGACTTGGAACTTTTTTGGGAGAAGACTGGCTACTATAAGACTTCACTCGTTTGGCAACGAAACGTGGCTTTTCCTCTTCCGAAGAGGAAAGCTGTGCAACTGAACTATTTGTACTGATGGCCGTTGTCGTTGATTGAGCTTCTGGTTCGGAATCTTCTCCCTTTTCAACACGGTGTTGCAAGCGTGCTTGAGAGAGTAAAAGGCGCGGGTCTAAAGAATTCATATTTAGCTCCTCATGCTGAAGTTTAGGCAAAAGTTTAATACTATAGACTAATAACTAGAAGTAAAAATTTAACAGATGATAACATACCCTCTAAACAAGCATTTTGAATCGTGTAAAATAATCAATTAATTTTGAGAGGTGATGATGCATTCGCTAAATGTCATCAGTTACAATATGGGGACTAATATTCGGGATTTTGCCTGGGAATGTGAGTATCTTAAGAAGAAGATTAGTGATGATGAAATAGGTCAAAAAATGTACAAAGACGTCCAGGACAATACGGCAAAGAGCCTTTCAGGTAGGGCTTCTGTTTATTTGCTCCAGGAAGTCGATAGAGAAGACAGACCTCTTATAGACAGTCTTAAATTGGCAGGATGCGCAATATTTCACATTTTGAATCGTCCTGATGCCCCAGAGAAAACACGGAGTTGGGAAGTGTTTGATTGTGCGATTGCCTTAAAGCTGGATGAGTTTGAGGCGATCGAAAACCACTCTAAGACGATAAATGGGTATGATACAGCTATAGTTACTGCCACGTATAAACAAACCCAGGAACGGATAACATTTGTTTCAGGGCATGTCCCAGGGCTTAAATTGGATGAAAACGAGTTTTTTAAAGCAGACCTCATAGATGGGGATAAGTACTGTCAGAGTATGATTGATGCGATATCTGGAGACTCTGTGATCCATATTATCGGAGCAGATATGAATGCAAACCCAGAAGTGCTCAAGAAAATAAAAGTAGAACGAGAATGGAGGCATCGTTTTGAAAAACTTGCCGATGCTCATTTTTTAACATGTCGAACGGGAAAGCCAACAAATGTAAAACCAGACAGTGATTATTGTAAAAGGGAGCTGGACTTTATTTTTGTGCGTACCCTATCCACAACCCGACCCGCACTCAAACCCAATCATAAGCTAGAAAGGCTCCTGAAGTGGGATATTTCACTCAACGCTTCCGACCATAGGCCCATTTTAGCCAAATTTTCATTCATCTGATGCAGTTGCTCAAGTTTTTTTACCTAACACTATCAGGGGAAAGATCCCGTCGGGCAAATCAGGCCCAGGAAGACAGAATAGATCTTCAAGCATTACAATTGAAGAAGGTACCAGCAAAGTCCTTTTCTACATGGATGCTCAAAACTAGCCTAACCAAGCTTTTATCGAGGCCTTATCTCGAGAAAATCAAGCGGTTTTTGTCAGAAAAAGCGATAAAAACAAAAAGGAGATAAATTGCGCTGGCGAGCCCAAGCGGAGCATCTCTGGTCTGTAAAACTTAAAGAGTATTTAGACTTCTTTACCCTTTGACTTACAAGACTAGCTGCTCTAGTTCTCTCACATTTTCGTGTTCTGCACCCAATGTCTGCACGCAAAGCTCGTAAGTCGGTTGTAAGGACTGGAGCTGGGATACAGGAAGTTTTTTAGTAACAATAATTACCGAACTTATTGACTTCAAAATATCTGGATGGGATTTTTTGTGTGTTTTGCATCGCATGTCCAAGGATAATTTGAGGACAACAATTTTTTCGTTGAAAGCTGCGAGAGATAGCGGTGTGAGCTTGTTTTGGTCGCATTGAGTGATCAAAGAAGGATTTTTTTGATGAAGCCACTGAACAACTTCCACATGACTTTTTTCTACTGCTATATGCATCAGGTTACGGCCATCAGAACGGCATGACTTCAAACCTAATGCATTGCGCTCGAATAGCCATTCTAAAACTTGCAGTTGATTATTGGCAACACAGGCAAAAAATAGGGTTTGCCCTTGGCTGTCAGCTTCAGTCAGCATAGAGGAATTTTGTTTTAGCAAATCTTGACCTTGTCGATTTCTCCTTTTTCACAAGCTTCATAGCAGGTCGCGAAAGAATTTTGTAAATTAGGTAAAATATGACCTAACATATTTTCTGAAGGAGTGTTTTTGAGAATCGATTCATTCGATGTTGGTACCATAAGGCTAATCCTCATTTTTATGTGATCAATGGCAAAAGTTCTTTGACCAATTCATGGTTAGCTCCAAGTGTCTCCACGCATATAGCATAGGTTTGCTTTAAGGGCGTGCGTTCAAAAACTGGCAGGTTTTTAGCAACAAGAATCAGACCTTTTAGGGTGTTTAAAATTTCTGGACAAGATTTCTTATAGATTTTACATCTCAATTCCAATGATTGTCTGTAATAGTCAATCGCTTTTTCGTACTCCTCAAGGCTTTTATAGACAAGGCCAATATTGTTGTAGCGTAAAGCTGCATCAGGATGATTTTCGCCGAAGACTTGTAGCGTAATTTTCAAAGATTTTTGATAATACTCGAGCGCTTTTACATATTCCTTAAGGCTATAATAGACACCCCCAATACCGTTGTAGCTTGTGGCTATATCGGGATGACTTTCGCCCAAGACCTGTAGCGAAATTTTTAAATCCTTTTGATAATACTCGAGCGCTTTTTCATTCTCCCCACGTCTATAATAGACAGCGCCAATATTGTTGTAGCTTCTGGCTACATCGGGATGATTTTCGCCCAAGACTTGTAGCTTGATTGTCAAATACTTTTGATAATGCTCGAGCGCTTTTTCATACTCCCTAAGGTTTTTATAGACATTGCCAATACCGTTGTAGCGTCCAGCTACATCAGGATGATTTTCGCCCAAAACTTGTAGCAAAATTTTCAAATCCTTTTGATAATACTCGAGTGCTTTTTCATACTCCCCAAGGCTGTTATAGACAAGGCCAATATTGTTGTAGCTTTGGGCTAAATCAGGATGATTTTCGCCCAAGACTTGTAGCATAATTTTCAAAGCCTTTTGATAATGCTCGAGAGCTTTTCTATAATCCCCAAGGCAATTGTAGGCGCTGCCAATATTGGTGTAGCTTGTGGCTACATCGGGATGATTTTCGTCAAAGAGTTGTAGCCTAATGTTCAAAGACTTTTGATAAGGCTTGAGCGCTTTTTCATACTCCTTAAGGCTATCATAGACGCTACCAATATTGTTGTAGTTTTGGGCTACATTGCGATGATTTTCGCCCAAGACTTGTAGATTAATTTTCAAGGACTTTTGAAAATACTCGAGCGCTTTTTCATACTCCTTAAGGCAATCATAGACAGCGCCAATACCGTTATAGCTTTTGGCTACATCAGAATGATTTTCGCCCAAGACTTCTAGCCTAATTTTCAAAGACTTCTGATAATACTCGAGCATATTTTCATACTCCCCAAGTCTATAATAGACGTTGCCAATACCCTCGTAACTTGTGGCTACAGTGGGATGATTTTCGCCATATTCCTTCTGGGCTAACTCCAGAGCCTTGAAAAACCTTGGCAACGCATCCTGACTTTTCCCCATCATGTTTTCGATTACTCCTAAATTGAAAAGAACAGTAACATCATTGGGATTTAAAGCTACTGCTTCTTGATGCGCTTGTTGTGCTTTGGTATATTCAAGGTCTTTATAAAATATTTCTCCCTTGTCTACAGAGCTATTATCACGAAACAAAGAAAAAAACGCTTTTTTGCTTTGTGTGGTAAGAAACAATTGAGCACAATGATGAAAGGGAATCAAGATCTGGTAAATTTTTTGTAATGTCTTGAGAGTTTCTTCATCGAAGTACATGAGGTGTGGATCTAAGGGTTTGCCTACTTCAGGGTGGCATAGGAACTCTTCTTCGTTCTGGTAGAAAAGGTGAGCTTTGAGTCTAAGCGTGAGCACCTGAGTGATCGCGTTCTTCAAATTTTTTGCTCCTACATAGTAAAAAACTCCAAGAGAAACGAGTTCATCGATTCGTTTAAATGTAGTTTTTGATTTGAGCTGATAAACTAAGGCTAAGCTGGCAATGATCTCTTGAAAAGGTCGGTAAAGCTCTTTCTTAATGCCGAATGCACTGGTTTTCTCTTTTTCTTTAGAGAGGTTGGGCGAAAATTCTTCGATATGGCCTGCTAGGAGCCTTGTTGACAATACAACGGAGTTTTTTTCCTTGGATCTCGCCTCTATGTCGATCAATTCCTGGACTTTCTTCTTCTTTTTGTTGTAGTCAGCGACTAAAGATTCTGTTCCTGAGATAAAACAGACATGGCTCATAGCATTAGACAAGATGATGCTGCGATCCATCCATTGGATTTTTTGAAACTCGGCAAGCATTTTAGGTGTGCCGATGAGTTCATATACTCCGGTGACTCCTAATGGTGTATTTCCTCCAGCATCCATACAAAAACCATCCGGAGTTGGACTTGGATAGCTGTTTCCAAAAATGGGGAACTTGGTTTCCCCCAAGTTTATAATGCGGAGTTCCAAAATCTGAGAGAGCATGCGAAAGTAATCCATGGCCTTTTGTGAGTTTTCTTCAACGAGAAAGGCAAATTCCACATCGGAATAGGGGCACATCTCATCTCTAGACATCGATCCCATTCCCATTGCTGCCCATTTGACAGGGGCGGGAGGGAGAAGTTTTTGCGTTTGGCTAATCAGATCTTTTAAGAGTCGAATAAAATCTTGTGTCATACTAAACAAGATTTTCTGAATCGATTTGCCATTTTCATGAGAGTCTTGCGCAGTTTTTCGGATATCATTGAGCCGTTTTCGAGCATTTTGAATCGCGCCTTCCTTAATAGTAGTCTTCACTCCCTGGCACTCTAGAAACAATTTCTCGATTTCTTCTAGTCTTTTGAATAGGTAGTTTTGGAGTAAGGTATTCTCATGAGGCACAAGAATCAGAGCGCAGTTTAGAATTTTTGCTCCCACGATCAGAAAGTTTTCTTTTTTTACCTGTTCTTTTTCGGCTTTTGCTTTTCCAATATAAATACCCGTTAGTTTGAGCAGATACAGGATTTGCTCCCCAATCATGTTTTCTTTTTTTGCTTGCACAAGACATTTTGAGTAAAAGCCTTCTAAGTCTGTTGATGGTTGCATAGTTTGCTTTTCTTCTATGCCTAAAAGAGACTGCAAAAGATCATCTTGGTCAGGTCCAACAGCAAGATCTAGGGGAAGATCTTCGTTGTCTTGAAGAGCTTCAGATAATGGTTTTTTGGACTGCATCTGGCCCCGGCTCCAGAGGTAATAAGCTGTGTTTTCAGGAGTATTAGAATTCACAACGTTACCAAAGGCAGCGTTTGTCACTCTCTCAGATTTTTCTTGACTTGGCCGCCAAACCCTCTCAGGTTCGGTTTGTGTCGTGGGGGAAGTGATTTTTGTCTTAGCAATGATGTCTGACGATTGATTATTCTTTGCTTTTTCAACAGGATGTTGCAGGCGTGCTTGAGACAGTAAAACACGCGGGTCTAAAGGGTTCATGTTGAGCTCCCCATGCTGAGGTTTAGGCAAAAGTGTAATGCGGTGTCCGAATAACTAGAAGTAAAAATTTAAATTTGATTTGAGCAAGAGCAAAATGGCTGTTTCCAGGAATGAGTTATGCCTTTTGCAGTAATGATAATTAAGGTTATTAGTTCAGGAGCTCAGGAAGCGCAGGTAGAGCTTCAGCGAGAGGAATAATTTGGATATTATCGATATACTCTTTTTTCTTGCCGCCATAAAAAACAAATCGTTTTGCCTCGGGATAGTCTTCTCCAAATAAACGAAGACCGCGTAAATCTTGACTATCAAGAGAATCTGTTCTTTTGACTTCGATAGCAATGATTCCTTTAGGTCCATATAAAACAAAATCGACTTCAACTTTATCAATTGTACGCCAAAAATGGACCTTATATTGGTAGTTAAAATAGGAGTTAATCGCTTGAATTTCTTGATAAGCCAGAGTTTCAAAGCTGGCGCCTTCACTCTCTTCTTTCAAGTCAAAAGGTCCTCTTGGCCTAATGGCTTGAAACACACCTACATCGAAATAGTAAAACTTCGAATGAGAAATGAGCTTTCTTTTAGCCCGTTTGGTAAATACTGGGATTCTTTGAGCCAATAAGAGGTCTTCCAGAATCTGAAAATAATCTTCGATCACCTTTCTATTAATAGAGGTTTCTCTTGCGATCTCTGACATATTGAGCACTTCGCCTTGAGAGAAGCTTGCAACTTCAAGAAATCGAGAAAATGCTGCGACATTTCGTGTTAATCCTTCTTGCATGACTTCTTCGCGCAGGTAGGTCTGAGTATAAGCCTCTAAGTAATCCCTAATGGCTTGCTCGTTATTTCTAGAATAGACAAAAGGAAGGTGGCCAAATTGGAGAGAGTTTTTCAGATTAAAATCTTTTTGTAACTCAACTGCGGTGAGTGGAAACATCTTAAATGAGAGTGCACGTCCAGCGAGTAAATTCACGCCTTTTTTCTTCAAGCTTCTAGCGCTAGAGCCTGTCAGAATAAATTTGTAGTTTTTTCCTTCAATCAATCGATGAACTTCATTGAGAATTTGCGGTATTTTTTGCACTTCGTCAATGATGATCCAGTCTTTAAAACCAGGAGGAATCATCTGTTCAAGTCTTTCGGGATGAGCTAAGAGATCAACAAATGATTCGGTTTCAAGGAGATCGATGTATAATCCTGCAGCGATTTTTTCACGTGCCCAAGCAGTTTTCCCTGTACCACGCGGGCCAAATAGGAAGAAGCTTTGGTCGCCCTTTAAGGGTCTCTTTAGCAGTCGGTTATACATAGTGCCTCAAAATTGGACTTGAAAAGTCCATTTTAACACAATTTTTGGACTTTGCAAGTCCATTTTTATAAATAATTGATTAAAAGCATGTTATGCATAGCAATGATCATTCACAGCCTTCATCAATGGCTCTTTCAATAAAAGGATTAGAAATTTTTTCCAGCCATTTAAAAGGTTTGAGCTGCCTTATTCGCTGACTAGTGCTCTGTCAACTTAATTTCTAGTGTTTCGGCTGACGTGAAAGCTAGCTGAAATCGTCGACCGCAGGCTTCGCAAGTTGCTCCGTATTAATGCAATACGAAGCAACTTGCGATCGACGATTTGAGCTGCTTTGACGCAGCCCAAACACTAGAAATTAAGTTGACAGAGCACTATGTATGGATAATCCAGTCGCAAGAGCTACAATTGCCTCTTGTGTATTGATACGATGATGCTCCTTAGCTGATTCCTCCAAAAGATTAAAGATCTCAAGGGGTATATTTCTGATCAAAAAATCACGGGTCTGCTTTCGCTTCATAACTACCTTATGCGATGTAAGACTTCAAATTTACCGGCGCTGAATAGAGTGGGAAAGAGCTCTTTTCTGATGGTTTCCAAAAGAAAGATGGCCAATCCGGGGATCAGAGCGATCGACCATTCGTGAAGAGAAAGAGGCTGGATATGGAACAGTTTAGCAAGAAAAGGAGTGTATAAAACCGTCAGATGGAGGATGAGGGCACCACCGATAGCAAAAAGAAGAGACATATTTGCAAATAACCCGATCTTTCTGAGGGTCATTTCTTCTGATCGCATTTTTAAAGCAATGAGCCATTCAAAAGCAACCAAACTGCAAAGTGTCATTGTTCTAGCTTTTTCTAGGGAGCCTTCTACATAGGCAGATTTAAAGATGAAAAATTCACCAAGTCCTAAGAGCAGAGCTAAAAAGAGGATCCTATAAAGCATCCCTTTGTAAAGCAGTGTGGATTGAGGATGACGAGGAGGTTGCTGCATCTCATGGCCGTTTTTAGGTTCAAAACCAAGAGGAATAGCGACCAAAGAGCCGGATATGAGGTTAACCCATAGGATTTGTACCGGAATCAGGGGAGAAACTCCCATGAAAAAGACACTAAGTATCAGGCCAAAAAGTTCACCGAGGCAAGTGGTGAGCAAAAACGTGCAGACATTTCTGAGTCGATTGAAAATGGCTCGACCTTCTTCGACTGCAGCGACAATGGAATCGAATCGATCATCAGCAAGAATCATATCGGCAGCTTCTCTTGCGACATCGGTCCCCGTCATCCCCATCGCAATACCGATATTTGCGGTTTCAAGAGCAGGAGCATCATTCACTCCATCTCCTGTCATGGCGACAATATGGCCATGAAATTGAAAAGCTTCGACGATTCTGAGTTTCTGTATCGGTTCAACTCGAGCAAAGACTGAAGTTTCTTTGACTTTTTCTCTTAATGTAGCGTCGTCCATTGTTTGGAGATCTTTGCCCGTAAGGACGGTTGATGAGAAAATCCCTAGTTCTTTAGCAATAGCAGAGGCGGTTAGCGGATTGTCTCCCGTGATCATCACAACGCGGATTCCAGCTTTTTTGCAAGAGGAAATGGAATCAATCGCTTCTTTTCTAGGAGGATCGATCATGCCAAAAATTCCAGCGAAGATCAGTTTTCCTTTAAAGAGATCTTCGGTTAAAAACTCTGGTGCTATTGCTGGCTGGTAGTATGCGACAGCAATGAGGCGGAGGGCATTGTTTGCCATTTGTTCAATCGCTCTTAAGACTTGGGTTTTGATTTTATCATCAATGGCAACGGGACCTTGTTCAGTCAAGATAGAGGAGCTCATTTTAAGAATTGTTTCAGGAGCCCCTTTAGCAAAGACGAGTGGAGTCTTTTCTGATGAGTGCAAAGTCGCCATATAGAGATTTTCATTTAAAAAAGGGATTTCTCCAATTCTCGGGAAAGCAGAAGCTAATTGGCTTTGATCGAGACCAGCTTCCATCGCAGCCACGAGAAGCGCTCCTTCTGTGGGATCGCCCATCACTTCATACTCATCTTCTTCTTTTGATATCAGCGCATCGTTACACAAAACGCCGATTTCAAGAATGCGTTTAAAAATGGGATCCTTCTCAAGGGTCTCTTTGCCGATCTGAATGGTCTTTTCCAATGAAGAGATCGTCGTCGTTTTCATTTGATTGAGAGTCAATGTTCCCGTTTTATCTGAGCAGATCACCGTTGTAGATCCCAGTGTTTCTACTGCGATCAATTTACGGACAATGGCATTCATTTTGGCCATCAGGCGCATCCCTGCAGCCAAGGTGGTTGTAAAAGCAACGGGGAGTCCTTCAGGGATTGCCGATACAGCCGCTGCAACGCTAAGGAAAAGGATGTCGATGATATCCAGCCCTTTGTACAAGCTAATGCCAATAAATAAGAGAACAGAAAAAAAGATAATAATGAGCATCCAATTTCCAATCGAAGCAACGCTCTTTTGCAAAGGTGTCTGTTCAGTTTTGATGTTCTGCAGACTCGCAGCAATTTTTCCGAGTTCTGTCGACATACTGGTGGAGACCACTAGCGCGACTCCTTTTCCAGAAGAGACGATGGTTCCCATATAGACCATGTTTTTACGATCGGCAAGAACTTGGTCTCCCTGGAGAACTTCTGTATGTTTTTCAGAAGGCATCGACTCGCCGTTGAGCATCGCTTCATTCACTTTCAAATTTTTTGTCTCAATGAGCCGAGCATCTGCAGGAATTTTATCTCCCATTTCTAAGAAAATCACGTCGCCAGGTACCAGAGTGTCTGAAGGAATGATTTCCAATGTTCCACTGCGTTTCACTTTGGCTTTGTGAGCTGTTAAATCTTTTAAAGCACTCATGGCTTTTTCAGCTTTCATTTCCTGAAAAAAGCCAATAAAAACCATGACAAAGATGGTGACGATCAAAACAAGGCCATCTAAAAAGCCTGAGGCGAAGACCTTAATTAAAGAAGCAACAATCAAGATAAGGATCAGAGGATTGATAAATTGACGACCAAAAACCATCCATAAAGAATGGTCTTTAGATTTTTCTAAGCGGTTGAATCCATAACGAGCCAATCTCGTCCGAGCTTCCTGATCAGACAGCCCATGTCTGGTTGTATTAAGTACAGAAACCGTTTCTTCAACCGTTTTTAAATGCCAGAGTTCTTCCATATTTTGATGCTTATAACAGAAAAATAAGATTACATAGAATTAGAATAGATTTTCGTGGGCTGGAGCTGCCGCAGCAGTCACATGGACCTGTCCTATGATAGAGACGCCTTCGTCGACAGAGAGGCGCGGAGCAGTGATGTTGCCTTTGACTTCGGCATTGCCTTTAAGGATGAGGCGATATTGGACGATGATGTTGCCTTCGACTTTGCCAGAAATTTCAGCTTCGTAGAGATCCATGTCTGCTTTCACAACCCCTTCAGGACCCACAACGATTTTGCCGTTTCCTTCAAGCTCTCCTTCAAAGACTCCATTGATGCAGATTTCTCGTTGGAAAGCGATTTTACCAGTGACAGTGATATTTGTTCCGATCGTCATTTCTGGGCCGGTATCAGATTCTTGATCTTCATAGTAAGGAGGCTCTGTTTGAATGAAGGGAGAGTGAGTGGGTGCAATAAGGCTTTCTTTCTGAATACCTTTGTCTAATAGATTCTTAGCGAACTTAAACATAATGACCTCTTTAAGTTTCTATTAACAGATGTAGAATTTTTATTCCTCTAAATTTCGGCGGGCCATTTCGATTTGTTTACGGAGCGTTTCATCGCTTTGGAGCTGCTGGCTGACTTTTTTCCAAGCATGAAGGAGAGTAGAATGCGTTTTTCCACCGAAGGCAGAAGCGAGTTTCATCAGAGAATCGGTCATGAGTTCTTTGGCAAGATACATGGCGACTTGGCGGGGGAAAGCAACCGTTTTAATCCGAGAAGACCCGCGGAGATCGCTCACGCGGACTTCAAAAAGGGTTCCGACGCAGTGAAGAATGTTGTCGACAGAAACTTTTTTCTGAGGATTGTGCTGAAGAAGCTCTCCAAGAGTAGTTTCTACGACTTCTTCAGTCACTTCTTTTCCCATATGGCGGGAAAAAGCAGAAAGCCGGTTGATAGCACCTTCTAATTGCCGGACGTTGTTGAAAATGTGTTCTGCGATGAAAAAGGCGACTTTATGTGGAATACGGATGCCGCGGAGTTCAGCTTTGTGTTGTAAGATGGCAACGCGAGTTTCAATATCCGGAGCGCCGACATGGGCAACAAGACCCCATTCCATCCGAGCAACAAGCCGCTCAGAGAGTTTAAGCTGGGAAGGCGGTTTGTCGGAGGTAATGACAATCTGTTTGTTCTGATTGATCAGACTTTCGAAGGTGTTGCAGAACTCATCTTCAAAGTTAAGGCGGCTTTGTAGGAATTGAATATCGTCAACAAGAAGGATGTCAAGGGAACGATAGAATCTTTTCATCCGATCCATCGATTTGTTTTTCAAATTATCAACGATGTCATTGATGAATCCTTCGGTGGTGATGCAATGGATCTTAAGTTTTTTATGATGCTGGCGGACATAATGGCCGATGCCGTGGAGGAGATGGGTTTTTCCAAGACCGACACCGCCATGAATGAAGAGGGGATTGTACGATTTGCCGGGATGAGAAGCGACACCGAGCGCTGCAGATTTAACGAATTGGTTGGAGGCGCCTTCGATGAAATTTTCAAAAGTGTAATGGGGATTGAGTTTGAGATTATCCTGAGCAGGAGGGGCTTCTTCCAAAATAGGCTGCTTTTTTATTTCTTCAGAGATGATGAACTTTAATGCTAGGTCGCCATTGGTTTTGACAGGAACAAAGCCGGCGAGATCTTTTTTGTAGTTGGCGAGGAGATATTCTTGAACAAAGATGTTCGGAACTCTTAAAACGAGCTCATCTGCTCCGTTTTCAGCAACTTGAATCGGTGCAATCCAATTTTGAAATTCAGCTGCAGAACACTTTTCTTCGATGTAGGCGAGGAAATCGGACCAGATGTCCGCCTGATTTTTTGTGAGCATAGGCTTAATGTTTTATCACGCTGTAGAATTTAAGTGTACGAGAGAAGCAGTGCTGATGCTTGGTTTGCAATCGCTGCATCGGAATGGCCGACGAGGCTTTTTGCTTGAGCAATCGCTTGCCGTCGATAACCCAGGGCAAAAAGAGCTTTCACGCGATTAAGGAGAGTCGTTGAATGGTTCGGTTCAATTTTGAGTGCTTGTTCAATGGTGCTGAGAGCTTGGAGATTATGTCCTGTTTCTAAATAGAGTCCACCAAGAGTTTGTAAATCATAGGCGTCGCTTTGATTAAAGGTGACAAGAGCTTCAAAAAACGATTGAGCGATATCGAACTTACCTTGTTTAAGATAAGCGTATCCCAGATATCTTAAATCTTCCAGCGCTTCTGCGTCCCAACCTACGATTTCTGACCATTTAAGTGAGCTCATGATGAATCACCCCTTTTGGTACTGTTTACAGCGCGACACAATATCTATCAAGTCTTTGTTTAACACGCTCATGAGCTTGAGGACTTGCAGAAGTAAGTTTTTTTCTTGATCCCATAAGTCTTTGTCTTGTTCTTCTCCCGATGCGCCTTGGATCCGGGTGATCAAAGAATCTTGTTGTTCATCCGATCCTAAAAAACCGACAAGCTGAGAAGTAAAAAGACGTCGTCTTTGGGTGACAAACCCTTTTGGCATTTGGAAGGCGGCCCACGTCGGATTGCGGGTATAGAGACCTAAGAGAACTTCAATTTGAGATTGAGAGGTCGGCAGATTGACATCGGAAACCGCATGCTTAGCAATGCTATCGGCATCCTGAGTTAGCGGCTGAGTTTGAGTTAAAATCTCTTGATCTTTTGCCCATCGAATCGAAACATCGAGGGGGAGATTCGAGACTGTTTTAGGTTCAACCACGTTTTGCTTCCTTTTGCTGGGCTGTCAAGTTTAACAATCCTAGCCTTTTATACCAAGAACGAGCCTTTACCCTTATTTACTCCGTTTCAAAATTTGTCTCAACACCCAAATTCCTGGAATTTCATACACTTTCCATAAGATAGAAAAAATATTTTTTGCATATTTTTAAATATTAAGTGACAATAACTGAAAGTATCTCAAGATTGTTAGAATAGATCATTCATCGTTAGTTCTATATCAACTAAGCCGAGCTCTTTTCCCCTAACGCCATAAGTTGTAATGAGGGTTAGAAAGATGCTTTTTTTTGAATTTGTTTTGCTGATGAAAATGCTTTTTTTGGCCTGCAATTTTAATGCGTAATCTTGGTCTATAGTGAAGGGTTCGTTTGTATATTTGATTTCACATAAGTTGATGCAGTGATCTGCTCGATCAATGAGTAAATCAATTTGAGTTCCTCTTTCATCGCTATTTTTTGAAGCTTTATAGAGCCATGTCGATTCCGTTGTAGAAACGCCGCTAATCCCTAATGCCTCTTTAATTTTTCGAATATGTTTCATGCAGAGACTTTCAAAAGCATATCCTGACCATGCACGACCTGCGGGTGAATGTCCTATTTTGAGCCAGAAATTTTCATCGACACCACTTAAAGCTACACTTTTTGCTTGAGTAATCCATCTTAGATAAAAAAGAGAGTATTCATCGATGAGTCTATACCGCATTTCTTGTTTCTTTTTACCGAAGCTAGCTATTGGAACAATAAATCCCGATGCTTCCAACTCATCTAAAATCGTTGTCAATCCACCGCCAGAAGAAATTTTTGTAGCCTCACAGATTTGAGCCTTTGTTAATCCTCCAGTTATCTCTGCTAAGGCCTTTACCACACTGATATGGCGATTGTAATGTTGGAATAGAGATGAATAGAGCTCATCAAATTCTTTAAAAAGAGGGCCATCAAAACAAACTTGACTAATCACTTGGAGTGAAGATTTTCCTTTTTCCACATGCGTGAGATATTTAGCTACGCCTCCTATGGCCATGTAGATATCGATGAGCTGTTTTCGATCTAATGTGATTCCTCGATGTTGCAGAAATTTTTCAGTTTCAGATAAATCAAAGGGTAGCAACCGAATTTCCGCTGTTAAACGGCCATGAAGACCTCCTTTATTGCGAATGATCTTCTTAATCATCCAAGATGCTGCGGAACCGCACACAATCAGGATAACGCGAGGATCGTCGGACATATATCTGTTCCAGAAATGTTCCAGGGCCTGTATAAAGCTCGAGCGGCGTGTTGCAAGCCAAGGCAGTTCATCAAAGAAGAGGATAATACGTTCAGTGCTAGGCATCTTTTCGATCGCTTGCCTGAGTCGATTTAGTCCCTCAATCCAACTCTTCGGTGGGGAAGTCGGAGGCGTGCCAAAAACACGAGAGAATTCTATGCTGAAACTTTGGAGTTGTTGTCCTAATGAGCCATCTTTGATCCCTGTGAGCTCAAAATAAAGACCTTTTTTCTTAAAAAATTGCCGAATTAAAAAGGTTTTTCCAATACGTCTTCTCCCATAAACAGCCAGAAATTCTGGCTGCTTGGAATGGTAAATTCCGTCTAAAATTTTAAGTTCTCGCTGTCTGGCAAAAATATTTTCCATAAAGATCCATTTTCCGCTAAATATAGCCTATATTCCGCGGAAACGCAATAAAAAAAAGAGCTTCCGCGAGATATAGACTATATTCCGCGGAATCCCGTGAAAAAAAGCAGTTTCCGCGGATTATAAAATTTCAAACGGCTATAACTCATTAACTGTTAAAGGGTTGTTTTTGTGGGTGCCCTTTCTGGATCTCGTTATCACCGGACCAAACTCTCCACGTAAATAGGGCCCATCCGGGCCTTATTTTGTTTTTTTTGCCTAATATTTTTACTTTTTTCCCACAGATTCCCACATTTCTGAATATTTTTATAAGTCGTTGTAAATAGATGGTTTATGAAATGATTTTGGTGGTAGCTGGTGGGTGAAAATCTGGAAAAAACTTGCGGATTTGATGAATCGGTGTTAAATTGTGGCAAAAGGTGAAAAAGAGCATGACCAAGTTTTTCTTCAGCGGATCTAGCCATGCAAAACTCGACGGAAAGAATCGTTTTGTTCTTCCGCAACAGATGCGTTTTGGCTTGGTGGAAAACGGCGCTTTAGAATTTACCATAGCTCTAGGCCTTGGCGGCTGTTTAGCGATCTATCGCAAGAGCGATATCGAAAAGATTGTGGAGAAGTTCCAATCGAAACAGCACATGGCCAAGTATCAAAAGTTTTTCACATTGTTCTTTTCTACTCTCCATCAAACGACATGTGACTCTGTAGGACGGATCCTTCTTCCTCCAGTGCTGATGAAAGCCGTCGATATCAAGAGCGAGCTCGTGATCGCAGGGGTCTTGAATAAGATCGAGATCTGGCCAAAAGAAGTCTATGACGCTCAGCTCAAGGCTGCGATGGAAGGAAAAGAAGAAGGTTTTGATTTAGCGAAAATGACCGAAGAGGCGTTTGCGCTCCTTGGCGAAGATGAAAGTGAAGAAGCTGTTTCTGATGCTGCAAAAAAACTGGCCGATTTAAAAGACAAAGCTTTGCATGAAGTCTAATCACACGTCCGTCATGGTCGCAGAGTTTCTGAAGTACTTCGAACCGGTAAACATTAAGGTGTTTTTTGAAGGCACGGTGGGAGCTGGTGGGCATGCAGAGGCAATATTAGAGGCCCATCCCGAGATTGAAACATATCTCGCGTGTGATCGGGACCCAGAAGCGTTGGAATTAGCAGAGGCCAGGCTCAAACCCTGGAAAGGCAAAGTCGAGTTCGTTAGGGGAAACTTCGGTGATCTCGACCAGATTCTTCGTAAAAGGGGAATCAAAGAAGTAAACGGTTTTTTTTTGACCTAGGGGTATCATCCATGCAATTCGATAAAGGATACAAAGGTTTTAGCTTCTCTAAAGACGGGCCTCTCGATATGAGAATGGACCCTGAAGACGATGTGACTGCAAAAGAGATCGTCAACCGCTTTTCTGAGCAAAAACTCGGAGAGATTTTCCGCGAATATGGTGAAGAGCCTCATTGGAAAAAAGCCGCTAGAGCTATTGTTGAAGCCCGTCATAAAAAACCGATTGAAACGACGCAGCAATTAGCTGCGCTACTCATGTCTGCAATCGGCTTTAAAAGAGGTGGAAAACTCCATCCTGCAACGCTTGTTTTCCAAGCGCTCCGCATCGTGGTCAATAAAGAATTAGATGCGATCCAAAACGGACTGACAAACGCCCTTAAGTTTATGGCCCGTGGTGCTAGAACGGGAGCGATCAGTTTCCATAGCTTGGAAGACCGTTTAGTCAAAAATATTTTTCGTGCTGCTTGCCACCGTTCAAAAAAGGACGGTCCAGCAGAATTTATGAAACTCTTAACTAAAAAACCTCTGGTGCCCACTTATGCCGAGATTCGGATGAATCCGAGATCTCGCAGTGCCAAGATGCGTTTTGTAGAGAGAACATAGGAAAGAAAGGAGGGGTCATGTTCAACGGCATTTTTTCTCGACTCCTTATCTGTCTCTTTGTTTTTAGCCTTTCCATCTATTCTTATTTAGATAAACAAAATAGTTGTACGCAGCTGAAGATGCACTTGCCCAAGTTGACAAAAGAGATTGCAGCGATCAACGAGGTCAATGCCAATCTCCAGTACCAGATCGAGTGTTTTGAAAATCCTCAGAATTTGCTTACCATGGCTAGCAGCCCAGAATATGCACACCTTAAATTTCCTTTTACTGAAGAAGTGCTTACGGTAAAGGAAGGGCTTGCAGTACAATATAGCCAGCCTAAGGAAAAAAAGGCCGAGCCAGCAAAGTCGAAAACTCCGATCGTTGCTAGACACTAATTTTCTAAAGATTTCTAGTTATGCCTGAAGATCCCAAAACTCCTCCGACTGCGCATGATAGACGTTTGCTTGTCTATGTCGCTCTCTTCTTGTTAGTTCTTTTTGCTCTGATCATCGTCCAATTTTATAAAATCCAAATCATTGATGGAGACAAATGGAGGCGTGCTGCCAACCGTCAACATAAACTTTCGGTGATTGAGCCGTATTGCAGGGGAGTGTTCTATTCCAATACTGCTGTAAAAAAAGGGCATCCAGAAAAAGCGCAAGCTTTTGTGATCGATGTTCCTAAGTTCCACCTCTATGCCGATCCTGAAATGATCCCCGAATCTTGCCGCAAAGATATCGTTAAAAGACTGCAGTTAACCCTCGATCTTTCTGATGCAGATACCAAGAAGCTCGCTGTGCAGCTGGAGAAAAAAAGCCGCAGCAGAAAACTCATCTTATGGCTCACTCGAGAAATGCACGATAACATTGCGAAATGGTGGCAGCCGTATGCTAGGTCCCACAAAATCCCACGCAATGCTCTTTTCTTCGTAGGCGATTACAAACGGTCGTATCCCTTTGGAAAACTTCTCGGCCAAGTCCTTCACACGGTTCGCTCTGAAAGAGACCAAGCGACGCACCAATGCATCCCGACAGGCGGACTCGAACTTTCTTTAAATAAATATCTCAAAGGAGAAGACGGACGGCGTGTGATTTTGCGCTCGCCTAGGCAACCTTTGGAAACGGGGACTGTGACAAAACAGCCTCAGCATGGATCGGATGTCTATTTGACCATCAATCACCATCTCCAAGCAATTGCTGAAGAAGAGATTGCTAAGGCTGTTTTGGCAGCGAATTCGACTAGCGGCTGGGCTTTGATGATGGATCCCTACACGGGGGAAATTTTAGCCTGGGCTCAATATCCATTTTTTGAACCAGCGCGCTACAAAGATTATTTCAACGATCCGAAAAAAGAAGAACACACAAAGCTCAAGGCGATCACCGATCCGTACGAGCCGGGATCGACGTTTAAGGACCTGACAATTGCCATCTGTTTAAGAGCCAATACGGAATTAAAAAAACAAGGCAAGACACCGCTTTTTTCCATCGATGAGAAAATCCCGACAAAAGCTCGCAACTTTCCTGGAAGAGGCAAGCCTTTATCGGATACCCATCACTATAGTTATCTCAACATGTACATGGGGATGCAAAAATCATCTAACGTCTACATGGCGACCATGATCCAGCGCGTCATTGAACGGATGGGAGAAGCCTGGTATAGAAAAGCGCTTGAGGATTTTGGCATTGGAACAAAGACTGGAATTGAGCTCACGGCTGAAAGCGCAGGATTACTCCCACGCTTAGGAAAAATGTACCCAAACGGGGCTCTTGAATGGTCTAAAGCAACACCATGGTCCTTAGCAATGGGTCATAACGTTTTGGTCAATAGCTTGCAGATGCTTCGCGTCTATGGAATTTTTGCGAATGGCGGAGTTGATGTGAAGCCAACACTTATCCGGAAGATCGTTAAAAAAGATGGCACTGTGGTCTTGGACAACACCTCTGCTAAACCTTCCCGCCGTATCCTAGATGCCGATGATGTCAGAGAAATCAACAAAGCCATGCGGTTTGTCACTCTCCCTGGCGGAACAGCCCGCCGGGGAAATATCCCTGGTTATACAGAAGTCGGAAAAACCGGCACGACCGAAAAAGTCATCAACGGAGTCTATTCCAAAAAAGATCATATCTCGACCTTCATTGGATTTGCACCGGCGACCAAGCCTCGGATTGTTTTACTTGTCGCAATCGACAATCCTGAGTACAAATATACACCAGGTGTCGGCAGAAACCAAATGGGTGGCATGTGCGCAGCTCCTGCCTTTAGAGAAATTGGCCTAAGGTCGCTCCGCTACTTAGGCGTGCCCGAAGACGATCCGAACAATGATGCCTGGGATAAAGAAGTCAAAGATCTAAAAGCGCTCTTTGACAAGTGGAACCACTAATGAAATTAAAACAGCTGTTCAAAGAGATTGACGTTACTTGGAAGGGGAGCAAAGAAACCGACATCACTTCCATGACGTCGAATTCTAAAAGCGTTGCCCCTGGAACGCTCTTCATTGCTAGGCGAGGAAAAACAGGCGATGGCCACCGGTTTATTGCTGAGGCCATTTCAGCAGGAGCTTTAGCCATTTTGACGGACACTTATGATCCATTTCTCTCCGTCACGCAAGTGATTCATCCCGATGTCAATAGTCTTGAAGTTCTTCTAGCTAAGCGGTTCTATCACGACCCTGCACAAAAGCTCTCAATTTTTGGTGTCACCGGCACCAGCGGAAAAACAACAACGACATTTTTGATGAAGTACCTCTTTGATCAATGTGGACTGATTGGGACTGTAAGCTGGATGACTGGCAAAAAAGTTTTGCCCGCTTCCCTTACCACGCCTGACTTTTTGACCCTGATGCAGCTTTTCCATGAGATGAACAGTGAAGGCTGCAAATCGGTCGTGATGGAAGTCTCCTCGCATGCCATCGATCAAGGTAGAGTTAAAGAGATTGAATTTGCAGCAGCGATATATACCAATCTCTCTCAAGATCACCTCGACTACCATCACACCATGGAAGAATATGCTGAAGTAAAATCGAGGCTCTTTGCCCATGCAGGCATCTCTATCATCAATGGAGACGATCCTTGGGCTCCAGTCATGATCTCCAAGGCTAAAAAACTCTTACGATATGGGCTGAATCGTGAATTCGAGCTCTTTGCTTCTGATCTGCAACTCACGTCCAAGGGCATGACATTTAATATCCATTGGAAACAAGAAACGGTTTCATTTAACACCGTTTTGATAGGCCGTTTCAATGTCTACAACATCTTAGCTGCGACAGCACTGGCATTATCGCAGGGAATGTCTTTGCAACTGATTGCTAAAAAGCTAGAGAGCTTTTCCGGAGTGCCAGGAAGATTAGAGCGTGTTGTCAATCCCAAGAACCTCCAGGTCTTTGTCGATTATTCGCATAAACCCGATGCTTTAAAGAATGTGCTCCAGACGCTCTCTGAACTAAAGAAAGGACGCCTGATTACGATTTTTGGCTGCGGAGGAGATCGCGATGTGCAAAAGCGGCCTCAGATGGCATCGATTTCGGAAAATTTTTCAGATCTGACAATTGTCACCAATGACAACCCCCGCAGTGAAGATCCTGTGGAAATTGCAAAGCAGGTGATCAGCGGTTTTCAGAAAAAAGCGTATCTGGTTGAGCTCGATCGAAAGAAAGCCATCCAGCAGGCACTACAGCTTGCAAAACCAGACGATATTATTTTAATTGCCGGCAAAGGGCATGAAACTTATCAGATTTTTTCCTCGCAGACTATTCCCTTTGATGATCGAGAAGTTGTGAAGGAAGCTTGCAGACGGTGAGAAAAATATGATAAGCTCCGCTCTCATGCGTTTAATCTTGGCATGTCTATTATTTCTCATTCCGCTTCACGGAAACGATCCGACTTACGCCTATAAACCGCTGCGCACGTATAAGATCTCAGTTCCCCAACATGCCAAGCCTTTAATCATTTTAGATCCGGGCCATGGAGGAGAAGACGAGGGAGCCAAGATCCATTATTTTATGGAGAAGAAACTAACCCTGATGACAACGCTTCTTTTGCGAAAATATCTCAATGAGATGGGCTACCGGGTGATCATGACCCGCAGTAAGGACGTCTTTATTCCGCTCCAACGTCGAGTTTCTATTGCAAACCAATCAAAAGCAGTTCTCTTCGTCAGCATGCATTACAACTCATCGCCGTCTCCTGATGCACATGGTATCGAAATATTCTACCACTCAGGTAGCGATCATAAGAGAGCACAGCGGTCGAAAGAAGTTGGAAATTTGGTTTTAAAAGAGCTAGTCGGTCAGACGCACGCTCTTTCTCGCGGTGTCAAAAATGGGAATTTTCACGTCATTCGCGAGACAACAATGCCGGCGATTTTAGTCGAAGGCGGCTTCATGACCAACATTGTCGAAAGAAGCAATCTCCGCGACAAAAAATATCTTGACCAGATCGCCAAGGGCGTTGCCCTCGGAATCGATAAATATTTAAAAACCTAAATGGACCGACATCCCTCTATAGAAATTCGATGGAAAATAGTTATGGCTGCGTATGATTTTTTATACCCAGCCATAACTCTTGCCATAAAAGTTATGGCTGCGTATGATTTTTTATACCCAGCCATAACTTTTTATGAGGATGCTAAATGGGCGCTAAAAGAATCATTGGTAGAGCAAAAGAGATCAAAATATTGGACAGTGTTTGGCGGTCCAGAGAAGCTGAATTTATCGCGATCTATGGGCGCCGCCGAGTTGGAAAAACCCATCTCATTCGAAAATATTTTTCTGACAAGGGGATTTTTCTAGAAACATCAGGAGAAAAAGACCAACCGTTGCAAAAACAGCTTGAAAATTTTATGGAGGTTTTATCCAAAACTTTTTTCAAAGGAGCTCCGCTTCTCATTCCTCGAAGCTGGGGTAAAGCATTTGATTTCTTTACGAAAGAGTTAGAGAAGGTTGCTAAAACAAAAAAGGTCATTCTTTTTTTCGATGAGCTACCTTGGATGGCAACGAAAAAATCAGGGCTTTTGCAAGCCATCGATTATTATTGGAATCTTCACTGGAGTCGATTTCCTAATTTTATTCTAGTTGCTTGCGGCTCTGCTGCATCATGGATGCTGGAGAAGTTGATTTATGCCAAAGGAGGACTTCACAAACGGATAACGAAAAAAATTTTACTCGAGCCGTATAACCTGAAAGATACCAAAGAGTTTCTTGAAAAAAATGGTGTGAGATTGAATCACAAGCAGGTTTTAGATATTTACATGGCTATAGGTGGGATTCCATTTTATCTAAAAGCTGTTGCCAAAGGACTTTCCGCTGCACAAAACATTGATGCAATCTGTTTTCAAAAAAATGGGCTTCTCTACAATGAATTTACCAATCTTTTCCAATCTCTATTCGAGCACGCTGACGTAAATTTAGCAATAGTCAGAGAAATCATGAAACACGGGAATGAGATTTCTCGGGAAGAGCTCATTTTAGCGACGAAAATCAAATCGGGAGGAACTCTCAATAAACGTCTGCAAGAACTCGAAGGATCTGGCTTTATTCAGGGTTTTCTTCCCTATGGTCGAAAACAAAGAGATCGTTTTTACCGAATTATTGATGAATTTTCTCTCTTCTACCTCCAATGGATAGAACCAGTTCTCAACTCAGGACTGAATATTGAAAAAGGGTATTGGAAAAACATGGCTAAAACTCCAGCTGTCTCTACCTGGGCTGGGTATGCTTTTGAAAATGTTTGCCTAAAACATATTACACAAATCAGCCTAGCGCTTGAAATTGAAAATATTCCATATACAATAGGCAGCTGGCGTTATATTCCTAAAATCGGGATGCAAAATGATGGGGCGCAAATCGATCTTTTATTTGATCGGCAGGATGGAGTGGTAACCTTATGTGAGATCAAATACAGCAATAAACCATTTTCCATCGACAAGACTTACGGGAAACAGCTCATGAGAAAAATGACGGTTTTTAAGCAGCAGCTTAAAATGAAAAAACAGATATTTTTAGCGATGCTTACCACGATGGGGTTAAAATCAACGAATTGGTCTAACGATCTTGTTCAAAATGAAGTAACGATGGAAGATTTGTTTAGATGATGTGAATATACGAAAGCATCCGTATAATGAACCTGTCTCGAGATTTTTAACATGGAGATTTTTAGACATTTTTGGATAGATTTGTTTCCAGCGAGCGAAGGCAATGTTGAGATAACATGACTGAGCGAGTTGGAAGCAAAGATGCCAAAAAGGGCAAAAATATCCATGTTAAAAATATCGGGATAGGTTCATAAGGAATTTGTCCCCGGCGCGAATTGAACGCGCGACCTGCCGCTTAGGAGGCGACCGCTCTATCCACTGAGCTACGAGGACAGGGATAGCTATTTTATCTTAAAACGAGGAATCAATGGAAGCAGATATCGGACTGATTGGACTGGCTGTCATGGGACAGAATCTTGTGATGAATATGAATGACCATGGCTTTAAGGTAGCTGTATTCAACCGAACGGTTTCCAAAGTCGATGCATTTTTAGCAGGGCCAGCAAAAGGCTCTAAAGTGGTAGGAGCTCACTCACTCAAAGAATTTTTTGCTCAGCTAAAACGGCCTCGCAAAGTGATGCTCATGGTCAAAGCGGGAGCTCCTGTGGATGAACTGATCGAAGAATGTCTTCCGTTTTTAGAGAAAGGAGATATTTTAATTGATGGCGGAAACAGCCACTATGTCGATACCGACCGAAGAGAGAAGGAACTGAGCTCAAAGGGCATCTTATTTATCGGCGCTGGAATTTCTGGAGGCGAAGAAGGAGCAAGACATGGCCCTTCGATCATGCCAGGAGGAAGTAAAGACGCTTGGCCTTTTGTAAAACCCATCTTTCAAGCAATCGCTGCAAAAGCCGATGATGGCAGTCCTTGCTGCGAATGGGTTGGAGACGGCGGAGCTGGACACTATGTGAAGATGGTGCATAACGGCATTGAATATGGCGATATGCAGCTGATTAGCGAGGTCTATCAGATTTTGCGAGATCTTGTCGGGAGTTCTTCAAAAGAACTTCAGGAAATTTTTACTCAGTGGAATAAAGGCGAGCTCAATAGTTATTTGATTGAGATCACTGCGCATATTTTTGGGTTCCGAGACACCGATAGAAATCTGCTCCTAGATAAGATTTTGGATGTGGCAGGGCAAAAAGGAACTGGCAAATGGACAGGCATCAGCGCGCTCGATTTAGGAATTCCTGTCACGCTCATTGCAGAGGCAGTTTTTGCAAGGTGCCTCTCTTCGTTAAAAGAGGAAAGAATTCAAGCTTCGGTTTTATACGGATCTCCGAAAAATCCTCTGAAAGTCAATATCGAGTTCTTTGTCGATAAGGTCAGAGATGCCTTATATGCCGCTAAGATTGTCAGCTATGCCCAAGGGTTTATGTTGATGCGCGCGGCAGCAACGGAGATGAAATGGAATTTGAATTTCGGCAATATTGCTCTCCTTTGGAGAGGGGGATGTATTATTCGGAGCCGTTTCTTGGGAGATATTCAAAAAGCGTATGCCGAAAATCCTAACTTGCCAAGTCTTTTGCTAGCGCCATTCTTTCACAAGGAAGTCAGCCGGTGCTCTGAGGGCTGGAGAAATGTTGTGGCAGCTGCAATCCAATCGGGAATTCCAGTGCCGACGCTAGCTGCAGGTATCACGTTCTTAGATGGTTACACCTGTGCAAGACTGCCTGCGAACTTATTGCAAGCGCAGAGGGACTTCTTTGGCGCACATACGTATGAGCGCGTTGATCAACCGCGTGGAAAATTTTTCCATACGGAATGGCTAACTTAACGTTTCTTGCGAAAGAAGAAAATCATACCGGCTCCGACAACAAGAGCAGCAATTCCGCCGATCCGGCATCGATTTGCGATTGCGGTATAATACTCTACCGTGTCTCTACCTTCGTTGATCTGCCGCTGGGCTCCAGAAGTGAGTCCTTGTCCAACACTTTTTGTATAGGGACTCATGTTGAATAGGCTGTTGGTTTGATCGACTTTCTGTTGGCCGCTGAAGATCTGCATATTGCCTTCTTCGACCTGCACGTTGATGTAATGGGCTAAATACAGAAGACCAAGACCGCCCACGAAAATAATTCCACCTATAACTTGTTTTACGTTCATCACTTACCTCTTCTCTGGTTTTTAATCTTTAATTCTCAAAAAAAACAAAAAATGTAAAGAAATAAGTTTGATTGTTGACGAATATTGGCGTAACGTTGTAGCATTACAAGTATATGAAAAAAGACTGGAAAGATTTTGCAAAATTCTGCTGTAAGCTCAAGTCAGAGAAGGAGTTAGAAAATCTATTCGATCTTTTTTTTACTTTAGAGGAGAAGGAGCTTTTGGCATCTCGTTATGTGATTATTCAAGCTCTTTTGAAAGGTAAATTGTCCCAGAGGGAAATTGCTGAGGCATGCAACGTTAGTATTTCTCAAATCACCCGAGGGTCGAACGCGCTGAAGATCATTGACCCTAAGCTGAAATCATTTTTAGAGTCTGAGTTATGAAATATAGGTCTTTCTTAAATTTTGTTTCTTTCTTTCGCTGGCGGCGCTAACGCGTTTTAAGCTGGTTTTAATCAATTTAACAAAATTTTGGAGAGATTTTATGAAGTATTTTATTCTGGTTTTTGCCCTCATTTGTCTAGTCACTGTCAGTCTGCTTAAGTTTAAGAAAGAGGAGTGCAAAATTGCCATTTTGACTCCCATGACGCATCCGAGTTTAGACCAAATCGAAAAAGGGTTTGTCGATACGATGGAAAAAAATTGCCGGCAGAAGTTCACGGTTAAGACGTATAACGCACTCGGAAATAAGACGTTAATGCGCAGCGAAGCCGAAGAGATTGCTTTAGGAGGCTATGACCTTGTCTTTACCATTGCTACGCAATGTACGCGAACGACGAAGGAAGTGTTTGAGAAAAATAAGCTGTCGACACCGATTGTGTTTTCAGCGGTCCCATTCCCCATAGAAATGGATCTGATCGCCTCAGAAGCCTCGTCTGGCAATCAGCTGACAGGTGTGAAAGAGACGACGAATTTTGCTAAAGAGCTGGAAATCTTAAGGAATAAAGCTAAGACAGTCCTGCTTGTCTATGATCCGACTTCAGCAAGCCACAATTCCAATAAAGAGGAAATTCAAGCGATCTTGACTGGCATGGGGATCAAGTTAAAAACAGTTGAAATTTTCAAGACGAATGAAATTCTCTTGAAAGCAGCCTCCTGTATTGAAGAGGCTGATGCTGTGTTAGTGATTAAGGACAATACTGTGATCTCAGGGCTTGATGTACTCGTCAAACTCTGCGATCAAAAAGGGAAACTATTGATTGCCAGCGATCTCGATTCAGCAGACAGGGGAGTGCCGTATGCTTATGGGGTTAGCGAATTGATCTATGGAGAAGAAGCAGCTAAGAAAGCTCTTTTGATTTTGGATGAAAAAAAGCTTCCAAAAGATATTCCCACCACAACGCCGCCTTCTGAGGCATTTGTTTTTAAAATCAACGAGAAGAAGATGAGGGAGATTGGATTTTTACAGGAGCTAAAACATGATTGAATCGATTTTTCATCAGATTCTTTTATTTTTTCCGCTCATCCTGGGAGCTTATTTATCCATTTCACTGATGAAAGTGCCTGATTTGAGTTTAGAAAGCGCCTATTTATTTGGCGCTGTCATGGGAGGGTTGACGGCATCAGAGGGGATTGTTTCATATTTTATTGCGATTAGCGCGGGAGCTGTTGTTGGAGCTTTGACAGGGGTACTCAACCAGCTCTGCCGGCTCCCTTTTCTTTTGGCTGCGATTGTTGTAAACGGATTATTTCATGGGATTGTTCAATTTGCGTTGAAAGGAGCTCTCTTAAGCATTAAGCCATCGTTTGAAGCAGGTTGGACGATGCTGATGGTCATCACGACTTTTCTAGTGGGTATCTCCTATCTTCTACTCAGGAGCCAATTAGGCTACGCTTTTGCGATCTATGGGAATAACCCGCTCTTTTTCAAAAGGCATCATGTTTCGACAAAATATGTGGTGATTTTCGGTACAGTTCTCGGAGGAGCGGCAGCCGGGCTTTCCGGCTATCTATTTGCTAACGCCAACGGATTTGTCGATGTGACGATGAATTATGGGATTGTCCTGCTTGGCATCACAGCGTTGATGCTGGGCAAGGCGTTTCTAGATAAACATCAACCGAATTTAATGGCGCCCTTTGTAGGAGTAGTCTTGTTCTTTGTCCTGCAGCATGCTTTGATTAAGTGCGGTTTTCCTCTCAGATATTTCAATGCATTTCAAGCTGTGATGATTTTGACGATCTGGGTTTTTTCTCAGCGAGCCAAAGTCCGTTTTGCAACCGATCACCTTGGAGTATAATATGGCACTTAAGATTAAAGATTTCTCACTTAAGTTTGGAAAACAGCTGTTTTTTCACGATCTTGCTTTCGAGCTTGAAAAAGGTGGGCTTCATACGCTTTCAGGAAAAAATGGGTGTGGCAAGTCGACTTTGCTGGCGGCATTACGGGGAGATCTATCTGCAGATCTGACGGGGAGTGTTGAGATTAGAGGAGAGACTTATCCGATTTCCCATGTTAAAATGTTGAGAGAAAAGATCGCTCTTATTTCCCAGAGGTTTGATGAAATGATTGCCGATCAATTTAGTTTCTTGCAAAATTTGGAGTTTGCCAAGCTGCAAAGAAAGCCTTCTTTTTTAAAAGGTTTTCAAGAAAAGCCGTTTCTTCCGCCTTTCATTGAGAGGTTTGGGATTGATTATCACAAACCGGTTCGTTTGCTCTCCGGTGGGCAGAGGCAGGTTTTAGCTCTTTTAATGGCGCTGCAAAAGCAGCCTTCGATTCTTTTTTTAGATGAACCGACAGCGACGTTAGATCCCATCAATGCGCAAATGGTCTTTCAATTCTTGCGTGCACTGATTGATGAATTTGAGCTGACGGCTCTGGTGATTTGCCATGATGAAGAACTTGCCGCTTCTTATCGAAGCGGCAATTCTTTTCAAATTCAAGTTGGCGAGGCTGGGCTTCGCTATTTGACTTCTTCTTGAATCGTGTTGACATACATATGATGGATGCGAAAAAGTTTTTCATCGCATCCTGACTCTGCAGCTTTTCTTCTATACTCTTCGAGCATAGCACGTCCTTCTGGATCTTTCACACTCTCAAGGGTTGAGGTATGCTCATAAGGCGTGTCTTGAGCAGAAAACCGCAAAATGAGCTCGATGAGGCCGATCTCTTTGATCTTGGCGAGTAAAGCGTCTTGCGAAGGGACGACAGCCTGGAAAACAGCCACGTAGCCAGTTTTTTCCAACTGGCCAGGCTCTTGAAACTCAAAATCGGTTTCATGACCTCTGAAGAAAAGCAAATGAGAGGGCCCTTCTACAACAATCGTTCTGATGGCCACAAGAGTTTTTCTCTGCAAACTACAGAGTAGTGCAAGCTGGGCTGTAAAGAACCCGCATCCAAAAGTTTTGGGCAGGTAATTAGGCAGATTAAAGACGACCGTATAATCGAGCATCCTCTGGTGCAAACTTGAGACTTGCATTCTGCGTCCATATTCTTGCAATCGTTCTATGGTTTCTTTCGAAATCCGCATACAAGCATTTTGTGTTATTTTATCACAAACTAGGCCTGAAAGGTCCTTTGAAAGGGAAGTCAGCTGTCTATGCTCTGTCTTTGACATTCTGATTCCATTAGGTAGAATCTCTTTAATAGCCTTCGTGATCGTCAATATCCGGCAATCCATCAAATAATGAACCTCCTTTGAAACTTCCAGTGTAGTCATCTCTTGAGAATGAACTAATTCTTTGAGCTCCCTGCAAACTTCGGGGTTTTCAATAAGCTCAGGGAGAATGGTCACCCTTCCTTGACAGAGCCTATCGGCCGGAAAAGCATCAAGCCCTTTGGGCTGCTTGTTTTCAACATATTGACTTGTTTCTTTGATGAGGTTAATGACAAACATTTTCGCTGCCTTCATGGCTTTTTCATTTTTTTCTGTCTGCTTGATGAACTCTGGCGGTAATACCGCATCGAAAGCTCTAATTTTTACTTGAGTACACATAATTCCTATCTCCAAAAAATAATTTATAAATATGCGCAAATAGCTTGCGGAAGATGAGTGCAAAACACTCACGGAAGGGACAAATCAAATGTAAAAAATTATATGGATAGGCTTAACGCCAAGAAAAAACTGAAGAAATTAAAAACACAAAATTCTTGTTCATAAGCAGAGGAAATTTTACCCTGTCAGGTCCATTTTTGGCTAGAGTTTCTTTCTGTTTTTTAGTAGATTATCCTTTTCAATGGAGGATCTATGAAAAAAAGATTACTACAATTGCTCATGCTCATGATGGGCTGTTTTTTTATTCACAATTTACACGCAGAGGCAGATATGAAGCGACCAGTGGTTGTTTTTGAAACGACAAAAGGGAATTTTGAAGTGACATTATTTTCGGACGTAGCGCCGAAGACGGTGGAGAACTTTTTGGGGCTGACTGCCAAGAAGTATTACGATGGGCTGATTTTCCACCGCATCATCAAAAACTTCATGATCCAAGGGGGAGATCCGACTGGAACCGGAAGAGGAGGAGAATCACTCTGGGGTGGTAAATTTGGAGATGAGTGCTCACCGAATGTCAAATTTGATAAGCCAGGACTTTTGGGAATGGCTAATGCGGGCCCTAATACCAATGGAAGCCAGTTTTTCATTACAACTGTGCCGACACCTCATCTGAATGGCAAGCACACGATTTTTGGTGAAGTGACTAAAGGTTATGAAGTAGTCAAAGCGCTTGAGGCTGCAAAAACAGGTTTTCAAGATCGTCCAGTAGATCCAGTGAAAATCGTCAAGATCTATGTGAAAGCAGAATAATTAGTCTCCAGCTTTTAGAACTTCCATGAAAGCGGATTGAGGGATGGTGACTTTGCCGATTTCCTTCATCCGCTTTTTACCTTCTTTTTGTTTCTCCCATAATTTTCGTTTACGGGTGATGTCGCCGCCATAGCATTTAGCGGTGACGTTCTTGGTAATAGCGCGGATGGTTTCTCGTGCGATGACTTTACCGCCAATCGCTGCTTGGACGGGGACTTTAAATTGCTGCATCGGGATGACTTCGACGAGCTTTTTGCAGATTGCACGGCCTCTGCCTTCAGCTTTGGAGCGGTGGACAAGGCAGGAGAAGGCATCAATCGGTTCTTCATTGACGCGGATCTCTAATTTGATGATGTCGTTTTCTTGGTAGCAATCGAACTCATAATCAAAAGAGCCGTAGCCGCGGGTGATCGATTTGAGCTTGTCATTGAAGTCGGTGATGATCTCATTGAGAGGCATGCGGTAGGTGAGCAGAAGCCGCTTGTCCATCGTTTCTGTTTTTTCTAATGTGCCGCGTTTATCCATGCCAAGGCTCATGATCGCTCCGAGATACTCCGAAGGGGCCATGATATGGCATTTGACCCACGGTTCTTCTACAGTTTGGATGTGGGCAGGATCGGGATAATGGGCGACGTTGTCGATTTCGAGCTGGGTGCCGTTAGTGAGCGTGAACTTATAGATGACACTCGGGGCTGTCGTGATGATGTCGAGATTAAAATGCCGCTGGAGTCTTTCAAAAACGATCTCAAGGTGGAGAAGGCCAAGGAATCCGCAGCGGAACCCAAACCCAAGCGCCATGCTGCTTTCTTGCTCGACATGAAGAGCAGAATCGTTGAGCTGGAGTTTATAGAGCGCATCACGGAGCGTTTCAAAATCGCTGGAATCGACAGGATAAATTCCTGCGTAGACGACAGGAGTGATCACACGAAAACCAGGAAGGGGCTCAAGAGCAGGATTTTTAGTAGATGTGAGTGTGTCCCCGATTTTGACATCGGAAGTATTTTTAATGTTGGCAATCACGTAGCCGACTTCACCGGGGCGGAGCTCTTCGACAGGCACGGAAGAGGGAGTAAAGATACCGACTTCAAGCACTTCGAAGGTTTTTCCAGAGAACATCATGTTGACCATCGATTTTTTGGTGACAGAGCCGCTGATCACGCGGATGTAAACCATGACGCCGCGGTAAGTGTCGTAGTGAGAATCGAAGATCAAGGCGCGTAAAATATCGTCCGTAGGAGCTTTTGGTGCGGGCACGTAGATGAGGATGCTCTCGAGGATTTCTTTAATGCCTTTCCCCATTTTTGCAGAACAGAGGATGGTCGTAGAAGTGTCGAGTCCGATCACATCTTCGATCTGCTGCTTGACGCTTTCAACATCTGCAGAGGGGAGATCGATCTTGTTAATGACAGGAAGGATCTCGAGATTCCGCTCGATGGCTAGGTGGACATTGGCAAGACTTTGCGCTTGGACGCCTTGGACAGCATCGACGACAAGCAGAGCGCCTTCACAAGCAGAAAGAGAGCGGGAGACTTCGTAAGTGAAATCGACATGGCCGGGCGTATCGATGAAATTAATTTGATAGACATTTCCGTCATCGGCTTGGTAGGTCATGGTGACAGGATGGGCTTTGATCGTGATGCCGCGTTCCCGTTCTAAGTCCATATTGTCGAGGACTTGCTCTTGCATATCCCGATCGGCAATCGTGCCAGTCAGTTGCAGAAGCCTGTCAGCAATGGTCGATTTGCCATGATCGATATGCGCGATAATGGAAAAATTTCGGATTAGCTTAATGTCATAGCGAAACATGGATCTATTCTAGGGATCTTGGACAGCAGAGTCAACTCTCTTCCATGGTTTTAATAAAAACAAATTCTTTGAACTTTTATGCATAGTGAAAATTATGTTACTCTTTTTGCACGATGACACAAGGTGTATCAAGTTCTGACAATTCTCAGCCTTCTGCTAAAAAAACGCATGAGGGGATTCGGATATATTCTCCTACGAAAGGGCCACCCCCGTCAAAGCCGCACATTGATTTAAGCATGGATAGCGCCAGCGATGAGAGCCAAGAGACGGCAGGTAAGACGAACCATTACGCTGGTCTTTGTTTTGGAGGGGCCGTTGTGTTCATGGGGCTTGCTTTCTATGATGGCTACCGTTTTTTAAGCGCGAGAACAGTTTCTTTATTACTCAGAAGTACATTTTGGGCTCTAGTTGCTTCTGTCATTGGGACAGCGGGTGAGATTCTGCAAAAGACAACGAGAGTCGAGACCCCAATTGCTCCAAGTACAATCTATCAGACTCCAGCAGTTTGGAGAGAAGGTCAGTTTCCTGGCATGCCCAATGTCGGCAATACATGTTTTATCAATGCCCCGACACAGGCGATTATGGCAGACGATTTGTATCCCGCAGTTTACAAGGCTATTTGCAAGCGGGCAAAAGAGCGTCATACCAGCTTTAAGAACTTTTTAGAATTATACCCTGCACAGAGCGGAATCTTATCTTTATGGGGTTGGCCTAAAATGCTTTTATGGAAAAGGGAAGCTCTGCCGCCCTTAGCAGTGGTCAATGCGAGAGATGTTCTTGTGATGTTAATGATGAGAAAAAGTAGCCTAAACTATGATTCGCCTGAGTTTTCAACAAAATATCCCACCATCCACAGACTGATAGGAGAGTTTTCTAAGATTACGAAAGATGCTGATTTTCCAGCAGTGCCTGATGACAACGAGATTTTAATGCTAGAATTTGCATTGATGAAAGACGACGCAGGCATTGTGAGGTTCTTCGATGAAGTAAGAACCCGGATAGCTAATGAAATTTTAGGGTTCGATGCTTTTCTCCATCTGATCCAGGCTTACGAGGCTGCAGTGGAGCATAAAAGACCTGTGGTCTCTTTTGGAACATGGGTTTCTACTCCGATTGGTAATATTCGTCATTTGATCAATGGGGCTGGGGGATTTTCACAGGAAGATGTCGAAGAGTTTTTGCATTGTCTTTCCAAATATGTAATGCCAGATGATCATCCAGAGATTTTTTTCCCTCTTGCTTATGAAAGGATATGGGAAGAATGTCCCGAGCAAGATGAAGAAAAACTACAAGAACTCTTGACAAAACATCAAAATCCCAGAAGCTCCAATGACTTGCTCACTCAGATTTCCGATGATAGAAAGATTGTGGAGAGGCCCTCACCTATGGGGGTTTTACAAATTAAGAGTTTGCTGCGTGAAGGAGTCGACGGACAAGTACTGCTCAATGAGACTCTTGAAGCCAAACGAGCTTCAACAGATCCTGATAAGAGAGTGACTCATTTTTATATGGATAGTGCTGGCCAGGTGAGAAATTATTATCTTGTTTCCGAAAAAATTGTAGCACCTGTGAGAATGCCTGAAAGGATCATTCTAGAGCTTATCCGTTACAAATGGGTAGAAAACGAGCAAGGTAGAAGAAGAGAAAAGATCGAATGCACAGTCAATATGCCCCGTGAGATGAACATTTTCGGTCAGGTTTACAGCTTAAAATCGAGCGTGCTGCATTCAGGCTCCCCAGACATTGGCCATTATCATACGATCGTGAGCAAAGAAGACAAACACTGGTATGCGTCTGACGAGACTGTCGATACTGCAGAAAAAGGGCATATTCAACAAGTAGCAAAAGACGGCTGTCTCTATTTCTACGCGAAAACCGCAGATCCAGTACTATAAACCTCAGTTTTGGGTTGCTTTTATGACTGAGGTTATAATAGCCGTCTTAAAAGGTTCACAATGTCGTGATACGTTAAGTAGACAAAGAGGACTACGAGCAAGATCACGAAGGGGAGGATCAGTTTTTCCATTGTATTTGACTTCAATGGTTTTTTTCTGATCTGCTCGATCGTAGCAAAAACGATGTGCCCTCCGTCTAAAACGGGGATCGGAAGAAGATTTAAAAAAGCTAAGTTCAAACTGATAAATCCAAGCCAAAAGACTGCATCTTTAACGCCGTGGGACCAGCTCGATTGAAGCGCTTGAACCATTCCAACAGGACCAGAAAGTGCTTTAGGGCTTATAAATCCTGTGAGAAGGCTGGAAAGCGTTTTCCACGTTTGTTCGACGACATCGCCAAATAAAGTGATCGGTGAGGGATTGTAAGCGACCGTCCGGTCGCGCAACATCGCTCCGAGCGCAAGTCTTTTTTGAGATTGTTCGAGAACTGCAAGCTGCTGATGGCGCTGCTCATCATTTTCGATTTTATCGATGAGTTTTTTCTTCTTCTCAAGATCCGCATCGACTAGAGCCTTAGTTTGGGGATCAAGGACAAGCTCAGAGAAAGATTTGAGGTTGACCGGAGGAAGAAGAACCAAATTGTCAGATTGACTGACAGGATGGTTTGTTCCCATACTTGAAATGATCTGCTGCAAAGAAGATGGCTTAATCGACGATTCAAAGATCCTGTCAGCAGTTTTCCAAGAAGGGATGGAAGAATCGGCAGCTCTTTGGATGATGACGGAAGCGTTCCTGTTTTGAAGGGTTTTCATAAGATCAATGGTATTGGAGACAGGCTTTCCATCGACAGCAACAACTCGATCTCCAGTTTTCAATATCACAGCCAGAGGATGTCGGGCCTCCGTGATGGGTTCTACCTCCTCAGCATTGCAATCCATGAAGGCAAGGCTTTTTTCGACAACACCATCATGATTTAAGAGATAAGGAACGAAATAGAGCTCAGAAGCTTTGGATGGGTATCCTGCTTCATGCTGCCAATCTTCGAATTCGTTTTTTTGCTCACTATTGAGGCATAGGTCGGAAATCTTCAGGCGAGGGACTTTGGCAAGGAAGAGCTTGCCACTTCGCTCCACGGTTAAGACAGATTTTGAGTCGTTCAAAACAGCAGAGAGCTGCTGAGCTGAGAAAATGAGATCTCCATCGACCCAAATGATACGATCTCCCTTTTGTATCCCAGAATTTTTTAAAGGAGAAGCAGGGGAGGAGAAATCATCAAAAATCAGATATTGTGCAGGGATGATCCCGAGCTCAGCAACAGGAAGATTTGCTGATTTAGGGATGGGTAGTACAATGGTGAAAGGTTGTTTCTGTCCGGAGAGATAATTAATCTCATTTCCCTTGAGCGTCGCTGTTTTTCCATCGATATAGAGAGAGACTAAAAGATCTTTGTATCCATCGACGGATTTGCCATCGAGGGTTGTCAGTTCGTCTCCAGGACGGACGCCATTCGTATAAAGTTTTGACTGCGGATCGACATAGCCAATGACGTTCGTGTATTCTTGGAATGGCTTTTCTTGACCGCCGGTTGCCCAGATGCAGCAAAAAGCAACAAAGGCAAAGACGATATTGACTAAAGGGCCAGCGAAAGCGACCTTGATCCGGTCGAGAGGTTTTTTCCCGTAGAACCCATCGGGGATTTGATGAGGCTCTAGATTCCCTTTTTTGTTCATTCCAGCAATGGCAACATAGCCTCCGAAGGGGAGCATGCAGAGTTTCCATTTGACGCCTTGGAAAGTCCATTCTTTAATGGGAGGTCCAAATCCTATGGAGAAGACCTCAACTGTCATACCGACCCGGCGTGCCATGAAATAATGGCCTAGCTCATGGATGAAAATTAAGAATCCCAAGCCTAAGATTGCTAAAGCTAAATAAAAAATACTCATCAACATAATTAATCCTTCATTAAACCCTTTGAAGGTCTAAATGTCAATAAACTTGAGACGAGGTAAAGGGCTGAAATGAGCGTCACAACTAGACCCCCCGTGGATAAGGGCATATGGTAGACTGACAAAAAATGTCTTGAAAGAGCAACCCCAAAAATCGCAGTAATAATTCCTATTCCTATTCCCACTAGAAGGAGAGGGCGGAGCCGGTGGGCCCACTGGCGTGCGATCAATGTAGGGCCGACAAGGAAAGAGAGGACTAATAGGACGCCGACTGCGCGAAAAGCTGCAATTAAAGTCAGGGCCGTCAAAAACATGAGCAGATAATGAAAAGTTTTTGTAGGTATACCTAAAGAGAAAGAGAGTTTTTCATCAAAGGCCGTCATGACCCACTGACGGAAGAAAAGACCTATCAACACTAAATTTAAAATTGCAGCTCCCCAGGCAAGGCGGATATCTTCGACATGGAGAGCATCGACATTGCCTGTAATGACCTCAACGCCGATGTGGCTGTTGCGGGTAAAGACGGTCACTAAAATGATCCCTAATGCAAATAATGTTGTGAAGACAAGGCCAATTGCTGCATCTTCCTGGAGTTTAAGAAGGTCACGGACAAGCTCTGTTAGGAGAGTTGTCAAAAGAGCTGAGATCAGTGCTGAAACAAAAAGAATGGTCGTATTGATACTCAAATCAGTCTCCGGCGCAAAAAAGATGAGATACGCAATGACAATCCCCAGCAGTGTCGTATGGGAAAGAGAGTTGGCCATCATCGTCATTTTCTTCAATGTCAAGAAAGTACCTAGAAGCACTGTTGCAAGAGCAACTCCCATCAGAACTAAGAGCTGGACTTCATCAGATGCCATCTGACTTAAAGGAAGCTGTCCTGTAAGCCTTTGGAAAAGAACCACAAAGAAACCAAAGAAATTTTGTCCCCAATACGGATTCATGTCGACTCCACATGTGCAGGGGGGATCGGTTGGTGGTGAGGATCGTGGCGAGGATTGTGCAGAAGCTCTGTAAGCTCTCTCTCGAGTTCTGGCGACATCAAGTGTTCTAATTCTTCAGCAGTGCGGTGCACTTTCTCAACTTTCTGCCCCATGTAGTCAACAAGATAAACTTCCCACAGCCGGTGAAGCCTGATGATATTCTCAGCAGCAGCTTTGCCAAGCGGTGTCAAATGTCTGCTCTGATCAATCCACTTTTTACGTTTTAATTGCCAGCGGATGAGAGGAGAAAAAGATCTTCTTTCTTCCTTCCAAAGAGACTTTAGTGCATTTTCTACAGCGCATTGAAAGCTAAATCGTCTCATCCGCACATACCTGTTCACGAGGCCGCTACGGGGAGCAAGCAGCAGGCTTAAGAAGCAAAAGGAAGAAGAGACCATCAAGATCATGGGTCCTGTCGGAAGAGAATATTCTCCTTTCGGAATGACAACAGAGAGATAATTTCCCAAAAATCCAGAGACAACTCCAAAGAGTCCTGAAAGCGCAAAGTGATAGGGCAGCTGGTTTGTCAACGGCCGAGCTGCAACCGCAGGACCAATCAACATCCCTGCCATTAGAACGACGCCGACGCTCCGGATGCCGACGACGATGGCCAGGACAATGAGAAAAAACATCATCTCATCTAACCGTTTAGATCGAATGCCCAGTGTTTCAGAAAAAGATGGGTCAAAATTAACCGCTTCCAAGTAACGATAGAAATAAAGAATAAAGCCCAAGATCACTAGACCAAAGCAGCCGTAAATGATGACATGCATGTTTGTCATCGTAGCAGCTTGCCCATAGAGAAATGTCAACGCTTGCTTATACCAAAGTGGATAACTTTGCTGGAGCCGGCTGGCGATCAATATCCCAAGACCGAAGAATGAAGCTAGGACAAAGCAGAGCGCGCTGTCGGCTTTAACACGCAGCCGATTTTCTAAGAAATTCAAGGCTTTGAGTCCTAAAAATGCAAAAAGGAAGGCTCCACATAATATCGCAAGGGCAATCAGTTCATCGGAGAATGGGATCAAGAGAGCAGAGAGAAACACTCCAATGACAACTCCGGGAAAAGAAGCATGGGAGAGTGTTTCACCAATTAACGATCTTTTTCGGAGAAAAACAACGACGCCTACTAGCGCAGACGCAAAGCACATCAGCATACATCCGACCGTTGAGGGCCGCAAGATAGGGTCTGTGAAAAAATCTAAGAATGTCACAATAAGCCTGAGGTCTTGTTTTTTGCCTTGATAGCGGCTTCATCCAAGAGAATGCTGCTGCGTCCGTAGGTTCTCCAGATGTTTTGTTGAGTGAAGACGTCTCCAACAGGACCGGTTGCAATTAGGCAGGTGTTGAGAAGGATTAGCCAATCGAAATAAGTTTCTGTCGAGGCTAGGTTGTGATGGACAATCACGATCGTTTTTCCTTTTTTTCTCAGCGTGTCAAATAAGTCCACAAGGGTTTTCTCCGTTGCCATGTCGATGCCGGCAAAAGGTTCATCGAGGAGATAAACATCAGCATCCTGGACTAAGGCCCTGGCGATAAAGAGTCTTTGCTGCTGGCCGCCGGAGAGCTGGCCAATCTGCCTGTCTGCAAACTGGAGCATCTCCACTTGGCTTAGAGCTTGCCTTGTCGCTTCTTTGTCTTCTTTGGAAGCCCACTTCAACAGGCCCATTTTCCCATACCGTCCCATCAGAACCAAGTCAAAGGCAGTGATCGGAAAATCCCAGTCAACAGAAGAGCGTTGAGGAACATAACCTACTTTTTGTCTGACCTCAGAAAGAGGTTTGCCAAAAAAAGAAATGTGTCCGCTAATGGGTTTGACAAGACCGAGGAGTGCTTTCAGCAGTGTGCTTTTTCCCGCTCCATTGGGTCCTAGAATCCCGACAATCGTTTTCTCAGGGACTACAAAGTTAATATCCCAGAGCACAGAGGTCTTTTCATAATTCACAGTGAGCTGTTCGACTTCGAGAATATTCATTCGTTCCAAGCCTCATAAAGAATGTTGACGTTATGCTCCATCATGCTTTGATAAGTGCTGGAAGTCCCTAATGTGTCAGAGTCTAGAGCTTCTTTGGCAATTTGGACTTTGATCCCTTTTTCTTTGCAGACAGAAAGGATCTTTTTCAACGAATCTTTGCTGACATTAGATTCAGGGAAGATCACGCTGACTTGATGATCTCTTAGGTAATTGATCACTTTTTGAATATCCTGGCAGCTGAGCTGCCCATCAGGAGCGAGTCCTTCAGGTGCGCAAAAGCGGTCTTTCCAGTCAGCCCCTTCGTGTAAGTAACGGCGAGTAAAATAGTTAAAAGCGTCGTGACTGGTGACCAGATACCGTTTTTCTGAAGGAATTGTCTGGAGCTTTTCAGAGAGCGCTCTATCGAGTTTCAAAAGATTTTCCCGGACCTCTTGGCCATTGGTCTGGTAGTAATCAGCATTTTGAGGATCGACTTCGGATAAAGCCTGGACGATAGGATCGATGATTTCTGCCCACAGCGAGATATCGAGCCAGACATGGGGGTCAATTTGTCCGCGGTCCATCAAAATGGCTCCGGGATTTTTTTCACGGATCTGATCTCCCACTGCTATCGCTTTAGGATGTTCTTTGAGTTGATGCCGCAGGCTAGCTCCGTGCTCTAGTCCGAGGCCGCTGTAAAAGATAACTTGCGCGTAAGAGAGCTTTTCAGAATCTCCTTTAACGAGCTCATAGCTGTGAGGGTCCATTGCTCCCTCAATCAGAGCCAGATGGGCGATCTTTTCTCTTCCGATCTGAGAGACGATATCGTCAATCATGGAAGTGGTAGAAAGAACTTTGATCTTAGAGCTAAGTCTCATCCATTCATCTAATTTTGAAGGGGAGTTCTGGCATCCTACACAGGCAAACAATAAAAAAAGACAAACGAGTACTCGATATCTCATAGGTTGGGCTATTCTACCCGAAAAACAAAATATTATGAACAAGAACCTATGCCAGTATTATAAACATTCGCTTTTCGTGCCTTTTTCGCCAGATTTCAAGACCGCTTCTTGGTCTACTTTCGTAAGTATGCTCTGCGAAGCGGTCTTGGAATCTGACAAAAAATGCATCAAAAATCAAACATTTAAAATACTGGCATAGGTTCAACTTTAAGGAGGCCCCCGTTTTCATTGGAGAACCTGGTAATTAACTTAATTAATTTAAAAGAGATGCTTGCAAAAATATTATCCTTTTTTATAAACTGCCATAAAAAGAAAAACTCTATTTATAAAAGGAGAATCACATGAGTCATGAAACTGTTGAGCCTAAAACTAAGAACCTTAAAGAGGTTGAAGAAGTTATTGCACGTGCAATTAAGAAAGTTGGAGCTAAAAGAGAAAACGACATTTGCCGTTATATTCCGATGACTACTGGCGGTTATATGCACCACTTTACTTTAAAGAAAATGAAAACTAAACAACCTGGTGAATTAGGCGCAATGATCGAGAAGTTTATTATTAACGCCGATCGTCCTGGCATGGTTGCTCCAAAATCGCGTGCTGCTCGTGGTTCCCGCAAGCGCCGTGATCAAATCACATTTACACGTAACCAACTCGAAAGAATGCTTCACATTGCTCGTCTCGCAGGCGACAAAGAGATGGTTTCTGTATTAAGCCCAAAACGATCACTTGCCACTTGCAAACGAGAGCTCATTGCTTCAATCCGTCATAACAAAGTTGAGGTTGAGCTTTGGAATGCTTATATTGAATCTGTTAATGCTCAACAAGTTATCCAAAATAGCGAACTGTTCAGCAATCTAACAAAATAGTTTTTTTACTTACCTAAGCCGCATAAAGAAATTTCTTTATGCGGCTTTTTGTTGTTTTCCCTCTCAAAATTGTCAGTTTTGATTTTATCCCTTGAAAAAACAAAGAAATCTGCTAAAATACTAGACTC
>Ga0206825_1013_pt1 | contig 43783 bp, 44 predicted proteins | sample Alteio_BWOrgCont_79_FD_152875 | JGI IMG/M metagenome (GOLD analysis project Ga0206825, IMG submission 152875) | Enriched cells from forest soil in Barre Woods Harvard Forest LTER site, Petersham, Massachusetts, United States -... | ecosystem: Environmental > Terrestrial > Soil > Temperate forest >...
CTGTCTTTAGCGTAACTCATTGCCGCAAAAATCCTTATTTTAACATGGTCGAATCGGACAAAATCGGCTTTGTCCATTTAGTCAAGAAGCCCAAAATTCCTTTTGTCAGAAGGCAGGATTCTCCCGCAGTTTATGATATGAATGCTTCGATCTACGTTTATGACAGGAAGTATCTTTTAGATGAAAAAACAATCACCGCAATTTCTGATAAATCGGCCAATAATGACCTCAATAATCGGTTTTTCTCCGATGGGCATCAAGGGCTTGGGAAGGATTTTTGTAAAAGGCGCCAGGCGCGACCCTTCTCCTCCTGCCATAATGACAACAGGGATGTTCAATTTTTTGGTTTGTTTTGATCCCTTTTCAAAAAGATCGACCCACCACACCGCCGAGATCACATGCTTATGCTCATCAACTACAGGCAAGCATTCTAACTTTTTCTTGACCATCAAAAGCTTGACAGCCTCTTTATCAAAATCCTGCTTAAGACTTATTGGCTTGGCATTCATGGCATAGGAAACATGCTGCGCCAGGGACTTGCCTTTGAGCATCCACCTGCGGACATCCCCATCTGTAAGGGTCCCCAAAAGTGTGCTTTGATCATCCACGACAAGCAATGTCTTTTCACCCATGGCGTCCATTTGCTTAAGTGCCTGTTTAATGGTATGGGTCGGTTTTATCAGGACTTTTTTTAATTGTTCTATCATAGCATTTTCTAAAATAGGTTCTGTTACCAAATGCCCTTGATCAACATAAAGGCCTCGGCGTAACGGCAACCCGCCGTGGCCCCGCGATGGACTGCTAAGGCACGGATATTTTCTTCACTCCGGGGAAAAGGATGTTTTCCCATTTCTCCTTGGTAATACCGCATGATCTTTATTTTCTTGTCTAAATAGTTAGAAATATCAACAAAATAATTAGGGACAAATCCTTTGTCACTGCTGGCAAAATCTGTTTCTGATAAAACTTCCATCATAAGGATTTTCTTGATAAAAGGAGCACGGAAAATTTTGGTACAGGAATATACTGTTTCAAATACATATCGATGGTCAGAATGAACATCATTCTTAAAAGGCAAGATAAGAATGGATGGTTTTATTGTTTTAAAGATGTTTGTTATCTCTTCAATGATCTCATTCTTCTTATTTTCATTCAATCCTGCAGGTTTAAGGCCTAAATTATAAAGCCCATCGAAAGAATACGCTTTGACAACATCTTTCATTTGACGTGTTCGAAGTTGGGTATCTTGGGCAGAGTACCCGTACTCTTGCTTTTTATCTGTAAAATTAAGCCAATAAATCTTGTGCCCTTCTTTCTTAAAACGTAATAACGTCCCCCCTGCACCTAAAGTCTCATCATCCCCGTGCGGGGACACCACTAACACCTTGAAACTGTCCATTTTAAGATACCCCGCGTTTAATATACCAATTTTTATCTTCCAGATCGATAGACGCCAATATTTTTTGTATCCTTTGGGCAGAATGTCCATCTCCAAAAGGATTCTCTAATAACTTAATTTTCCTGCGGTATTCAGCATCTGCACATGCCCTTTTCAAGGCTTTTATGATCAGTACAGGATCATAATCAACAAATACGACATTCCCGGCATTTAGTCTTCCTTTTTGGCGGTCCCCCACATTAACGACAGGTAATTGATAATAGGGCGCTTCCAGGAGCCCCATGCTCGAATTGCCGATGAGGGCTTTGGTATGACGCATCATGTTAACAAAAATATCCCTTGGTAAGGTCTTAAAAAAACGAATCTGCGGGTCGTTATCATAGGTATTGATTACACGAAGGATATCCAATGCCCCTGGATCTGTATTCGGATGGATGCCGATACATTGATACCCATTCTCTCGGCAAAAATGACTGACACCTTTTAATAATATCTCCATCTGCCTGCCGGCGTCCTGATAGACCGACGAAAGCGGATGATGGATAAGAACAATATACGGCTTAGCTTCAATATCTACGCCAAGAAATTTACTGATTCTTTTCAACGAAAGTTGGGGGGTTAAACGAATATTGTCAAAGGCAGGGTTCCCTACATTAAAAATACGGAAATCTTCTTCACCTGTTTTTTGTAAATTTAATGCAGACACATTGCTCGACACCAAATGCACATGGGCAAGTTTAGATACAGCAAATCGTATAGGATCATCGCTGTTACCATAAACAGCATCTCCCCCGCCCATGTGTGCTATAAGAGTATTCATATACGTTCCTACAACAGCCACCGCAATACTTTCTTCCCTGTCTCCCACAACTAGAAGGATATCCGGATTAAAACGCTTAACTGTTTCGGACAATCCTGTTATAAGAAGACCTGTACCTTTGGCCCGCTGCAACCCGGTATTGTCCATTAACAAGGTATGGATGGTATCGATGATGTTAAAACCATCTTTTCTTATCCTATCTACAGTATGCCCATGCCATTGGGTCAGATGAGCACCGGAAACAGCGAGTTTAAGATCAAACTTGTCATTTTTTCTCAGGCAATCAATAATAGGATACAGAATATCATATTCTGACCGAATGCCCGTCACTGCCAGAATTTTCCTTTTTCTACCCATAATATCTCCTGACTACTTATTGGATCCTGTCAAAATTATTGCCTGCGTGATTTTTTCCATATTTACCTTTCGTAAAGAATACAAATCATGGACAGCTGATAGGGATATGTTCTGCTGCGTATAAAAATTTGTACCGTTGCTTTCGGCTGGTGCATTCGCGTGACCTCTATTTTGAACCTATATGATAACCCCATCCACACTAAAGATTACTCCTGCCGAGCAAGTAATAGGGGGTATACTACAAATTTTAGCAGAAGAACATGTCCCCATCTGCCGTCCATTGCGTTATCATAAAACTTTTCACACTACCACTTGTTTAACCGGCGTTCTTTAATAAGTTGCGTATCTCTCTCAGATTATGGACAATGCCATCAACAAAAGTATTTCTTGAGCTCCCTTTACCAACATTTCGATCCATATAAACCGTCATAGCCCCCAAACGATTGGCAGGTTCAAGATCGTTGACTGGATTATCACCGACGAAAAGCAAAGACGCCGGGGATTCATCCAATGCTGAAATAATTGTCTCAAAAGGCTTTAAGTGGGGTTTTTCCATTTCCTTACCGCATTGACGCGCATAAATAATGGATTTAAAATACTCTCCCAAGCCCAAAACTTTGACCTTATTGCGTTGGGCCTCAACCACCCCATTGGTCAATATGCCCAATTTCAAACCAATTTTCTTAAAATAAACCAGAGTTTCTCTAACATCTTCATAGGGATCAATGTCCCTTTTAACACAACAGTAGATATCAAAAAGTTCCTGGTGCAAAGACTCTATATCTCCTATAAACCTGCCCGCTTTTAAGAAATCCTTCAATATATCACGGCTTGTTGGACGGACCCTATAAAACCATTTTCTCATCTTCACAAAATCAATCGTTGATCCATTGCGTTTGGAGAACTCGTCAAAAACAACCATGAAATAATCCGCCTCATCATAAAGCGTAAAATCTAAATCAAAAACAATTCCTTTAAGGCCTGTAAATTTCATTATAATACCTAAACATACTCATCGTTTTATATTTACCATAATCTGCTGCCATTACAGGCGGGTTTCCTCTGAGCAATGCCAATAAATTCTTTCTGAATAAAGGGCTTGCCTGCAAGGATAAATTAACCCCTCCGCCAAGGCGCGGATTAATATCAGTTAGATAATATTGACCACCCTGTTCTATAAACTGAAAACAGGCTCCTCCAATCATCTTGACCCTGTCGCTTAATTTTTCAATGACCTGCACAAAAGGCTTAGCTGGTGTTGTCTGCCCAATGATACAAATTCCAGAATCTGTCTTTAGCCTTTTACGGGCCACCATATTTAGCAATCGTCCTTGCCTATTGTAAAGAACATCCACACTCACTTCACACCCGTCCATAAAATCCTGTACCAAAAACTTCCCCGCAAGCAGCTGGTCAGATTGCCTGGCAAATGATTTATGATCGACCCTAAACACATCGCGACTCCCGCGTCCTTTTTTGGGTTTAATAATAAATTGCTTTCCTGGCTTTAAACGCTTAACATTCTCGAGGACACGCGTATGCGGCATATTGATTCCCAAAGGGGAAAGAATTTGATAGGCCCGCCATTTATCACCAATGATCTCCAAGCTTTCCGCAGGAGGATGTAAAACAAAAGCCCCCGCCTTTTGAAACTCGTCCTGATACGTACTCAACGCAAAAATCTCTTCTTCTGGACCTGAAAGGATCGTCCTTACATGATGTTTACGGACAATATCTACATACCGCCTGAACATCTTTTCTCGTTCTAGCGCTGGAGGCACCAAATAGAATTTGTCTACCACATATTTCCCTACGGCCTGGTCCGTAATGTCCGTTCCTATGACTTCAATGTCATTTTCTCGAAAAAAATCAATCAACCCCACCGAAGATAATGAAGCCACGGCTGAACGGATGATCGCAATGCGTTTTGTGCTCATATCAGATTTTTCTTCTTTAAAACTAAGAAATACCTTCCATTCTTATACCTTGAGATGACTGACTCTGCCGTGACTAAATGGCACCACTCTACCTTAAACCCTGTGCCTTGAATAAGCCTCTGGATTTTGTTCCAATTATAATAACTTTGTACCGTGCTGTTTTCATGCTGAGACTGCACTATCTCTTCTCCGTTAAATTCTTTATGATGTTTATCATCGTCTCCGGAAATTAAGCTCATAAAGACCAACTGTGTCGTGACCCTGTCGATTTCCTTGATGATTTTCCTGGCCACTTCAAAGGTCAAACTGTCTAATACCCCGTCCACAATAGTCAAATTAAAAAAATCGTCTTTAAAAGGAACTTCCTGGCCGTCCACTACTAAGAAATTATTCTCAATTTGCTTATGCCCCAAAATTCCTGCTAATTTCTTTGCTTGTTCTATGGCATTCTTAGAAATATCTATCCCGTAGGCATTGATACCAAATTCCTTTAACAAAACTGTTTGCCTTCCCATCCCGCACCCGTAATCCAGCCCTTTGACTTCTCGTGAAAAGTCGATACGATCTATAAATTCATCGAAACTAATTTTCTTTCTAACAAACCTATTTAAAAACTTGACGATTTCTTCTTTGGGGTAAAAGATGGCATTCTCCCCTCTTTTATAACTAGCTTCCCATTGGTCTCTAAACATATTCTTATCTATCATATTCATATCATTTCATTCTTTTTATAATTACGCAGTGCTTTACGCCCGACGACCTTCTTCCACTTCATAGCGCTTATCCCAAGTCCTGGTCTCATGGTTGTTAGATTACTTTCAGAAAAATTCTCCCCTTTTTTGATGTCTTTTAAAGCAACAATACTTTTTCGCGCAATTTTAATATTCTTGAACTCTGATTTTGAAGGTGCTTTAATCTTTGAACCCATCGATTTCTCTACATCCCTGATTGACCTAACCAGCATCCCCAGTTCAACGGGATCCAAAGAAGCTCTATGGTCAGGTCCTTTCATGGCCTTATCTAGGGTAAAATGTTTTTCGATGACCTCCGCCCCCAACGCAACTGCTGCCACTGAAACCTGGATCCCTTCAGTATGGTCAGAATAACCAACACCCATTTTCAATTCCTCCTTCATGGCAGTCATCACACGGAGATTAACATCTTCATAGGGTGTTGGATACTCAGTATTGCAATGCAGCACGGTAATGTCCTTTTTCTTGCTTCCCGCATGGGTCAAGACATCAAGCGCCCATATGACTTCCGGCATAGTGGACATGCCGGTAGAAAGAATCACTTTTTTCTTTAACAAACCAATGTTTCTCAAGTAAGGATAATTAGTTATTTCTCCAGAAGGTATTTTAAAAATCTTCAGGCCAAGTTGATGCAAAAATTTCACACTGTCCACATCAAAAGGTGACGATAAAAAATCTATTTTTTTCTTCCTGCAATAATCATACAACTCCTTAAAATCTGATTCTTCCAGTTCAAGACTTTTCAACATTTCAAAATGCGTCTTACCAAAAGAATTGTTCTTTTGGTAGACAGCAATGGGCGCTTTCTTTAAAACGAGTTTTTCTGCTTTAAACGTTTGGAATTTAACAGCATCTACGCCCGCCTCCATGGCCACATCGACTAATTTCTTCGCTATTTTTAAAGAACCGTTGTGGTTAACACCTGCTTCCGCAATGATATAAACTTTCTTCTGGCTAGGCATGGGCATCTCCCAAATCTTTTTCTACCAAACGCCCGGCCTTAACAAAAGATTTATCCACAATCTGCGTGTTCTGCACTACTACCGCACCTGCCCCAATATGCACTTGCTGCCCCACCACGACGGTACCGCACAAAATAGCCCCTGGTGCAATATGCGTATAATCCCCAATCCTGCAATCATGGTCAATAGAAGCCCCCGTATTGATTATCACATTCTCGCCAATAACAACACCGGGATTAATAATAGCTCCCGCCGCAATAAAGGTACCCACACCAATCACGACATCAGCTGCAATCACACTTGAAGGATGGCGCACAATGGCCAAGGTAAAGCCGCAGGCTTTAAGTCTTTCATAACATGCACATTTTATATCATACCGACCGACTGTCCCAACTCCAATAAAAGCATCACGTGTGCCGGAAGCATACAATTCCTGTAATACCTCATCCCCTCCCAATACCTCAACGCCGGCTACTATTGCGCCCTTGGGAAATGCATGGTCAACAATACCTTTGACCGTAAATGCGCCTTCATTTCTAATAGCGTCAATAACAACCTTGGCATGACCGCCGCCACCAACAATAATAATGTCCTTTTTCATGCGAATACCTTTTGTATCGCCTTGCACACGTCATGGATACTCTTTTCTGTATTAACCACGGACGATGGTAAACATAAACCACGGTCATAAATATCATAGGTATTTAACAAACTTTTTTTATCCGCCCATCCATACGGCAAACTCTCAGAGATAGGGGCGAAGATGCGTCTAAAAGGAACACCTGCTGACTTTAATACTTCTTGGGCCTTTTCTCTTATCTTGGCATTTTCAAAAGTCATGGCATTAAGCCAAAAACAACTTTCTGCTTGCGCGTACTCTTTTTGCAAACACACGGGCAGACCTATGGTCCCTTGCGTATATATTTCACGAAACAAAGACTTTTTGCGGACAAACCCATTAAGCCTCTCTAACTGTGCCAACCCTAAGGATGCCTCGAGATTTGTCATTCGATAATTAAACCCAACTTCAGTATGCGTATATTCGACACCTGGCCTGGCTTGATTGACTACTAGCCGCAGATGTTCCGCTGCCGGTACAGAACGGCAAAGGACAAGACCTCCGCCACCTGTCGTAACAGTTTTATTACCATTAAAACTAAAACAACCATAGTCACCAAATGACCCTGTGTGTCTACCTGCAAACCTACTCCCCAAACTTTCGGTCGCGTCCTCGACCAAAAAAAGTTTATGTTTGCGAGCCACTTTAACCAAACGACTGATATCGCAGCAATTACCATACAAATGTACCGCAATGATGGCCTTGGTCTTAGGCGTTATTTTCTTCTCAATATCTTCTATAGAAATGTTCCAGCTCAGGGGATCGACATCCACAAAAACAGGCTTTGCGCCTACATAAACGATCGGATTTGCCGACGCAATAAAGGTCAATGCTGGAACAATGACCTCATCTTGGGCACCAACCCCCAGCTGATGAAGGGCCAAATGAAGCGCTGCTGTGCCGCTTTGCACAGCAACAGGGTACCCTTCTTGGACAAATGCTGCAAATTCTTTCTCAAAGAAACCCACATAAGGACCATAGGTAGAAACAAATCCTTCTCGTAATGCCCGAAGAACGTATTTTTTCTCGAGTGGTCCTATTGAAGGAGCATCCAATTCAATCCGATTAGACATTGTATATTTCTGATTTGTATTTCTTAAAATTGTCGCCTTCTTTAAACCAAGCAATAGTTTTCTTGAGACCCTGTTCTAGATTATGCGTTGGTGTCCATTTTAAAATTCTTCTGGCTTTAGAATTATCTGCCATAAGCCTATCCACTTCACTCTTCACAGGCCGCTTTCTCTTGTTATCCTCTAGAATTGTAATCTTCACACCCATCAATTGACTGATCAAACAAGCTAAATCACCGATGGAAATCTCACTGTTATTTCCAAGATTGATGATCTCACCTGTCCCCATACCAGTTTCTCCAGCCCTCATAAATCCATTAACCGTGTCCTCTACATAGGTAAAATCGCGGGTAGGTGTTAGTGATCCCAGTCTTATTCTTTTGTTTCCGCCAAGTATTTGTGTAATGATTGTAGGGATAATAGCCCTTGCTGATTGCCTGGGTCCATAGGTGTTAAACGGACGGACAACTACGACTGGAAGATCAAAAGACCGGAAAAAGGACAACGAAAGAGAATCAGCGGCAGATTTGCTTGCCGCATAAGGGGACTGGGGATTTACGGGATGTTTTTCATGGATAGGAACAAACTCTGCTGTCCCGTATATTTCGCTCGTCGATGTATGGATCACTTTCTTAACACCAAAATCCTTCGCCGCCTGAAAAATATTTAAAGACCCTTTAATATTTGTTTCAACATAGGCTTCGGGAGAAACATAAGAATAAGGAATACCAATTAAAGCGGCTAAATGAAAAACCGTGTCAACTCCCCGCACAGCATGACGGACAATATCAGCATCACGGATATCACCTGATACCACTTCGATATTGTCCGTGCATTCAGAGCCTTCCAACCACCCCCATGAACCTCTGGCATTATAACGGACAAAAACCTTTACCTCGTGTCCCTTTTGAACAAGTTTCTCAACGAGATGGCTTCCAATAAATCCACCAGCACCAGTGACTAATACTTTTTTCATTCCTGAATCCCCAATTTTTGTAAGGTGGCCATATCTGAAAAATACCCTCCATGGCTGCATAGGTCTTTATAATTACCACTCTCTACCACTATTCCCTTATCCAAAACATAAATCGTATCAGCCCGTTTGACCGTGGCCAAGCGGTGTGCCACCACAACGACCGTGGTATGACCCGCAATAGCTTCAATAGCTTTCTGGATCAAAATTTCAGAATGGCTGTCTAAAGAACTTGTGGCTTCATCCAGAAAGAATATTTCCGGTTTTCTTAAAAAAGCTCGGGCCAATGACATGCGCTGAATCTGCCCTCCGGAAAGCCTCACCCCACGGTCTCCCACCACGGTATCATATCCTTGCGGCATGAGATTGATGAACTCATCGGCATAGGCCATCCGGCAAGCTTCCTTAATGTCGGCATCACTGGCGTCGGGCACTGCCCATAAAAGATTGTCCCTGATGCTCATATTAAAAAGCATGCTTTCTTGCGGCACATATCCTAAACGCTTACGGTATGAAATCACGTCATACTGCTCTAAAGCAATCCCATCCACAAGAACACGTCCTGCCTGAGGATCATGAAACCCCATTAAAATATCAATTAATGTTGACTTGCCAGCACCAGATTTTCCAACGAAAGCAATGGTCTTTCCTTTAGATATTTGAATATTAACATCACTTAAAACTTTAGACCCAGTGGGGTAGGAAAATGCAATATGCTCTAAGACGAGTTCATTCTTCAGAGTCTTAAATTCCAGCTGTCCGGAGAGCTGCTTCATGTCACGGGCGCGTTTACGCAGCATTTGTATCTGTTCATATCCAGGTACAATATTCGAAATCGCTGATTTCTGGGCAACGATACTCCCGAATAAAATAATAACCTGTAATAAGGCCAGTAATAAAATCGCAACTTCAGAAACCGGCACTGCAAATGAGTGAGAAGTCAAGAGCACCACCAAAATGATCATGACACCCACTGGCCGATATGAGGTGCTAATAGAGTACGTTAAAAGTTGTGAGCGGACAGAGCATTCCAAATGAGTGTTATATGCTTTATTGATCTTATCTAATGCCAAGTCTGCATTACCGTGTCCCAAAACAAGTTTAGCCCCACTGATATTTTCATAGACGAGACTGGATAAGACATTGGCTGTTTCCGTGGTCCTTTTCCCCAAATGATACGACGATTTGCTTAAGTAAACAAAAAATAATGAAACGATTCCGCCACTTGCAATACATAACAGCGTGATTTTCCATGAAATATATAGCGGCACGGCCAAAATAATAGCTAATTGAACGAGATTGGAAAATATCGTACCAATAGCAATAAAACCATCTCCTACCGATGAAAGTTCCCTGTTTAAAGTGTTGTAAATCTTACCTTGCTCATTACTACTAAAAAAAAGCCACTTGGCATTAAAAAAATCTTGAATTGTCCCCACCATCATGTCTTTTGATAGTGCATATTTGGTACGTAACACTAAGGAATTACCTAGGACTTGTAATATGGCCGTCAAAATGACCAAAGAAACAAATACCACGACCATAAAAAGTGTCGTTGTGGGGATTCCGACCGCCTTGAATATCCCTATGACCTTCAATGTCAAAGGACTTTGGCCCTTGCCATCTGGATAAATAAAGGTATCAATAATCGGTGTTAAACTGCATACAGAAAGTACCGCAAGCAAGCTCATCCCCACAGCAGCTGCAACGTTAGATAAAAGCAATCTGGGATACTTTTTCAGAATTTCTAAAATGAAAAAGAAAGCTTTCATGTTTTTTCCAATTTATTCTTTTCTTCTGCGATCTGATCTACTACCGCTAAAAGCCATGCCTGATGGGCTGTTTCAACAATATTATATTCGCCACTTTTGACCCAAAGATTGATATCTCCCAATTTCTTCAAATGATTGTCTTCACGAAAACCTGTTAAGGTGATGAGAGGCAATCCCAATGCCTTTGCTTTCTGGGCCGCATTCACGATGTTCGGCGACATGCCGCTGCTGCTGATCAATATGACTAGATCTTTCGGATCAGCATAAAAATCCAGAGCCTTTTCAACCCAATGCTCATAACCATAATCATTGGCAAAACATGTGATCAAATCAGCTTCATTGAAATTAATCGCCCTGACACCTGCAGCCTTGGTCAAATCAACAGCGACGTGACTGGCAATGGCAGCACTGGCCCCGTTGCCGGCAATTATAATTTTTCCACCTTGAGAGGATGTCCTGCTGATCAATTGTTTTGCCTTTTCTAATTTTCCTAGATCAACCAAGACCGTATGTTCGGCCATTGCCTTTAATCGTGCGCCCAAATCCATGGATCACCTTTCTATGGGGTTTGACATCATTTCCGTCATTAAAAATCGGTATTTTTCCAAAAATAAACTTCCAACCCTGGACTTGTTTTCACCATGAATCCCTGTATCAAAAGGAAATCCTTTCCAAAATTGCCGCTGTAACTCTTCCTGCTCATCTGTCGTTTTCCATTGAAGCTTGAGTCGCTCTTCCATTTCCACTACGGCATCACAGACTTCCTCAGGAGAATTTTCAATCACTTCTAGTCCTCTGCTTTCAAATTCCTTAGTGTCATAGGCATGCCTGATATCAGGATGCAGCATTTCCTTGAAACTCAACAATCTATTTTCTTTTTTATTCTTTAACAACTTAACAATACTTAAAAAACTCGATGACCAGGTATGCAAATAGCCTATAGGAATAAAATTTGTGTAAACAATCGGTTTTCGAAAAAGCCTTGCCACTGACTCAATGCCGCTTTGCCCCACAAAAAATTGGCATTTGGCAATTAAATAAATATCAGCAAAATCACTCCTAAAATGACTATTGGCATAATCAATGACTTTAGTGTCAGTGATAGGAAATTTCTCTTTGACCAAACGGCCTATGCGGATCACATAATACCCCCGTCGGACCAGCTCCTGTGCGGCAAGGGCAAAATTCCCAATAGAAAAATCCCTGTAATTGTGATAGGCCCAATCAGCTCCAGGGACATGATGGTCCAAAAAAGCACTGTCCCTCCCATGAATACAAACAAAAGGAGCTCCTTTTGGTATCCCCATTGAGCGAAGCAAGGCTTCCCCTTGTTCTTCTTCCCGAGGGGTAAATGCCACTGGTGGAGGATTTCTATAAGTTAAATGATTTATATCACGGGTCAGCTGTGGTCGCAACTGATACTGATGCGCTTTTCCCCCTGGGATTTCCATATTGACCCAATCAACCCAATAACCACAGGTTGACACCGGCAGCACCCTGCTCCACATTTTCACCAATTGTTGATTAATTTTGGTTGGACGCAAGGGGAAAAAAATGATCTTGGCTCTAGAGGGTTGAGCTTCAAATTTCTTTTCTAATAAATAGGTGTCTGGTTCTGCCGCTGTATGACCGATCCTATAGTCTATGGGGAAAAGTTGAATCCAAAGAATAGGCCGCAGGCAACGCATTAATATAACCACCGGTAAAAATAAAATAAATATCGGTAGTTTGGGTAGAAAAATCGTTAAAAACCATTTCCAATCTTTTTTCATGATCAGCCACTCCGCGGCATTTAGTCGGGATTCAATTCTAAAGATTGATTGTATGCATGCAAGGTCTTCATTTCTTTGGCAAAAATGTCAAAATACACACTTTGGTGTTTTTTCAACGATTGACCAGGCTGCCATTTCAAAGAATAAAAATGTTTGTGAAGCTGGATATCCATGAATGAATAAAGCCGAGTGGATTTCAAATCATTAAAATGGATACCATGCTTCTTTCTTGCTTCTAATAAAACATCAATGGCTACATCACTGGCTTTATTTAGCAAACAAAAAGCAGCATATTTTAGGACTTTAATTCCCGCTCCTTGACCAGATTTAATCAAAGACCTAAAAAGATGTTCTTTACGTTTAATCCAAATCGCATCGCAATCCCGGATGATGCCATATTGATCATGAACATTGACAAACTCATTTAAAGGAAAACCCTGTCCTCTATAACTCAAATTTAATAAGAAAAAACCACGCTCCAGCATGTAATCGTGGATGGTTGTAAAAATCGGCATCCCTTTGAAGACATAATCAAAATTAACCTCACAACCTACCCCTAAAATATTATTTTTCAACTGGATTTCTCCGCCTTTTAAAACTTGAAATTCAGTGCCCTCAGTATCTAATTTTAAAAAATCCAGTTCAATTTTATTCTCAAAACAAAAATCATCAATTGTTGTCATCGGGACTTTTTCTTTTCCCACCACCTTGATCTCTTCTTGCTTCTCACCGACAAAGGTGATCTTGTCCTTAAAACGCTCGCAACTCGTGCTCATCGCCCGGTTATAAAAAACATTAAGCTCAAGCTCTCCTTGTTCTGAGCCCAGAGCCCAATCATAAATAAAGATTTCATTGACCCGGGTCTTATATTTCTTCTTTAGCCTTTTAGCTTCCAATGAATCCGGCTCAAACAAATAATAGCCCAACTCACCTTTAAATGGTTTCCAATACGGGTATAATCCATAACGTCCGCCAGCATCAATAACCGTTGTAACAATATTTTTCATCATTTCATCACCATGGGATTATTTTGCCATCAAAATTATAAAATACCCCGTTCATAGCCGGGACAAAAGAACTAATGAGCTTCTTCATCGACTTTACACTTTGGTCCACCGTGAGGTCAGCTTTATTACCGGCCATTTTTGTTTTTACCCATCCAGGATGAAGCACGATAACGCTGATTCCTTCTAATGTATAATCAAACGCTAAACTTTGTGTGACCGCGTTTAAAGCTGCTTTAGAAGACCGGTAAATATACGTCCCGCCGGGCAAATGATGGGCCAATTTACCCCTCTCTGAAATACTGCCAGAACGGCTTGAAATAAAAACAATCTTTTTCCCTTGGCTTCTTTTAACAAGATCAAAAAACATCTCTGTTAACTTAACAGTATAAAAGACATTCGTTTGCATCAATTCAGACCAGCTCTCAATGTCAATTTGTCCAAAAGTTGCTGACTGGTCCGCCGGCCCTCCAATGGCTGCATTATTAATAAGGATATCAATAGATTCATCCTTAAGCTGGTCTCTTACCTGTTCTATCTGCTTGACCTTCCTAATATCCAAAGGAAATAACTCTAAATCACCTTTTAACGATTTAAGTTGGCTAGCCAAATCATCATTACGGTAAGTTGCAAAAACACGGCAACCATCGTTCAAATACTGCCGTACAAATTCCAGGCCGATTCCCCCGCTGGCTCCAGTTATAAAGATATTCCACTTTGCAGGGTTCATTTTAAGTCCGGTAAAAAATGAATAAACCGTCCTCCCATATCCATATAAGGCTGATGCCTTTTTAATATCGGTTGGGCATATCTCCAGGCCAAGACCAAAACATAATCCGGCTTACGGGTGTAGAGTTCCTGGGAAGAGTAGACCGGCAAATGATGTCCAGGCGTAAAAAGTCCGAAACGACGCGGGTTATCATCTACAAGAAAATCAAGCTTCTTGTCTAACCCAAAAAGATACATCAAGGTCGTGACCCCCACTGATGCGCCATAACCGGCAATGGTCCCACCTTTTTGCCGAAGACCATTCAGAAAATCATCCAGCTCTTTTTTCTTATGCGCTATAAACTGGCTCAATTGTTGGCATAAGATCTTTTGCCCCATGCCTTTTTTTTCTTCATTAAGGACCATCTGCTTAACTAGGTCCGAAGTTTTAAAAGTGGACTCCTCCGAAACAATCACACACCGAATGGAACCGCCTTTAGTGGCAATATATTGGGCATGGGCCATTTTCATCCCGTGGCGACGAAAAAACTTTGCCAATGGCCCAATAGTAAAATAAGACAGGTGCTCATGGTACACCACATCGATCAGTTGATGTTCAAAAAGATCTAAACCATATCCAGTTTCAAAAACAAAAAAACCATCAGGCTCAATCAAGGCCCTGATCCCTTGCACTAAATCATCCAAATCATCAATATTAGCGATCACATTATTCGCCGTCACCATAGAAACGGCACCCCGTTCACGACGGATCATTTCTCCCATGGTTTTGCTGAATAACGCCTGAAGTGTCTGTACACCGCGCTCATTAGCGATCTTCCCGGCCGCAGGGGCAGGATCAATGCCCAACACCTTCATACCCCTTTCCTGAAAACATTTAAGCAAGGTCCCATCATTGCTCCCAATATCAATGACCAGACCACCGGATTTTACACCCGTCAAAGAAAGCACCTCATCAACATATTGCTTGAAATGGTCCGGCAGCCCTAGGGAAAATGATGTTTGATAAATATAGTTCCCATACAAAATTTCAGGGTTGACGACATCCAATAATTGAACACTACCGCAAGATTGGCAGGCATACAGGTCTAAAGGAAAGGTCCTTTGGACAATGGAAACCTGGTCTTTAGAAACATACACATCACCTGGCGGAGTAGGTTCAAAATGGACCCCTAATTCGACTTGATGGGAATGGCATAAACGGCACGTTGTTCTATGGATGCACTCAGCCATCAAATTTTCTCCTGGATAAATCTTTCATAAAAACAGCCACCGCCTCTGTGTTCTTGTCTTCGGGAGACCATGGTGAAAATACTGTGTCTTGTTTATTAAATGGCCCTGATGTCACTTCCTTGAAACATAGAACCGGCGAATGAATGCGCAAGGTATGAAAAACCGGGTCATCCAACCGAAAATAAAATGCCTTTCCCGAAAGGGGATCTCCCATTTCAATGACACGTGTGACATTCCCAGCATCATCGAAAAGAACAATGTCCACTTCGCCTTCAAGGACCTGAAATGATTCTCCTCTTGTCAGGTGTTTGTGCGGCCGGACATACACATCACGGCCATGAATAATAAACATTTCTTGGATTTTGTCCTCAACACCCTTATGCGTGCACAAACGCACTCTTTGGCGTGGATTCTTTAGGGCAAGTTCTTTTAAACGATCCATGTCCTTGGCGCCGACGCTACTGGCCGCCTCTTGTGAATAATAAACTTCGTCATTTATTTTCTTATAATTCATACCTTAAATGCCCATCGGCTGGCGCCAAAAATAGAAAAAAACTCTCCCCCCTGCTTAATAAAGCCACGATTGCGTTCAACCACTTTATCCTCGCTCATCGGATTAAGCGCTAATAAACATACCCTTATGCCCTTCTCCAAAAGGGCTTGTGATCCCAGGATGGGTAATTGGGACCCAGGCATAAACAGGCCTTTTTTGTTTGTATTATCATCAACCACAAAATCAACCATCCCTTTTAAGCCAAACAGATTAATGTAGGCACAGGCCAGATGGCCCGCGCCGAACATAGCGACCTTGCCCCGTGCAGAGCGGCAGCCTTTAATAAAAGACCTTATCCTCTCCCCCTGGGCCTTAAATTCCTGGGCAAAACGCAGCGCATCAGACAATGCCGTATCCACATTTTCTTTTTTCGCCGGTAAACTACCAGTCCTTAGCTGGGCCACACAGACCAAGGAATCTTCAAAAGCATACGGATAAACCATAAAATAAGAAACCTGAAAACCGGATTCTTCAAAACACCGACGCAAGGTGGCTGCGGAAAAATAGACCACATGTTCTTCCCAGAGGGTCGTGTAGTCAAACCTGGCAATGGCACGGGAACAATCAGGGACTTCAACGACCAGATAGGCACCCGCGGCCATCAGCTCCTTCATTCCTTCTAAAAACTCCCTCAGGTTATATGCATGCTCCAACACATGCCGTACAATAATCAATGAAGATTTTTCAATCCGTGAAGCCAGTGGACGCATCGTCGCTGCATTAATGACATACTGCAACGTCTCCACTCCTGCTTTTTTATCCATAATGCCAAGATGGGCCGAGGGATCAATACGGATGGTACGCGTGAAACCTTTTTTCTCAAACCTGCGCAAGGTGGAATCATCTTTAAAACTTACTCCTAAAATAAGCGAATCAGCGGATAATCCAGGAAGACCCGCCAGCGTGTCAACCATCTTATCCAAATGATCTTCTGGTTCGTTATAAGTAATCCAGTCAACTCGCGGCTTTAATTCTTCCACAGGAAATACCTCCGCCAATTGCGGCATGGCACAATCACGGCAAAGATTGAGCTTTAAAGGAAACATCGCTTCTGGATCCCCTTGAGCATGGACAAACCGGTTACTAATCGGCTGAAGCCCGGCATCGAAGATAGGGACCACATTCTTTGATTCACAAACCCTGCAAACTTCCATTGTCTCTCCTGGTGTATTAGAAACCCAGCCTTGAAATGGCCAGCTCTTGTTCATACGTTTTTCGGATCCCCTCACCCAAACTTGTAAAACGCATCTCCCCCATCCATTGCTTGATTTTCACATTGCAACAGGCATTGTCCACCCTGTCTTTCGTACGCGCACGGGACTCAATTTTTACTCCCTGCGGCAGAATTTCTTTTAAAATATCCAAAACATCCACGAAAGAATAACTGCGACCTGAGGATAAATTAAGCACTCCCTCACAGCGATCTTGCAAAATCTTGGTCACAACCCTAACGGCATCCTCCACAAAAATAAATTCCCGCAGCTCCCTGCCATCCCCCCAAAGCACAATCGTTTCCGCTGTCATCGCCTTCTTTAAAAACCCCGCCGGACCATACGTATTGCCTTCATCCCCTGGGCCATAAATCAACGGCGGCCGCAGGGCCGTAAAAATCCCCCTTTGAGGACCAATGACCTTTTCAAAAATCTTCTCTCCTGTGCATTTAGCAAGGCCGTAATAAGAACGTGGGCATATTTTTGTATCTTCATCAATGGCCAAATTATGGATATCCTCACCATAAACAGCCATGGAGCTAAAGAACAAAAGATGGCCGATGGACGCGATCTCAATGGCGCGGGCCAAACTCAGGCACATAGCCACATTCTTTTCATAAGCATCCAGGTTGTCCCCAAATTGCCGCTTAATAGCCGCGCATAAAACAACCGTGGTCTCTTTTCCCAAGCGCGGTATAAGCATGGAGATACTATGCTTATCTGAAAGGTCAATCTGGGAATACGACATCCCCTCCAAAGCAATCCCAGGAAAACTCAATGCCAAGGCCCGCATTAAATAACTGCCGATAAAACCGTTTGCACCAAGGACCAGGATTCTTTCCATATCATCCACCTTTTAAGCAGCCACCTTTACCACACAACGCAACGCTTCACCCCGTCGCATCAGATCCAGGGCTTCATTGATCTGATGGAAGCCGAATTCATGGGAAATCATGCCCTTTAAACAAAGACGTCCGGTATTTTGCAAGGCGATCAGGCGGGGGATAACATAATCCGGGTTGACGTCCCCGCCGTGAGATCCGGTAATGCTTTTTTCAAAATGCAAGGGAAAGGAATCAATGGAAATCTTTTCACCAGCTAAAGGCACACCGACTAAAATAGTACGCCCGGTACTGGCAGCTGTTTCATAACAGAGTTCCCGAATTTCTTTGATCCCTGTGCAATCAACTGTCACATCCGCCCCTTTAGGGAGTATCTCCATAATTCTTCCAAATGGTTTTTCTTTTTTGGAATTAATGATATGCGTTGCGCCAAATCCTTTGGCTAAAGCGAGTTTGTCATCCCGAATATCAACAGCGATAATAGGGTTAGCCCCCATCAAAGATGCCATTAATATGACCGACATCCCTGCACCTCCTGCTCCCACCACCACTAAAGATTCCCCGCTTTTCAGGTGGGCATCATTATGGACAACTCCATAACCTGTTGTAACGGCACACCCATAGAGAGCGGCTAATTTAAGGTCAAAATCTTTTGGGATCGCCGTGATCCGGTTCTCTGAGACGATGGCCTTTTCGTTAAACGTCGTCACCCAGCCGGCATTAACAATCTTCCCCTTCCAAAGGTATGTGGGAGTAGGTGACTGTATCCCGCGGCCTGGTCGCCAGTGCATGACAACATGGTCTTGCGGCTTGACTGTGGTGACCCCTGGGCCGCATGCTTCTACGATGGCCCCACCTTCATGCCCAAGCAAATGAGGCAAAAATTTATCCGGCCCTTTTCGCGCTTCAATCTCATTGATCTGTGCTCCGCAAATGCCAGTGTAAACGACTTTTACCAACACCTGTCCATATTCAAGCTTTGATGGCATCTCAATTTCGTCAAGGACCAAAGGTTTCCGGGATTCTACAAGAATAGCGGCTTCCATAAATATTCCTTTTCAATTAATCCTAGAAAGGTGCCGTTTCCTTAGTGTCTATATTAGAAATTCGGCCTTTCATAAAATATTCCTTTTATTCAAAATAAATGAATTCATAATCACCACTATAACCATATTCCTGGTACATCCAAACCCATTCCTCAGGTCTTAAAAAAACCTCCGCGGTAAGCGCCCAGCATTGCAGATTAAAAAGCTCCTGCACATTCCGATAAGCCTCTACACAAATAAACTTATTCTTCCCGACACGTTCGATTTCCTGGACGGCTTTTTTAAGGTCAAAATTTAAAAGATTATGTAAAGTCGTATTGGAAAAAACAAGGTCAAATTCCTCGTTGGCAAACGGGTACTTGTCCTGTGCTCCCAATTTCTTTAAAAATGGTTTCACTTCTTCTTTCGCATCCTTAAGGGCGTGGTCAGAAATATCAATGCCTACGACCGTTGCCTGAGGCAACAATTTCTTAAATTCATACAAAAGAAACCCTTTACCGCAACCAACATCCAGAATTTTGGCGTTGGAAGGCAGTTGATACCTGTTGATCAAGGCCTTGGCAACGACTGACCAGCGGCCATCATACCTGTAACCGCCAAAACCATACCCGCGATCACCATCCCAGTAATCATAATCGTAGCGGCGCGCGATTTCAGAACAACGGACTTTATCATTGACCATACGTTCAATGTAGTTCCGCACTGATTTCTTATGTAAAGGTGTTATGATATTAACCAGTTCGCCCATTCCCCCCAAACCTTTCTTAGTCAAAGACTATTAAAACAACGTATAAATAAAAGGAGCAAAAGCTGAAGTTTGCGCGAATACGACAAGCAGCCCCAACAGCACAAAAATAATAATAATCGGTGCCAGCCAAAAACGTTTTCGAACCTTAAGAAAATCCCAAAGTTCTTTTAAAATAGACAGCTTGGACATATATGCGTCTCCTTAAAAACCAAAATTAATTCAAGATAAATCGACTTTGGCTATTTGAATACACGATGCCTGATCGGGCAAAAATCGGAGCTAAAAAATACCTGCTTGCCACAATAGTCTTACCGTCGTTCATAAGCCCCAAAGTAGTTGATTTGGAGCTTGTTAAGGCCATGTTCACTTCCCGTAAACCAGCAGGCAGATCGCCCCGGCGCAATTCGATCAATGACAGGTAAACATCTTTGACCGCCAAAGCTTCAGGAGTATTTCCTAAAATACCCGCATATTGCTCTATGCAGGATGCTGCGGTTTTTAAATAATCATCCCTGTACGCAATCGTTCCCGAAATGCTGTAAAACCAATTACAATTTATAAATTTAGAATCCGCGTAATCTTGTGCTGTGATACCAAGGACCCGCCTATAAAAACTTAACTGATCCCGCCACGCTGCCTTTATTAGATCATTTTCTTTCATATTTCTCAACACAGGCAGTACTGATATCTTTCTAAAAAAAGAATCTGCTATAAGAACATGTCCCAGGAAACTGGGATGCTGCAAGTCATTAAATAGCTCATCGTAAGAATACCCTTGCTTGATGGCCTCATGAAAAACAGCCAGTGAATCAACAAAGGACATTGCCGGATTCTTTTCCGATACTTCTTTAAATATATCATGATACCTGTCAGGAGTTCTCCAAAAAATACCGTCTGTATCAATTGCCCGCCTAAAATGCGTTATTGCCTCTTCTCTCTGGCCTTCCCGATATAAGACCAACCCTGCCATATAGTGAAACACCGCCACACCGGGCGCCTCTTGTTCCAAATGAAAAAACATGGCCCTGGCCTTTATAAAATCACCTTCATCAACTATTTTCATGGCCGTATAATATTCGCTTAAAAGTTCATCCTTTGTCGCCTCATTGATACCCGCAGGCAAGGCAGAAAAAATGGGACGCAAAAACTCATTGGTTGCCACGGAAGAAATTATAACCTGCTTACCCTTCTTTGCGGCAAGTTGAGCTATTTGCTCCAGGTCATCTCTTAAATTTTTGTAGATATTCTGCTCTTCGGTATCCGGCAAAGCTTTGGCAAACTCAAATTCAGCAAAAGGAGCACGCACGCTTGTCGGCGGCGCTTTTAAGACTGTGATGTTCATAAGTCTTGATACTGTAGCATACAGTCGGCTATGGCCTTCCATCCATGTCTTAATATCAAAATCAAACTCTGTCTTTAAAGGCGGCTCTGCGCAATCCTTCTTGCCCGGCATAAAAAAACAATGGTCATTGGTATAATTATTGGCTTCATTATTGCCTGCATAAATTAACAAGATATCAAAACGATCCATCAATCTTTTGGCTAACTGGGCCTCATAACGATGAAAAGGGACCCCGGCAACAGCAAAATTTTTTATATAAAATTCTTTAGCTGGATATTCTTTTTTTAACCTGTAACTCAAAATCTGTTCAAATCCACGCTCCGCGCCATAGCCTGCGGCAGCAGATTCACCAAAAATCGCAATCTTGATATAATGTTCAGGGTCTCCAGGATAAGGAGAAACATCCTTTCCTGCAGTCAAAAGATTAAATCTTTTGCCTTTACACGCCTTATTCCCAACCCACAACATCCCCTCAAGCATGCCCCAAACCATGAGGACCATGATAAAAATAAAAAATCCCTGTTTTAAAAAACTATCTTTCCTATCAATTATCATCACTTGTTGCCCCTTTTACAGGTGATCAGAATTGCTGTTGATAACGCTCTTTTTGAAACGGCAGCTTTTGTCTTTTACGCCAATAGGTCTTTGCTGATAAATTAATCTGACGTTCAAGATGATCTTTACCTATTAATTTAAACAATAAACTGACTGGAGTAAAAATTAATATAAAAATTACACTTAAAATAAAACCCATGGCAATTTTACTAATGAGGTGTGCCGCTTTCATCCACCATTGATAGCCAAGCTTAAATGCCTGATAATTCAAACACGTCACGCTTACAAAAATAAAGCTGAGGCCCAAAAAAACTATTGAAACAAAATGAAATCCATGTTTAAGCCCCCCTGCTATACCGCAAAAACAGGCAATAGCTCCAAGGCCATACCCAAAAACCAAAAGATTCTTCTTTTCTTTTTCCATATCAATCTAAAATCTGGGAAATTTGTTCTTTATTATATTTTTCCCTGTCAGGCTGTTGGTTTTTATCAAGGACAAAATGATCTAAAACAAGATAGTCCATATTGGTACACATAAAACAGCGGTAAGCATCTTCCAATGAGCAAACAATCGGCTCTCCCCGGATATTAAAAGAAGTGTTGATTATAACCGGACAACCTGTTCTTTTATAAAACGCCTCGATTATCTTATAAAAAAATGGATTACTTTTATTGTCAACGGTTTGGACCCTGGCGGAATAATCAACATGCGTAATAGCCGGGATCGTCGAGCGGGTGACCTTTAATCTTTCAATACCTGTTAAAGTGCTTTTACGCGAATCCGCGTCAATTTGACTTTCTTTGACCTGGGCCACCAAGAGCATATATGGACTTTCAGAAGAAAGTTCGAAATACTCCCGCGCTTTTTCATATAAAACACTGGGGGCAAAGGGCCTGAAAGATTCACGAAATTTAATGCGCACATTCATTTCTTCCTGCATTTTAGATGAACGCGCATCCCCGATAATGCTTCTTGCCCCTAACGCACGAGGGCCAAATTCCATCCTGCCTTGGACAAGCCCGATGACCTTTTCCTGGTCTATTAATTCCGCAATCTTATCGAATATCTGGTCACCTTCAAATCTTGAATAGGAAATACCCCTGGCTTTTAAAAAGCCTTCGACTTCCACCTTAGAATAGCCAGGCCCTAAATAGGAACCTTCCTGCAAATCATTTTTGCCGTCAACCTGACGGGAATTTCCAAGGTATTGGTACCAAATAAAAAGTGCCGCGCCCAACGCGCCTCCGGCATCCCCTGCTGCGGGCTGTATCCAAATATTCTTAAATCTGCCCCTCTCCATGATTTTACCATTACCAACACAATTAAGAGCCACGCCACCCGCAAGGCATAAATTCTTACAACCGGTCAGCTCATGCACATGGTCCGCCATTTTAATGACTATTTCTTCTGTCACCTCCTGGATCGACCTGGCGATGTCCATATCCAGCTGTGTAATTACCGTATCCGGTGATCGGGGGGCTCGGCCAAAAAGGCGGTGAAATTTATCATTGGTCATCGTCAGCCCTGTGCAATAATTAAAATAGGACATATTTAAATGAAAAGAACCATCTGGCTTTATATCAATTATTTCCTGCCGGATAATGTCTGCATAGCGTGGCTGTCCATAGGGTGCTAATCCCATGAGCTTGTACTCTCCAGAATTGACGCGAAACCCGCAATAATAGGTAAAAGCTGAATACAAAAGTCCCAAGGAATGCGGAAACCTGATCTCAGCATCAAGGCTAATGTTATTGCCTTCTCCCAAACCGAAACTAGTGGTGGTCCATTCACCAACCCCATCCATGGTCAATATTGCTGCTTTTTCAAAAGGTGACGGGAAGAACGCTGAAGCAGCGTGTGATTCATGATGTTCAGGAAAAAGGATCTCCCCTGAAAACCCCAGTTCTTTGGAAATCATGTCCTTAAGGAATATTTTTTCTTTTAACCATGACGGCATGGACATTAAAAAAGACTGCAATCCCCAAGGCGCAAAATTAAGATACGTCAGCAATAGCCGTTCAAATTTTAAAAATGGTTTTTCGTAAAACCCGACATAATTGACATCCTCCATAGAAATCCCTGCCTGCTTAAGGCAAAAGGCAACCGAACAAGATGGAAAACTGGCATCATGCTTTTTCCTTGTAAAACGCTCTTCCTGGGCAGCGGCAACAATTTTACCATTGCTTACAAGGCATGCCGCGCTATCGTGGTAATAAGCGGAAATTCCCAGGATATAAACCGGTTTTTTAGATTCAAAAGCCATAGGATATTTTTAAACCCATCAATTGTTTGATCACAACGCACAAATTATCAGCTGTTATCCCATATAATTTCATCAAATCATCCTGGGTCCCATAACTGCTTGGAAAAACATCTGGTATTCCAATCCGTTTAAAATTCTTAACAGAATCAAAATTAGCCTCCAGTACCGCCTCAGCTACCGCGCTTCCCAACCCGCCAATGACAGAATGCTCCTCAATGGTAACAACAACAGACGTCTGCCGCACATAGCTCAACAATGTTTCTTTATCCAGTGGTTTTATAGTCGGCATGTGAAGAATGGCCGCGGTGATACCTTCTTTAGCCAATACGTCAGCGGCCTTTAATGCTGCCCCCAAAGTGATGCCGGTTGTTACAATGAGAGCATCCCCGCCTTCCCGGACAGGTATCGCTTTGCCGATTTTAAATGGGATACGGTTGCTGGATACAATAGGATCCCCGCCCTTGGCGATACGGATATACATAGGGCCAGGATAATCGACCGTCAGGGGCATAAGCCGTTTCATTTCTTCGGCATCACAAGGGGCTACGATAGTCATATTGGGCACCGCTCGTAAAATCGCTATATCATCAATGGCCAGGTGTGTGGGGCCCAGTGGTGCGTATACAAGTCCCCCTCCATTAGCAATCAAACGGACATTCACATGATGCAAGGCCATATCTAAAACAATTTGTTCAAAACAGCGTCGACTTAAGAAAGTCGCGATGGTATTGGCATAGACGATTTTCCCTTCCATGGCCATCCCAGCAGAAATCCCAATGAGATTCTGCTCGCTGACCCCTTCCATAAAGAATCGATCAGGCATCTGGTTTTTAAATTGTTTTAAGGTCTCATAGCCCAAATCAGAACCGACAAAAAATATTCTGGGATCCGTCAAGGCCAATTCATAGACCTGGTCTAAACATGTTTTACGCATCGCTTAATTCCTTTAAAAGACTTTCAATCTCTTGGTCTGTGACCTTGTTTTTATGGTGCCAATTCAGGTTATTTTCAACAAAACTCACTCCCTTGCCTTTGATCGTATGGCAGATCACGGCATTGGGCTTACCAGACTCAAAAGGGATTTTTTTTAGATTTTCTTTTAATTCCTGGGGATCGTGGCCATTGATTTCTATGGCGGCAAAACCAAAAGCACGCCATTTATCAGCAAAAGGTTCCATGTCCTGGACCTCATAGGTGGAAGCATAGGACTGCTGCTTGTTATAATCAACAAGGACAGTTAAACTTTCTAATTTATGCTTGCCGGCGCACAACGCCGCTTCCCATACTGAGCCTTCATTGCATTCTCCATCCCCCACAACCACAAAAACACGGGCTGGGGATTTCTCATGCCGATGACTCAAAGCCATGCCTACACCAATGGATAATCCATGCCCCAAACTACCCGTCGAAGCTTCCACCCCTGGAATTTTGTGTTCGGGATGACCGCCTAAAAGCCCCTCATAAGTACAAAATTTTTCTAACTCTTTAGAAGGAAAAAACCCTTTATCAGCCAAAATCGTATATAAAGCAAGACAACCATGCCCTTTGCTTAAGAGGCAACGGTCCCGTTTCTTCAGATATGGGTTTTGGGGGTCATAGCATAAAATATCATCGTACAAGACCCTGAAAATCTCAACTAAAGAAAAAGCAGCTCCGATATGTCCTCGTCGGCCAAATTTAAGAATATCGACAATTTTCCGACGCAGGTATTTAGAGCGCGCATCTAAGGGTGCTGAAGAAATATCTAAACTTTTAGTCGTCATAAAAAACCTTATAATTATTGCTGATCTGCTGGATCAGGGTACGTGCACGGGCCAATTGACTTAAACGGACAGCTGTTATATCTTGCGGCTCCAACCGGGCAAAGCCGCGGCGCTGCATATCAACCGCAACAAATTCATTTAAAAGAATCAAACACCATTTCAAACCAAACAATGGATAAAAAGCCTTAAGCCTATTTTTGAACTGCGGATCATCAAAAATACCCATCATCTGTTTTAGGAACTTCTCTTTCAATTCATGAGTCAGGCTCATCGCTGGATGCCACAAGAAATCTGAAACCAGCTTAGCAGGATCATCCCATCCAAAATATTCGAAATCTAAAAAGACAATTGATTCATCCGGAGTACGCAAGGCATTATGAAAACCAAAATCTGAAGGGCTAAGGGTCCTATATCGTCCCGAAATCTTCTCTTCCCACAGTATTCCATGATTAACTAAATATAGTTTTGACCACGTTTCAACAGTTTCTAACAAAGGCATGAATTCATCCCGCAAAAATTCCCGAAGAGCCAAATATTCACCGGTATTATCATTAAAAGAAAATCTTTTTAACCGCCCCCTTATATTACTCATGATATCCATACCACAAAAGAATGCTTCTGAAGCCGCGGGGAAATTTAAATCCTTGGCCCCAAGAGCCAAATTCTTTAGAACTCCAAGGAATTGCACCGCACCATCAATATCTTTTGAGGATATATCTGTAACGGGAGATGTCCCTTTAATAAAATCATAAAAAGCACATTGATGTTCTCTGTTAAGGACAATTGGCCGGGGAACCATGCGCAATCCCTCTCCCCATAAAAATGATAAACTTTGAAACTCTACGCCTAAACGGTCGCGGGTATCCGATGGATGTTGAAAATAAAACTTAACCACGAACTCTCGATAGGAGCTCTTCAGATGATAAACCTTGCTATTACCCCCTTTGCCGATTTTAGCAACACTTGCGATCTCCTGCCCCAGGCAATCAGAAGCAATTTTTATCACTTCCTTTTCACTAAGTTGGTTCTTATGCTCTAAAAATGTGCCCATGTATTTTTTCCCAGCTATTAAATACCTTGATGTCACTTGGAAGACTCGAAACTTCTTGCGGTGCATATAAAATTCTATCCACACCGGCAGGAAATATTTTTTCTAAAAAGACTTCTTCCAAGTCATCGATAAAATGCGTGCATCTTAAAAACTTAATCCGTTCAATCTTTGCTGCTCGGGTTGATTCAAAATATACTTGGGTTGTGCTTAACCCTAACCCCGTTGGATCAAAAAAACCATTAGTTTTCATCCAGCCCAAGGCAGCCTGCCGTAAACTTAAACGATCTTGATCAAATTCAGAATACTCTGTCTTATGGCTGATAATATAGGTTTGTATCCCCTTTTGCTGACAAGCAGCGAAAAAATCATTAACCCCCTTGATCAAACGCGCTTGGGCCATGCCTTTTGTATACACATAAGCTTGCAATCGCTGCCACCATGTTTCCCCATCAGGCAAAAGTCTTAGCTGGTCCCTGACCTGCCGTTTTTGTAAAATCGGAACATCCTTGACCAACCCCAGATCCACTGCTCTACAAAAAAAGACATCATCATAATTAATCAAGGTATTATCAAAATCAACGCCTACGACCATACGTCTCTCATTCATTGCTTAAAAAACTTTTTATCCTCACCACGATCTGAGATGGTTCGAGGCCATAATGTTTAAAGATGGTCTCTTGAGTGCCATACTCATGGATAAAATGATCGGGAAAACCAATGCGATGTACCCGCGGTAGATTTTTTGGATGAACATTGTCCATCATGGCTTCTAAACACGCGCTACCTAGACCACCCGCCAGCACATGGTCTTCTATGGTCACAATCATTTTGGCGCGACAGGCGTGCTCAATGATAGCCTCATGGTCCAAGGGCTTAATGGTATGCACATGCAGCACCGTTGAGGCGACCCCATCTTTTTGAAGTTCACCGGCCGCAAAAACCGCAGCCTGGGTCATCGCTCCAGTTGAAATGATCAACACATCACTTTTAACTGGGTTGCTTTGATGATGGACCACGGCTTTTCCAATTTCGATAACGTGTTCATCCTTGGTGATAATCGGTTTTCCATAGCGGCCGAGTCTCATGTAAATCGGGTTGGGCCAATTGACTGTCTGGGGCATTAATTTTTTCATTTCCGCGGCATCACAAGGAACAATCACTGTCATTTCCGGAAGCGAGCGCATGATCGCAATATCTTCGATGGTTGTATGGGTGGGGCCAAGATGCGCAGTGGCAACCCCTCCGCCGACACCGATCATGCGGATCGGACGCTCCTGCAAACAGGCATCTAAGACAATTTGTTCATAGCATCTACGGACCCCAAAACTGGCATGATTGACAACAAAGGGAATAAAGCCATCTGCGGCCAACCCGGACGCCACACCGATATTATTGGCCTCAGAAATTCCTTCCATATAATATTGATCAGGCATTTCTTTCTGCATGTGGTCTAGGCCTGCATCCTGATCGGTAATGATCAATACCACCCGTTTATCATTCTTAGCTAATTCATAAATCGAATCTTTAAATGTAAAAAACATTATTCGTTCTCCAGTAGTGATTTCATTTGTGATAACGTTGGTTCATCCAATCCGCTTTTCCAATGCCATTTATGCGTTCCTTCGGCGAAAGAAAATCCCTTGCCCTTAATGGTGTGGCAGATGACGGCTGAAGGTTTTTCATCGGAAAATGGCAGTTTCTTAAAAACCCTCCGAAGGGCTTCGACATCATGGCCATCGACCTCTTGAACAGCAAATCCAAAACTGACCCATTTATCTTTCAAAGGCTCAAGATTCAGAATATCCTTGGTCGATCCTGCTATTTGAAACTTATTGCAATCGATAATAGCGGTTAAATGCGTAAGTTTATGTTTGGCGGCAAATAAAGCGCCCTCCCAGATAGAACCTTCATTTAATTCTCCATCACCAAGAACAGCATAAACGCGACTCGGTCTTTTTTGGATGCGAGCAGCCAAGGCCATCCCCAACCCCACGGCAAATCCATGCCCTAAAGCACCTGTCGTTGCTTCCACTCCTGGGACGATATTTTCAGAGCATCCACCTAATCTGGAACCTTCCAGGGTATAGGTTGTTAATTCTTCCGGATCGATGAAACCTTTATCTGCCAACACGGCATATAACGCCAGACATCCGTGGCCTTTGCTCAAAATAAACCTATCCCGATCTGGCCACATCGGTTCTTGCGGACGATAATTCATAATATCATCATAAAGAACACGGATGATCTCAACTAATGATAACGCTGAGCCTACATGCCCTTTTTTTGTCCCCTCTAATCCCTTTAAAATCAATTTCCGAAGATACCGAGATCTCTCATCCATGGAAGTAACTTTTTGTGCGACATTCGATTCTTGCGTTGACTCAAGCATTATTCACCTCACTATTTTTAAACTTGTCCACCGCTGACTGGAATCAGGGCCCCCGATGCAAAACCAGCAAGGTCAGATGCTAAAAGGCTCACAAAAGGAGCTATCTCCTCAGGCTTGCCTAATCGGCCTACCGGATAAAAATGATCAATAAAATCTTTAACTTTCAAGGGATTCTCTTTAAGCATTCTATCCCAAAATTTACCTTGGGAAAATAGTGCACCTGGCATGACCCCCGAAACAATCACATTGTCACGAGCAACAGCACGGCCCAATCCTTTAACATACGCATTCATATAAGCTTTAGCAGCGACGTAGGGCAATGCTCCGCTAAATTCTCCAAACGGCTCCCCCAATTCTGCCACGATTGATGAAATATGGACGACTCTCCCCCATTTCTTCTGACGCATCGGTGGAATCAGGATACGATTCATCTCAATGGCAATGCCCACATTAAATCGCCAGGCATCTTCCCAATCACCGACTGGTCCCAAAACGTCCTTATAACCTAAACCACCCCCCACATTATGAATAACTACATCCACCCCGCCAGCCCAGCGCATAGCTTCTTGGGCCGCTTCCGTTGGCTCACCTTCTTTACGTAAATCCATTGCTAAATAGCCATGCCCTGCCTGTTTGTCGCCTAAACTATGACACATATCTTTTAATTTGCTTTCATCACGGGCAATCAAAAAAAGTTTGCAGCCTTCATCAGCCAAATTTTGAGCAATGGCCGCTCCTATATTCTTGCTGGCTCCAACAATTAGCGCTTTTTTACCTTTTAGCCTAAGATCCATCATTTTTTCCTAAAATTTAACAACACAACGCCCACCGATACCGCTGCGCATCGCATCCATGGCTTCATTGATTTGTTCAAATTTAAAAACAGAAGACACCAATTTATCTAACTTGACCACGCCTTCTTGGTGAAGAGTGTAATACGCTGGAATATCTCTTTCAGGCAGAACACTTCCACCTTGGCTGCCGCGAATGGTTCTTTTTAACACAACTGATGCCATATCCACAGGGATCATTGTTCCCTTCGCAGGCACTCCGACCATCACACAATCACTGGGAGTAGCACTGGTATTGATAGCCGTTTCCACCGCCTTGGGATGCCCTGTTGTCACAATTACCTTACTAGCTCCTTTACCACCGGTCAAGTCCCGGACTGCTTTAATAGTATCCATGTTCGAGGGATTAATGATATCTGTTGCTCCAAATTCTTGAGCCAGTTCAAGGCTGCGTTCATTGACATCAACAGCGATTAATTTTCTAGGATAACGCATGCGTGCGGCTTGAATAGCACAAAGACCGATGCCACCACAACCATAAACCACGACAGTATCGTAAGGCTGGACATTGGCATCATTGATGACAGCCCCCATACCCGTTGTCCCCATACAGCCTAATAAAGCAGCAACCATAGGATCCGAATCAGAAGGCAGAGGTGTCACACGATTTTCTGAAACAACGGAATATTCATTAAAAGTTGATGCCCAACCTGAATTTATTTTTTTACCTTGAAACGAATACGATGGGGTAGCAGAATTAATACCATTACCCTTGACCCAATGTATCACCACCAAATCACCAGGCTTGACCTTGGTCACTCCCGGACCAATATCCAAAACCTGACCGCTGCCTTCATGCCCTGTTAAATGCGGCAGATAATTATCAGGCCCCAGAAGCCCATCCTGCTCCTCAACTTGTTTTCCACAAATACCGCTATAAAAAAGCTTCACCATCACTTGCCCAATTTGTAATGGTCCAGTGAATTCAATTTCCCTGATCACATAGGGCTTTTTGATTTCTTCCAATACAGCCGCACGAAATTTTAACGGATACTTAACCAACATTCGACTCCTCCTTGGTAATTCTTAAAACATATTTCTTCCCATGCATCATAAAAAAAGCCGGGTATCTTTCATTGTCCACAACCCGCAATAGATTGAATTGTTCTTTGATAGACTTATTGACGTCCAGTTCACTGTCTTTAGGTTTTCTTTTCCCATAAAAAGAAGATTCTCCCTCTTGGGGAATGGCCTTGATATGCGGGTACTCCGCTAAAAATTTCTTAATCAATTTAAATGACAATTCTGCCTGTCTTTGCCGAATTTCATCGCTTAATTCATCGCCTGACAGCTCAAAATAATCCTGATAATAGATCTCCCCCGCGTCAATTTTACTTGTGGGATTAAACAGTGTGACCCAAATTTTGCTTTCCCCCTCGATGATCTTCCAAGCAACGACACCCGATCCCCTGGCTTGAGGAAGCCTACTCGGGTGAATAATGACGTTGTGCAGGTGGTAACGCAAATGTTCTTCTTTAAGGATCGTTGAGCATGCTAAAAAAAAAGCCACATCACCTGTTGCCAAGTCGTTCATGCTCCTTAAATAATCCACTTGGTGCCCCGCTTGCTCCAATTCCTTTTCCAAAGGAGGGATCCTATCATGCATGAAACTGTCTTTGATGTCACAGATCAAACTGATCTTTAATTTCTTCATGCCCTAAGTCTGCCTTGATTCTAATAATTCTTGCCTGATAAATTTTATACCATCTAAAATTTGATTGACCTTTTGGGCGCTCCACACGGGAGAAATAGGCAATGAGACCTGTTCTTGGAACCAAATCCTCTCCAGGACAGGGGCTTCCCCAATCCCATGCCCCCTCATCCTAAAAACCGGATGTAAATGCACCGGCCAAAATCTATTAATGATATGGACATTGTATTTTTGCTTAAGACCGGAGATAAGTTCATTTCTATCAAAGCCGGCTGCAGGTAAAACAAAGAAATTATACAAATGATTGGAAGAATAGGCATTTGATGGAAGTTTTACAATACCTAACCCATTAAAACCCAACACAAAATTATTGTATTGATTGGCAACTAACGCACGCTTGGCAATATTGTCATCAAGTCTTTTGAGCTGGATCCGTCCTACCGCCGCCTGAATGGTCGACATTTTATAATTGGTCCCGACCTCATCCAGACGGGTCCAGTCAGAAGTACAAGAATCCCCAGGTTTCATAAAAAAAGTATCTGCGGGGATTTTATACTGACCAAAAGATTCTTTAGGTGCAGCAATAGACTCACCTACGGGCCAGCATTGCCTGAGTTTTCTGGCATCATCAGCAAATATTGAATTATTGGTTACCAGCATGCCTCCTTCTCCCAATGTACTGATATTTTTCAAAGTGGAAAATGAAAAGCATGTGATGTCTGCCCATGAACCTATCTTTTCGCCCTTGTAAGAAGACCCTGAAGAATGGGCTGCATCTTCGATGAGGACCAATTTATTATTATCACAAATTTCTCTTAATTCATCCATGCGGCACGGAGTTCCTCCATGACTAAAACACAAAACGGCCTTGATTTTCTTTGAACGTTTAACAAGGTCTTTGACATGTTTAGGGTCAATGGTCAGGGAATATCCATCGACATCGGCAAAATGAACCTTGACCTTTCTCTCGACCAATGGTACTACCGCGTTCCAGAACGCATTTGCTTGGACAATAATCTCATCCCCTTCGCGTAATCCGGCAACCTGTATGGCCAACCTCAAAGCAGCGGAACAGCTGCTTACGGCAACAGCATAGGGGATCTGGCAGTACCCGGCAAATTCTTCTTCAAACAAAGCGACATCTTTACCGCGATTCAGCGTAGTGTTCGAAAACAGAAGCCTGCGTATGACTTCCATTTCTTCTTCACCGAAAATGGTCCCTACTTCCGGTTCATGGATCGGTTCGAATGATTTACGAGTGTCAAGTTTATTTAACATTTCAATAACCTCGTTATAAATTTAATTAAATCCACTGTTTTAACCGGCTCGCGGTTACAAACAATCTGTACGGCCAAAGAACCAACCGCATTGCCTATAAAAGACACCAGGTCCTGGGGCAAGCGGCCTGCAAAACAGGGTGCCACAAAAGCAAAGAACGCGTCCCCTGCCCCAATGGCATCCACCACACGATAAGCAAAAGCCGGCGTTTCATGGTAGCCGTCTTTAGCGGAATAGCATAAAGAACCCGACGATCCCCTGGTGGCAATAATGTGTTCGCAGCCAATCTGGTTATAAACATTCTTCGCCAGGTGCCGAAGATCACTGAATTTATCATGCGACGCAAAACGCAGCTCAAGCTCATCGATGCAAACGCAGTTCGCCCGCGGGTATTTAGTCACCATATTAAAACCAATATTGGCGCTATTTGTTTGAGCGTTGACCGCCAGGTACTTGGCCTTGGCACAAATAATATCAATCAACTTTTTTGTCAAAAACCCATGGCCGAAATCTGAAACAATCACTAAATCATATTGCCCTACCACTTTTTCTAAATGACGGGCAATATTGCTCTCTTCACGTTTAGGTATATCATTATCTTTCATGTAACAAATTTCAAAGAGTTTGCGATTCGCATTTTCAACCACGAAGCGGCGTTTAATAATCGTATTAGTATCTGAACGGTAAAAAAAACGTGGTTTGATGTTGGACGCTAAACGGCTTCGAATAAAATTCTCCTTTGAATCTTCCTTCCCCAAAACTGTCACCAAATCCACTTGGCCGCAGACGCTGGCCACATTATTGGCGGTGGCTAATGCTCCTCCGGCAAACATTTCTTCAGAAGTGTATCGGTTGACCACCAAGTGTTCTTTAGAGGACTTGCCCATGGGCACACAATAATGGTACTCGTCTATAATAGTGTCGCCGATCACGAGCACCTTGAGCTTCTTTAAACTTTCAATGCACTCAACGATAGCTCCAATCGGATAGCGTTTTTCAAGTGCTTGTAGATAGCGTACCGTCCGCTGGGGAAACACATCCAGGTAACTATTGATCATTTGCGAAGAACTGAAGGTAATGTCGTCCGTATAGACGACTTTACCACCAACTGATTTGACAGCCTCTTCTTCTTCAGAAATCTTTCCGGTAATATCTTGTTTATGGACCTTGTAATCTTGGCCTTTTGCATAAAAATCAGGTTTTATGAGCTTAAGACTTTCCGTAGCAGTGTCCGCATGGATAATCCCTACATAATCCACGACCGAAAGGGAAGCCAGATACTCGGAACGCAGTTGTTCATTAAAGATCGGCCGGCCGGGGCCACGTTTCACATACCGGTCCGCGGTCAATGTGACAAGCAACACATCGCCTTCCTTTTTGGCCATATTAAAATGACGGATATGCCCCAGATGGACAATGTCAAACACCCCGTGGCATTGAACCACCTTTTTGCCTTTAATTTTAATTTCCTCAATCCGTTTGGCTATTTCCTTGAGTGGTAAAATCTTTTTTCTTGTTTTGTCATCCATATTAAATTCCTTATTAAATATTAAAACCGATCTTGTTTCTTCCGTAAGCCATTTTAGAATCTGCCGTTATAAAAAGTGACCCTTCTTTATACCCATTGGGCATCGTATCCTGGGACATGACCCTTTGCCAATTCGTTTTTTGTGAAAAAAGATTTACCTTCATCTTTTTAAAATGTTTAAAAATAGCTTTGGCATTGTCCCTGTTTTGAACTTCGACCATGGCATCGGTACCAATCCAATCCGACCGTTTAGTCGTTAAAAGGATGTCCGTTTCATGGCCTTCCACATCAATTTTAACCAAATCTGCCCATTGCATAATTCCCTGAATTTCCTGTGTCTTCACAGGAAAACGCTCAAGCTTTCCATAGGGATTGCTTTTTGATCCCGCAATATGACTACCCGTAGTGTTCCCTAAGACCCTGATAAACTCTTTCATCGCTGCATTATTGGAGACCGCTGTATTATGCGCACTCACATGAACGCATTTATTGAGCGTAAGATTCTTTTTCAAAACTTTAAAATGTTCGGGATCAGGCTCATAAGAACACACCTTAAAACCACAACGGCTTAAAACTATTGAATGCAGGCCAAGATTGGCCCCAATATCAGCGACATTCTTATACCGTTTTCGATTTTCCCAATAAAAACTAAAAATAATCAACTCATCAAGGTCAAAAAGATTTACCGAAGAAGCTGTTCCCATTTGATGATACGGAAAAACAATTTTCCCAAAAGGACCAAAATCGACAGGCCTCAACTTAGAAGCCTCGCCCAAAACACTTTCAACCTCAGCCCTGGCAATCTTTTTTAACAACTGGTATAACGCATCATCAGGGGCATGATGTCGCGCTATAGACGGAGCTACTTGGATTAAATCGGATAAAATCGAAAATGTTGTCATCTAAAATGGTCCGTTAAACATGACTTTTTCATGGTTTTTTTCAACCACTAAAATAGAACTGCCTAAAACCTTTAAACAAGCGTCGCAGATGTCCTTAACAGAAGGATAAAATGCTTCCTCTAAAGGAGCACTGGTCGGCGCCGGCATATCAGGCCACATGACACGCATGGGGGGAGACTTAAATACCCCAGGGTCTTTTTCTGCCAGTGAGGCTATGATCTCACCAGAGACACTGCATGGTTTCCAATCTCCTTCCACAAGCACCAAATGGCCTGTTTTTTTAACTGAGGCATATACTGTCTCTGTATCTAACGGCCGCAAACTTCGCAGATCAATCAATTCTACTGAGATCCCATGGTCCTTTAGAAGACACGCCGCTTTCTGGGCTTCAGACACCATATGAGATGAGGCGACCAAGGTCATGTCCTTGCCTTCGACTACCACCCGGGCTTGACCAAAAGCTACAGAATACATCCCTTGAGGAACATATTGGATCTCATCATAAAGCCGGCGGTGTTCAATCATCACCACCGGTCCTCCTTCCTGCAAGGCCGCAATTATCATTCCTTTAGCATCATAAGCGCAAGCTGGGGCTGCGACTTTAAGGCCAGGGATATGGGCAAACAAAGCATGCATGCTTTGCGAATGTTGCGGCCCTTGCCCCCATCCACGTCCAACAATGAGCCTGACCAAAACAGACATTTCTTGGCGACCGCCAAACATATATTTCCACTTAGAAGCGTGGTTGATCAACTGATCAAGAGCTAGCAAAAAAAAATCAACCCTTTGATTGACCATGATGGGCCTCATTCCCTGCAGCGACGCGCCAAGCAAAAGGCCTAAAGTCCCGTTTTCAGACGCTGGAGTATCAAAAACGCGTTTATTGCCGAACTCTTCTTTGAGCCCACTGCAAGAACCAAATACTTCTTTAGGGGCTGGAACACCTAATCCACAAACAAAGACCCGTTTATCAAGTCGCATCATTACTGCTTGTGCATCTTGTATTGCTTCTGAATATTTCATGCCCTGATTATTTCCTTTCGGGGAAAAGCCGCGTTGCGGGCAAAGGCCAAAGATACATCAATTTCTTTTTCAATTTCATCTTTTAATGATTGTTCTTCCTGCAGGCTGAATTCTTTGGCCAAGGACTTGATCGGGCAATGTTTCATCCATTCTTCGACATCTTGCTGCGTACGGTAACCAGCATCCCAATCATAATAAGGACCAACATGCCCACGCCAACGGTATGTCATGATTTCTATAAAACTGGGGCCTTCTGACCGCCGTGCCCTGTTAACAGCTTCCAGGGCCTTGGTATAAACATCCCCCACATCGTTCCCATCACAACGCAGACCAGGCATACCGTAAGCTTCGGCACGTTTATAAATATCTACCGATGGCTGACGATCACGCAAATGTGTCGTTGTCGAATAAAAATTATTTTCACAAACAAAAATAACCGGCAGCTTCTTAAGCGCAGCCCAGTTTAAGCTTTCATGATAAACACCTTCCTCAACAGCCGCATCTCCGGAAGGAGCAACAGCAACCCTATCTTCACCTTTCATTTGAAATGCCAGTGCCATGCCCACGGCATGAGGGACTGTCGCCGCAAGAATAGACGATGAACCCATGACTCCAGCCTCCACATCCAATAGATGCATGGAACCGCCCCAACCTCCAGAACAGCCAAGTTCTTTGCCCATCAGCTCTGCCATCATCGCGTTAAGATCCCCCCCCTTAGCCAGGTACCAGCCATGCGACCGATGAGACGGAGAAACGGTATCTCTGGACTCTAAGGCAGAACAAACACCGACAGCAGCAGCTTCTTGCCCAGTGTAAAGGTGCATGGGCGTCTTAATTTCATCTGCCTCATGATAAATAGCAGATAATCTCTCCTCAACCAACCTCAAACGGAGCATATCCCGAAGGAATTTCTTTTTTAAGTCTTTACTGATCATGCCTTATTGCCTGCTCCCCCGACAGCTGCTGGCTGGGCTTCCAAACTTTTAAGTGTCTTGATATTAAAATACCGTGGATTGTTCATCGCATCCTGGAATTTATTGGCACGGAAGGCCTTGATCAAATCACGCACCGCATCCTCAATGGTAAAACGCGGTACAAAGCCTAATTCTCTTTTGATTTTATCAGAAGAAATCCGGTAGGAACGGATATCATCAGAGGGCAAGGTCTCAATAGTCGGCTCTGACCGTTCTGGAAATTCCTGAGACATTATTTTCTGCACAATCAACGCAATGTCCCCGACGGCGCGATTTTGAAATCCGGCATTGTAGATTTTACCGGCAATTTTAGCATCGGGTAATTCCAATAACTGCACATATAAATCAGTAATGTCCCCGATATGGATATTCGGACGCTCCTGTTTGCCTCCAAAAACCTTGATACGGTTATTATGATAGGCATGATTGGTCAAAATATTGACGGTCAAATCAAAGCGCTGGCGTGGAGAATAACCGCATACGGTGGCCGGACGAATGGTGATGGTTGTAAACTCAGGGGACTGGTACTTGGCCAAGATTGGTTCGCACATCCCTTTGTATTTGTTGTAATCCGTAATCGGAAGTAAAGGATGGTCTTCGGTGACTTCAGGAGCATCGCTAACTCCATAGACGCTGCAGGTAGAAGCATAGACGAAACGTTTGACCCCATTTTCTTTGCTAATGCGCACTAAAGGTTCAAAAGCCTCATAATTGACCTTTAAACTCAAACCTGGATTCAATTCAAAAGACGGGTCATTGGAAATACAGGCCAGATGAATAACGGCATCACAACCTTTAAGTGAACTTTGCAACAAAGCCTGATCACAAATGTCTCCCTTGATCTCAACCAGATTGGACTTGTCCTTAATATCATCAAAAACATCCTCACCGTAGGTGTAAAGGTCAAGCACCTTGACACGATAACCTTTATTTAAAAGTTTGGGAACCAATATCGCACCTACATAACCAGCGCCGCCGGTCACTAGAACGTTTTTAAGTTGATTCATCTTCTGATTATCCTTTCGCTATCATGTTTTTACGATCTATCGGGCTAAATACTTAAACCAATCCTGTGTTGCCTCTTCTATATTATCGGGTGTCCACACCGGCGCCTCACGCCAATATTCAATGTGCTGCAAAATCTTTTTCACACCTTCTTCGAACGAAACCTTAGGCTGCCATCCTAATTGAGATTTAATTTTCTGGATGTCTGCCCAGGTGCATTCCGGTTCTCCCGGCCTTTTAGGAATATGGACCTTTTCTCCGCCTAAAAGAGAAACCAACTTATTAACACTTTGCGGGTTGCCTGCACCCACATTAAAAGCTTCTTGATTTACAGAAGAAAATCCGGCTGTGACAAAGGCCTGGGCTATATCACTGACATAGATAAAATCACGGGTTTGATTGCCATCGCCAACGATGGTGTAAGGCTTTCCATTAAGCTTTTGGGTCAAAAAGACCCCAAATACAGCGCCATAGGTGCCAGAGGTGCGCGAGCGCGGTCCATAGACATTAAATAAACGCAATGAGACAGATGGGATTTTATAGATCTTGGACCAATGGAACACCGTGCATTCCCCCAAATATTTAGTCAATGCATAAGGATATTCGGTATCAATGGGTGCTGTTTCAGGGGTGGGATAATATTCTTTAGACGGAATCCCATAACAGGAAGCTGAGGCTGAATAAACTATTCTTCCGACACCATTTAAACGGGAAGCTTCCAAAACATTCATAGTCCCTAAAACATTAGAGATATAATACGCCCTCGGGTTAACAATCGAAGGCACGATATCTGCCAATGCCGCCAGGTGGAAAACAATGGCCTGGTCTTGAAATAACGTTTTAATTTGTTCAAAATCAGCAATGTCCGCTTTAATAAATTTAAAATTTGGATTACCTTTTAGATGATCCAAATTAGCCAAACGCCCTGTGGATAAATTATCAATAACAGTGACCTGGTGCCCGTCATTCAAAAGATGGTCCACCAAATGACTGCCAATAAAGCCAGCTCCACCTGTGACTAAAACATTTTTACCCATTTCCCTACCTTTCTATAGTCTCAAATTCATTGTTCTTCTGGTTCGCTAATTCTTGAATCAAATCCACACAACGAATTTCAGGGTATTGCGGCGTATCCAGCTGCTCCCGGCATATAAATACAATTCCTTCAGGATGTTCAATAACATGATCTACCCGGCTAAACTTTACACCTATCCATTTTTGCTGTCTTAAAGACATTTCCACCAATTCGGCCAAATCAGAATTGCCAAAAATATAAAAAATCCTCTCCCCTTGCTCATACAAACGCTGGATAATAATATCTAATTGCTCTCGAATTAACCCTATAGACCGTATGGTTTTAAGGGTGTAGTGAACAGATTTGTGGTATTTCTCAGTAAACCCTTTAGGGGTCAAAATATACTCGGTTTTTTTCTTATTAAGCTGGCGGATACGGATATACCCTTTGGCCGCAAGCCGACGGACCAAAAGATTTGTCATTCCAAGCGAAATATCTAATTTTTTTGACAAATCTCTTTGATTGGCACCAAGTTCTGCACCAATAATATTAATCAGCTCAAATTCACGTTCGTTTAAGGAGTCTTTAGGCATGTCTTTTAGAATGTTCAAATTGTGAACATTATATAAAAAACAATGCCCATGTCAATACAAATTACCCTTTGTAAATAAAGCACTTCTGTCTTTGTTTAAATCTAATTTTCTTGACGGACAAGAAGGTTATTTAAACCTTTAAAAATCATCGGTGCGGTTTTATACACACGGAAAACGAGAAAAATTGCCAAAAACACAACCACTCCGGTTTTCCATACTTTCGCAGAAAAAGCGTGTGCCCAATAAACCGAGAATAAGACAGTCCCCACGATCCCCGCTGGAAGCAAGGAAAGAAAATAACGGCTGGATATCCAAAAACCGCGTTGACCTGATTGACTCCATTTTAGCTTCAAAAGCACCAGACCAAAAGCCCCCAACATCAAAACGAGATAAACCAAGAATTTGTTTTCAAGATATCCCTTCCAATCTCGCCTATAGCTTCGAAAAAAAAGAATAAGGGCCGGTATAAAAATGATGATTAAACGGTCTTTAGGAATGTTAGCGTTAATTAATTCAATCGGACCATTAACAAAGAAAAAGTCATAACGAGGCGCGTGAACATAATAATAAGCCATTATCCCCATTGGTATTATAATTAATGGTAAATACCAAAACCATTTAGGGCGTTGGAAAATCCATAATACAATGCTTGCCACCGTGATTTGAACAATACTTATACTTGATATGAGCGACAAAAATAAATGAACTAAAACAAGACAACGCAAATTATTCTTGAGCTGATCAGCCTTGTTTTCCAAAAGTCGCAATAAAAATAAAATCTGGAATGTGCTCAAAGCAAACCAACCTGCATAGGGCCTGGCCTCTGTCCAATGGTCCCAAAATAATGTTGATGTCATCGTTAAGGCCACTGCGTATACTCCAACCAGTAAAGAATTCCTTCGTGCAAAATAATAGAATAATGCACTTAAAGCCACTGACACAAAAACAACGGACTGGATCCTTAAAAAGATTTGATCGACAGCATGTACTCCTCCGCATTTTTCCTGTGCCCAATCCTCAGGCATGTGATAAGAAAATAAATCGCACTGCGCTTTTTGTAAAATATAAAATAACGGGGAATTATTTCCCTCGCCAATTCCCCCTAAGAGCATTGTTTTGTACGAGATCCCTAATGTATCTCTAATAAGGGAATAATGCTCATCATCCCATAAAGGTCTTTGGGAAGCCTTCCATGCTCCTATTCCTAAAAAAACGATAAATAAGAATACTGCCGCTACTTGCAGCTTACGCATGTGTTTCGTACCTCATCAAGGAATGGATGGCCCTGGGAACTATCTTTAAAAAATACTGGGTAAATAGAAAAGCGATGAGCCCAACTAAAAGCCATTGTATCAGACGATGCTTGTTCAAAGACCTAAACAATGATACCCATACCAATGTTGCAGCGATGACTCCCATAGGCGTTAAATAAATAAAATACCGGCTGGTGATAGGAAAACCTTGGCCCCGTTTGGCATGCAGTGCAAAAAGACAAATGACCCCGGCACTCGCAGCAAGCACGAGTCCCAAAAAAACAACATACGGAATGGGCTTTAGAATTTCCTTACCCAGCAAATATTTCACCGCCTGCTTTTTTTGTCCCCAATAATAAACTAATAACGAAATCAAAAAAATAAATAAAACATCAAAACGCTGCCGTGTAATATTGTCACGGATAAGCTGCTCAGGACTTAATCCAAAATAAAACTGATACTTCGGCGCCTGCATGTAATAAAACAATGCAATCATGACCGGCAGCAAGATGATTACAATATATTTCTTCCAATCACGATCTTTAAACACCCACCATAATACCGACACCGCTAATACCTCGCCTAAACTTAAGATAGATGTCAAACTCAACAAAATATTTGTACCTGCCAACAGCATCCAGGACCTGCTGCTGTCGCGATCAGAATTTTGATCTGTCCCCTGAAGGAAAATCACTGACTGTACCGTTGTCAAGAATACCAAAAGCGCATATGGCCTGGCTTCAGCCCAATAAGCCCAGAGCATATAGGATGAGATATAAACAAACAAGCTAAATAAGGCCACTTTAAAAGAGTATTTCCTGCAAAAATAGTAAAATACCAACCCCACAGATAAGGACATAAAAACAATTGGATTAATCCGCAATAAAATCTGGGAAGCAGCATCATTACACCAAGTTCCTTGAAGCCATTTGACCGGGATCTGGTAATGAATAATCTGTAAAAATAATTTTTGTACGGAATAAAAAAGAGGCGCATTTCCCCCTTCAGGAATACGCCCTAAAAATTGATCTGCAAAGGATGTACCGTTGATACTGGTTATCTGGGAGAAAAATTCATCGTTCCATAATGGCCTATGCCGGGCAATCCAAAAACCCAAACAAAGGCATCCTAAAAAGACAATTGTTGCCGCAATGAAGGGCTTGGAATATTTCACTCCTGACTCTCGCATCGAGACACCTATCGTAGAGACGCCATTTATGGCGTCTCGTATATGAAAAGCCCATTCATATGAATTTGATCTTCTTCATGGCAAAGCCGCACATTTTAAACAGCAAAAGGCCATGGCGGAAGCGCTGGATTTGGGTTGTGCCATAGGTGCGGCTTTTATACCGGATTGGCAGCTCAAGCACTTTTAAATTAAGTTTCACCGCGCCGAAAATCAAATCGAAATCACCGAAGGGGTCAAAATCGCCAAAATAATGGCGATTGGCAACAAGTTGGTCATAATGGTGTTTGAAAATGACCTTGGTCCCGCACAAAGTATCTTTAAACCGCTGGCCTAAAAGCCATGAAAAAAACAGACCAAAGAATTTATTGGCCACCAGGTTCAAAAACCGCATGGCCTCGTCTTCCATGGGATAGACCAGGCGGCAGCCATTGATAAATTCACCTTTGCCGCGGCTGATGGCTTCGTAAAATTTAGGCATTTCTTCAGGGGCCACGGTCAAATCTGCATCCAGGATCATCAAGATCTCTCCCTGGGCTTGGGCAAACCCAAAACGCACCGCATCTCCTTTGCCCTTGCCCTGCTGCTTGAATAATTTAATGTCCTTATGCGGATAGGCTTTAATAACCCGCTCAACCTCTTCATAGGTGCCATCCTTGGAATGACCTTCAACAAAAATGAATTCTTGATGAGTACCAAAGACAGGCGTACGGCTGACAGCCTGCTCAATATTACCCTTTTCATTACGGCAAGGGACAAGAATAGTCACCGAATATTCCTTGGTATGCTCAAACAAGGGACGGGCGATGATAAAATGGTTAAGGGTCAAGGCGTTAAACAAAGGCAGCTTGGCCAAATATTTATTAAAAAGAAAACTGATGCCCCATATATTAAAAGGTAAAAGGGTGCTGCGCTCACTTTTGATGGCTGCGAAATTTGTCAATTCCAAAAAATTATTGATATCATTAAATGTAAGCCAATTTTGTTCGCGCTTGGGCATTTTGCGGCCCAGCCTTTCCGCGATCTTGAGCAAGGCCTGCCATAAATAACTGTAATACTCAATAATGATCCGTGTATCAGGTGTACAAAATCTTCTTAAGGATTGCAGAAAAGCTTGTATGTCTTCCAGCTCTCCGATCAGTCCGGAAAGAATGATGTAATCAAATTTCTCTTCAACCTGGATGTCTTGGATGCTGCCGGTATAAAAATGTAAGGAAGGATATTTTTCTTTAGAATTTTCAACCATCTTGGGGCTTATATCCACACCCACGCCATAGGATGGTCTTAAAGCAGCCAGTAAATCTCCTGTACCGCATCCTACTTCCAAGACTTTCTTGCCTTCAGGAACGAAATAACGGTACTGT
>Ga0206825_1014_pt1 | contig 43760 bp, 52 predicted proteins | sample Alteio_BWOrgCont_79_FD_152875 | JGI IMG/M metagenome (GOLD analysis project Ga0206825, IMG submission 152875) | Enriched cells from forest soil in Barre Woods Harvard Forest LTER site, Petersham, Massachusetts, United States -... | ecosystem: Environmental > Terrestrial > Soil > Temperate forest >...
ATTGATGAACATTACCGCAATCTTGGATTTGGGGGCCAATTTTTAAGGCTTTGTGAGCGCTGGCTCTATCATCAAGGAGTCAGAAAGTTACTCATTCAATCCTCAGCAGAAGCCTATAAATTCTATCGTCAGCATGGATATAGAGAAATGCCGTTCAATGATCCTGATGGTTATGAGGGTGATCCACGAGATATCGAAATAGGAAAATGTCTTACAGTTGATCCATAAGCGCATTGACTAAGATGTTTCAAAAACTCATGTCTGAACCACTCATTGAGTAAAACGATCTTCCATCCACCTTTCTATAGAAAATCAATGCCTGAAATTCGGCGGCAGATTAGTTGTGGATGCAATATACTAAGGGAAAAAGAGGAAAAATAAGTGTTTCCAGAGAAGAAAAAAAAAGAATATTATCGCGCCCTGCTGGACAAGAATAAGGCCTACGAAGGGATATTTTTTGTAGGAGTTAAGACTACAGGAGTGTTTTGTCGGCCCACCTGTCCTGCTAGAAAACCAAAGATAGAAAACTGCGAGTTTTTTGAAACGGCTCAGGACGCCCTTTTAGCCTCTTTTCGTCCATGTAAACGGTGCAAACCGCTATCTCATCCAAACATTGTTTCTAAACTTGTACAAATCCTGGTAGACGCCATTGAAAAGAACCCAGAGAAACAGTGGAAAGATAGCGATTTCAAAGAACTTTCTGTCGACGCCTCCACTGCAAGACGACAATTTAAAAAGCGCTTTGGTATGACTTTTGTCGCCTATGCCAGAGCAAGAAGAATGGGTCTTGCTATGAAGCAAATTAGAGAAGGACAAGCAGTGATTGATGCTCAGCTTTCCAGTGGTTATGAATCTGGTAGTGGGTTTAGAGATGCTTTTTCAAGGATTATGGGGGCTCCTCCTTCAGAAAGTGAGAATCACAAAGTGTTAAAAGCATCTTGGATTGATACTCCTTTAGGACCTATGCTGACAGTGTCCGATGACGAGGCACTTTATCTTCTTGAGTTTGTCGACAGGCGTGGGCTAGAAAAAGAGATCCAGCGCCTTAGGAAGAAAACTAAACTTCCGATTATCCCAGGAAAACCAAATCCAGCAAGGCAAATTGAAGCAGAACTCAAAGGGTATTTTTCTGGCAAAATTCAAGAATTCAAAACGCCTCTCTTCCTCATAGGTTCACCATTTCAAAAAAGAGTATGGGAAGAGTTACAAAAAATACCAAGGGGTGAGACAAGATCCTATGCTGAAATCGCTAAGGCAATCGGAAAACCCTCCGCCTTTCGCGCTGTTGCGTTAGCGAATGGAGCAAACCAGATTGCAATTGTGATCCCTTGTCATCGCGTCATCAATAGCAATGGGAACCTTGGAGGATATGGCGGAGGGCTTAAAAGGAAGGAGTGGCTTTTAAAACATGAAAGAAAATAGCAAGCGCTGCTTTGGATCTGCTCCTGGCAAAGAATTCTACGCAGAGTATCACGACAAGGAATGGGGCATTCCGGTGTATGACGATAAGCATCTATTTGAAATGCTCATTCTTGAGGGGGCTCAGGCTGGACTCAGTTGGGAAACAATTCTCAAAAAGCGAGAAGAATACAGACAAGTCTTCCACCATTTTGACCCTGCTAAAGTAGCCAAAATGACCGATGACGAATTGAATTTGCTTCTTGAAAATCCTGGCATTATTCGCAATCGATTGAAAATTTATGCTGCCCGTCAAAACGCGTTAGCTTTTTTACAAATCCAGAAGGAATTCGGTTCGTTTTCCAACTATGTTTGGAGCTTCGTGGATCACAAGCCAGTGCTCACGCGAAGAAAATCTCTCAAAGATATTCCTGCCTCTACCCATATCAGTGATGCCCTCTCAAAGGATCTTAAAAAAAGAGGGATGACTTTTGTGGGCTCCACAATCATGTATGCGTTTATGCAAGCAGTTGGCCTCGTGGATGATCATCTTGCCGACTGCCCATGTTCGAATTGTTGATCTAAAAGAAGTTTTTCTTCCGCTAAAGCAGCTAGGCATCAAAGAAAAATGGTTTGGAATCATCGATGACACAATCGTGGCTAGCGGAGCCACCAAAAAACAGCTTCAAACTAACTTAGCCGAAATCGTCCCCAACGACCACATAGATCGCATTTATATGTTTGAAACGTAGAGATATCAGAAAAAATGGAAAAGCTACGAAGTTAAATTCCAAACCTCGGTTGCAATCTTATCAATAAAAGTTTGGTCATGCGACACAGCAAGGATCGCCCCCTCAAAATTGAGTAGTGCTTTTTCAAAAGCTTCAAGCGTCAACAGATCAAGATGATTTGTTGGTTCATCAAGGAGCAAGACATTGGGTTTTTCGAGAACCAGCGAAAGGAGCATCAGCCGTTTTCTTTGACCCACACTCATTGATCCAAAAGAGAGGCAGAGAAGCTCAGCGCCACCAAGCGCTGCCTTGTGGAGCTCCTTTCGTAGATTCATCTCTGAGAGATTGAAACGGCTCTCAAAATACTCCAAGGGCGTTTGATTCATCGGAAGCATTTCAACTTCCTGATCCAAGTAGGCAATTTTTGCAGTTGGAGCGCGAGTGATGGTTCCTGAATCGATGGATTCAAGTCCATATGCGCAGCGAAGCAGCGTTGTCTTGCCAGAGCCATTGGGGCCCACCAGAATTATCCGATCTCCTTTGCATAATGTCTTGCTTAAATCAGAAAAAAGAACCCTTTCCCCAAACGATTTGGTGACGCCTCTAAATTCGATGGCAACTTTGGAGGCAAGAGGTGTAGAAACAAATCTTAGCCCTGTCACACTTTTAGGCTTAGGATGAGAGAGCGGATGCGCTTCAATCTCTTGCAGCCGCTCCTTAAGTTCGTTCAAGGTGCGTTGGACTGATTTTTGATGCTTCTCTCCCCGCTTATCATACGCCATCACATTGCGATCTGAGGCAGGTGTTGCTTTCCCTTTGGAGAACGTCATAGCGTGGATTTTCTGTTTAATGCGGGCTTTTTCTTCTTCTTGCTCTTCATAGGCCTTGATTTGCCTTTCTACAAGACGCTCTTTCTCCTGCAGATAAAAATCATAGCTGCCTCCATAGCATGAGAGCTTTCCTTGATGAAGTTCTATCAGCCTATTGCAACTCTCATTGAGAAACTTTCGATCGTGAGAAACAATGATTGTAGCACCCGTGCGCTGACGAAGCATCTCTTGCAGCCAGGTAAGCATTTCTTGATCTAGATGATTGGTAGGCTCATCGAGTAAAAGCAAGTCCGGATTGCTCATGAGGGCTTTAGCAAGGCTAACGCGTACACGCTGTCCGCTGCTGAGCGATGCCATCGGTTTTTCTAGATCGGCTTCCAGTTTAAGTTCTTTTAGTGCTTTTTCAAGAGGAATCCGGTTGTATCCCCCTCGTCTTTCATATTCGTCATGGAGCTGAGCCCACTCCGTTAAGCGATTGGGATCGTCCAAACAAGCTGCCATCTTCCGCTCTAAATCTGTGAGGGCTCCCTCTTCGAGATATTGTTTGACCAAAAGCTCTGGATGCGAGACCACAACCTCTTGAGGCAAAAAACCAATAGATAAATCAGCTGAGTGGTGTACTTGGCCTTTGTCAGGCAGAATCGATCCTACCAGCAGATGCAAAAGCGTTGTTTTTCCAGAGCCATTTTCCCCTATCAGCGCAAAACTCTTTCCTGCATTGATCGAAAACGAGATGTCATCAAAAAGAATAGAAGAGCCAAAACTCTTGCTAACGTGTGCAAACTGAACTAAAAGACAAGACATGGGTTTGATCCTTAAATTAACTCTGATGCTTCATCAAGCATTTGCGACCATTTACTCATTCTGGATTCGATTGCTGCCTCGAGTTCTTCTCTTATCTCAAAAACAAAAGGATAATTAACTACCTCCCAAGAACATCTAACGGCGACAAAACGCCACACAGTTTCTAAAAAACGTGCTTGAAAATGGGCATCATAGCCTTGCTGTACTGTCTCTAGGACTTTTGGCTTTGGCTCGACATCTTCTAAAGATAAAATCCATGCACTCGTTGATGAATCTCCATTTCCGTTGAGATGCTGCCTAAAACGTCTTTTTGTGTCGGATGTCTCTCCAATGTAACACTCACACTTATCAAAACTCAGCAGTGCATAAACAAATCTTTCTCCATAGAATTTTTGTTTTGATTCACGTACAGTAATATGTCTTCCTTGGAATACTTGTTTATCTAGAGCACAAATTGCTCTCTGAGCATCTAAAAAATTCTTCATATCAATGAATGCCATAGGCCGCTTTAGTGCTTTGCGTACAATTGATATCGAATCAATATCACCAAATAGTCGAAATAACTCCCGTAGATCTTCCTCAAGGGTAGATTCAGAAAAATCCGTCACCCATATCCTCTTCCTGGATGAAGAAATGACTTTTGATTTGTATAAGCTACGTTTTTTTGACATTTCCGCCTAGAATTGCAAGAATCAGCCTTTTCCTATTTAGGCAGTTTTCCAGATTGTTTGACCAGTTTTTTCTCTTCGGATTTCACACGCCTCTCAAGCTTCATGACATCCTCTTCCGGGGGCAAATTTTCCGGCTTAATACCACGAGCTCCCAGCATATCGCGCACACTTAAGTTATTCTGAACATGTTCCCCTGCTATTTCACCTTCACCTTGGAGATCTTCCTGGATCACATTGTGATTGGTCATCTCTGTTGCCAAATTTTTAGCCGCAATCGTCAATGTTGGCAGAAAATCGGCAAGAGGTCGACTTTCCGTGATCCCATATTTGCTTTTCATGGCCTGCGTTGAATAACCACCAAAAAGAGCAGCATCTCCTTTTGATCGGATGCGAGCAAAACCTGCATCATCCACACCTCGTTCATAGATGTTCTGGGAAAGCGTTTTTTCTGACTCCCTTAATTTCTCTCGAACTTCAAGCCTATCCTGTAGACGCATACGAGCTTCTATCAGTTCCTGTTTGCGTGTTTGAACAGCAAAATAACTCTGCGCAAATGCGATAGGCTCCTTACGTGGATCGCCATTTTGAGCAATCAAGTAGCAGGCATAACGTGTAAGCATGAAATCATCAATGGGTCTTTCAGCCCCACTGCCTACGGGTACCATTTTCGTGACGCCACGAAAATGGTCACTTGGTTCATAACCTGTTGTTTTACAGGATGCTATAGCCCGCTCAATGGCTACTAAAAAATTCTCCCAGCGTAGGTATCCTAGAGGTTCTTGGAGATCCCGGGCAAACCAGAACTCAATTTCTTCGCCTGGGATATTCTGTGCCAAGGCATCAAAACGACTTTGTAACTTCTTAACGACTTCTCCTTGCACTAGATATCCTCCCAGGGTTGTTCGCGCAATTTTTTCACAGGCTTCAAGAGAAAGTCAATATTTTTATTAAAATTCCGGCACGATTACGAGCAGAGAACAGTTTTTATAATTCCGCAAATGACCGGAACCCAACCGGATTTTTAGATTCATAACGTCCCAACGAGCACTTTTTTGATGTAGAAAATTTTTCAACGAACTGGAATCATACACATCAAAACGGAATTAAAAATCAGCTTTAGGTAGACAAATGAGTACTCATAAAGTAGAGGTCGTCCGAATCACACTAGAAAGCCATCCCAATGCGGATAGATTGGCTTTAGTGCATATACACGGCTGGCAGGTAGTTGTGGGGAAAGACGAGTTCATCGATGGAACGCTTGGGGTCTATATAGCGCCAGATTATGTTGTGCCGCAGGAACCCGATGAGACAGCTAAAGCTGTAATTCTTCCATCGATATTGGAAATGCTCTCCCGTAATTGCAAACTTGTGGATGCCAGGCATCCTTCTGGAGAGGGCTACATCAGGGGATATCGGATCAAGGTTAAAAAATTCCGTGGGGAATGGAGTCAAGGTCTCCTTCTTCGAGCTCCATTCAACTCTGTAGAAGGGCAGGATGTTATGCAGCTCTTGAAGATCGGCCATTATGAACCACCGATAGAAACAACAGCTGGTAGCGAAGCCGACATCTCTCCTGAAATCCACTGTCCTAAATTTGATGTAGAATCGTTAGCTCAATTCAACACAGTTCTCCATTCTGGCATGGAAATCGTCATCACGGAAAAAATTCATGGGGCGCAAGCTCGTTTTCTTTACGATGGTATCCGCTTTCATTGCGGGAGCAAAAATGAATGGAAAAAAGAACACCCCTCCAGTATTTGGTGGAGAGCGCTAGAAACGACCAAAGGTCTGAAGGCTTGGCTCCAATCTCATCCTGGAATCACCATTTATGGGGAAATCTACGGCTCCGGTGTGCAAGATCTAAGCTATGGATTGAAGAACCGAGATATTCGGCTGGCTATTTTTGATATTTGGGATAAAAATCGATTCCTTTCCTACGAAGAAGCAAGGACCGCTGCAAACCATCTCCCCTGGGTTCCAGAGCTATACCGGGGATCATATACTGAGGAAAGAGTCAAAAATTTGATCGACGGCGCCAGCATAATCCCTATGGCCGGACATCTTAAAGAAGGCATTGTAATCCGAACCTTCGATGAACTGAAGGACCCCCTTCTCGGCCGCATTGTCCTAAAAGCCGTTTCCAATACCTATCTAGAAAGAGCCTAATAAATTGCCGAACACATACAAAACATATTTACAAAGAAGGGATTAGAAGAAAATTCAGTATGCCGGAAATTCCGGACAACTGCCTCTGATGGCAAAAATTACCAGGTGTTGCACTACACCTCTAGACCTGATGATCTGTTTGCAATATTTTATGTTGAACTTGTTGGTAGATATTTGCGGTCTCGATAAATGCATCTTCCAAAATCAAAGGAAGTAGGCATTCTCTGGCAAGCTTCTCAAATGGCTTCTTCCATTTAATTGGGGGAGGATTCACTTGTTGAGGCAATGGATGTGTATTACGAACTTTAAATACCAAGCGCAAAGCCTCTTTGAGAATTGTTATATCAAAAGTTTTTATTCTAGCTAAGAGCACCATGTCAATAAGGTCCTTAGTGCGAGTATTTATTCCATGACGAGGAAGCGTATAGGCATGCAGCTTTTCTGCATATTGCTGCTCTATAGAGACCATCGTGAAAACTGGACATGCAATCCCACAAAAACTTAACCAATCTGTTCCCTGAAAAGCTTCTGTTCGAGCAACTATTGCATCTGCCCCAACGTCCAATACAAATCTAACAAAAATCTTACCGTCGATAAAAGAAGAGACGGGATAGCGTGCGCCCCCATAGGGCGCATTTTCTATATCGAGCTGAGGCTCTCCAATTTGATAAACAAAAAAATCATTAAGATTCTTACTAGCCAACTCTCGGAGTTCCTCTAAGATTATAAGGCTTATGAGTTCCTCCTTTCCCTTCACCCTTTCAAGACAGGTCAAATCAATATCCTTCGTAGCACGCGCGGTCGAGAGGCGCAATTCCATTGCATAGCCACCCTTGAGAAAGAATGTAGATTCTTCCTGCGAAAAGATACGGGCGAGCAACCGATCAAAGGTTACTTTCCTTCTCAGGCGCTGTACATCATCATTTGTTGCACTGGATATTTTTTTAAGTTGCGACTCAAGATCTCTTCGAAAATCAGCCGCTGTTTTGTAAACCGTACTCATCAAGAATCCTCAATAATATTGGGATATTACTCTGCAAATTAGCTTGGTTCAGCTCTCTTCGTGACACCATCCCTTTACGCAATGCATCATGCACCGCCTGTTTAATTAAATCATAAGACAGCTCACCCGCTTGTGCAATATCGATAAGGGTGCGTAATGGGGTGGTGATCAGGTAGCCCTGCTGCGCTTGAACATCTACATCTCTCAAGTCAGCATAATGGAGAGCAAGGACTTTTGGAATGCTCGTTCTTTTGCGGAATTTTTTGGGGACTGTCATGTGCAATTTCGAGGGCATAACATCGGAAAGTTCAAAAATATCAAGAGCTGTCTCATGAGACCACACCCCGCGCACCTGCCCTTTCTTATCACGGCTCCACAAGCTCCAAAGAACAAGTTCAGGACGATCCGTCATTGGATAGTGAGCCAACCGATAAATGCCGTGCAGCTCCCTTATCCATTCTTTGGAAATAAGATATCTATGAAAATTGGACGATGGAAATCCACACTCCTCTGCTTGTTGGCTGGTGAAAAATCCCTGCTGACGCTGGGCAAATTGGAAAAGCAGATCTTTTTTGTTCATACACAAAAGCTATCAAATTGATAAGTTTTGTGCAATAGCAACGGTAAAATTAAAAAATATTATGTATCTTTTTCTGCTCTGCTGGATAGTAAATGTAGGAAAATCCTCTATTTTTTCCGCATTTGACTTTAAATTTTTATCGATTCTACCCTTGTTTTTACTTCAGCACGAACTTTCTGCGGAACCTCTTCGTACACATGATCCGCTATCAAATAAGCCAACTTATCTTGACCTTCTTCAAATAGGCGCGAAGCTTCCAAGAGACTTTTTTTCACTTCATTGACCCAATAATCGACTTCACTCAAAACCATGTGTTTTTTGCCGATTAGATCTTTTGTTTTATGAAGATGCCACATGAAAAAAGGAGTGCCGTTTTTCAACGGAGTAGATTTGGCATAACCGCCTTCGATGGCCTTTGGAGTCGCTCGCCCACTTTTGGGATCTTTCAATTCCTGTTCTATCAGGATTTTACCAACATCAATAGCAGATAATCCAAACTTTTTGCCAAGCTCAGTTTGGTTAACCCAAACCTGGCTGAATTTTTTTGTCATACATACCTCCCTCAGCAGAATCAAGCAGACTAATCAACGTTTTCTCAGAAACGGGTCTATAATCCCACACCTCTACGCAAAGGTTTAGCTGCCGATCAATGATTGTATTAGGCCGTTTCTCGTGGACATGGCCATGAAGTTGAAAATGAGGAGGTGCAGGATAACTAGGGATGTGAATAAGTTCGACCAGATGATGGCCAATTTTTAGAAAAGCAGATTCGAGAACAAGAGAAAAGCCAATTTTATGCATTTTGGCAGGAGTACCGTCATGGTTGCCGCGGATGCAGACTTTGTGTCCATGAAGACGCCCACAAAGATTGGTGAGAAAATCTGTCTTGCCTAGACCAAAATCACCTAAAAAGAAAATAGTATCCTCAGGTGCAACAAGACCATTCCAGTTCTTAACAAGCCTATCATTCATCTCATCAACAGTTTGAAAAGGCCGTCCTGCATAGCGGATGATGTTAGTATGAGAAAAGTGTGTGTCGGATATAAACCATTTATTCATTTAGGGAACCTGTCAAATATTTAGATAGAGACTCTCCCCAGTGGCTAATGCATGTTCTTTTTCCGAAAGTACCATTGATTTGAAACGCTCAGCTTTCTGATTTGCCTCTTCTTCATCATGAGCCATTCCTACGACAGTCCAATTGGATACTTTCCATTTCGTAGGTAGAGCATTAGCTTTGGAAAATACTCGAACCGCATTCGTTTTTAACATTTTTTCTGATGTTGTAATCCGATATTCAAATGGATCAACACTGTCTAAGTTGGCTTCAATGACCCAGATTTCTTTAGCCATATTCCTCCCTTAAGCAATATGGAGAAAATTATATGATATCAGGCGATTGCCCTCAACTGTTTGTCATATTCAACCTGGAAGTAATTGACCAATTCAAGTCTCCATATCAGAAATATTTACGATGAAAAAGAGGTGCCAACTGAGGAAACTATTAAGTAATACTTAATAGCTCGCCAAGAAGCTCACAACGAATAGTTCAATCCGGGCTAAAATCCCTGAAGACGAAGGCTTCAGGTTTTCACACCTGGTAAGAGCTTTGTTTTATGGCTGATAAAAATCCTTTGAGTCATATAAACTTTGTGAAAAAGAGGCCGTAATGGAAATAGAAATTGAGCAAGATATTTTAGATGAACAGATGGAGGAATTGTTTGACCTCTCAGAAGAGGTGCCCTCTCTTTCATTGAGCCGTAATGACCCTTGTTTATGTGGCAGTGGTAAAAAATACAAAAAATGTTGCTTAACAAAAAATAAAACCTCCGAAATCTCGGTTCCATTCACTAATGAAAATCTCCCATTAGAAACACTCACTCAACTTATAGAAGAAAACCTTATCGATGAAGAAATCCCATTTGAGGTTTTAGCCGATCAATATCCAAGCTTGCTGGATGATTGGTATCCAGGTTATCCTGTCATGCCGCGCAAGATGACGCCTGAAGATCCTATGTGTTTGGCAGGATACATCAAAAATGGAACTGTTTCTTTTAAGGATGCGCCCGAGCTCGGAACCATAGCTCTTAAGGCAGGTGCCAATTCTCCTCCAGATGGAGAATATCAAGTATGGTTGAGAATGGACAACGACTCGTGGCTCATACATGTAGTGATGGAAACCAACTGAATTTTTAGAACTTATCTGAACCAAGCACAACTCTACCCCAACCGGAGAAAAGTTATGTCCCAAACCTTATCAACCTTGGCGCTTCGTAATCTCAGTGACGTGTTCGGTGAGATTGATCCCGTACGGAGGCGCGCAGCGATCAATGAACTCTACCATGAAGACGCTGTGTTCTATGATCCTAACGGCGGCAGTTACCGCGGCCGCGACGAGATCGACCGGATCGCAGGCAAGATCAAAGCTACTCATCCTGACTTCCAATATCAGCCGATCTCCCCGCCTGAGGAATTTGTCGGGTGAAGTGGGTGTCGGGCACCCCTGGCAAGCCGCCAGCTTACGCTGGGACCGATTTCGTCATCGCTAGAGACGGCAAGATTTCCGCCGTCTATCTCTTTTTGGACAAACTACCATGAATAAACCCGAGCCAGTATTGCATTGAAAAAAGTGCCATAAAAATGAGCACTATTCCTGTCATGATGATCATCGGTGAGAGTGGGGACAAATAAAACAAGACTAATACTGCAGAGACGCCTCCCAGATAAACCACTCCGCGAATTTTGAACTTCCGTATAGCAATGAACTGGAGAAGGCAAAAGGACGACAGGTATAAAATGATCGAGAAAAAGAAGGTGTTTTTGACATTCGGGTGGATTTGAGTGTTGGATATGAAATCCTGTGCGCAAACCCCAAGAATCATCAAGCTGATGATCAACGGAATATGACCGTAGATATACGGCTGCCCAGAACCTAGCGTGCATTTATAGTCGGCGATTTGAGTAAAAAGGTAATACTGTCCCCAGATCAATATGGCAAGTGCAAATGCCATGATACTGGTGACGACAGAGGAAGGGTGCCAACTTCCGGACTTTAGACCAAACACGACAGACGTGATGATTTGTCCTAAAATAATGACCGTGAACGATCCAAATCGTTCAGGGATATACACCGTATCGAGTGGAGCTTTCGATAGAACTTTCTTTCTGCCAATCCACGGCATGGTCAGGTAAATCGACATCCCTAAGGCCCACAAAATAAACTTGTTTGGCGGATCAAAAAATAATGAAACGATCCAGCAACTTAGCGCCACCCCAAAGGCAATGAGATAGAAGTGGGTGATCTCTTTTGAAATCGTCTTATAGTGATGAGGCCTTAGGTAGAGAAAAAGTAGAGAAACTTGTGAAATGATAAAGCCAATAGAAAATCCCTTTCCGCCATCTTCAAGAGCCGTGGGAATATGCACTGCCATGACCGCACCCGCAAACATGGTAATGAATGTCATTAACCAATGAATCCCGTCATTATTATCAAAACGGGCTGCAAATACAGTGTAACTGACCCACGTCCACAAGGAAGTGATCAGCAAAGCAGCACATTGAAAGAGTCCGGTCAGGGTAAAATTATTCGCCAATCTGTCTGATATTTGCACCACAATCACAGCAAAGATCAGATCAAAAAATATCTCCAGCCAGGTCGTATGCCTTTCTTTTTTCTCATCGGGCAATCTTAATGAAACGGGACGTATCAAACGCGCCATGACTTCCTATCATTTGAATTTTTGATTATAGGTTTTTCCTTTTTGAATGAAAGGGTCTTTTGTAGCATAGTTCAATTTTAGCCAGGAGTAGAGTTCATGCCAAAAAAACTAGAAGGTAAAGTCGCCATTGTGACGGGTGCGTCGAAAGGGATTGGAGCTTCAATTGCACAACATCTGGCTGCAGAGGGGGCTAAAGTCGTTGTCAACTATTCCTCTAGCAAAGAAGGCGCTGATCGCGTGGTAAGCGCGATCAAGCAAAAGGGAGGTGAAGCAGTCGCTGTGCAGGCCGATGTGTCCAATCAAAAGGACGTTCAACGGCTTTTTTCTGAAACGCAAAAAACCTTTGGAAAACTCGATATTCTTGTCAACAACGCGGGCATTTACAATGCTGCTCCTATTGAAGAGATCTCTCTTGAACACTTTCACAAAATGTTCGATCTGAACGTACTTGGCCTATTGCTTGCCACCCAAGAGGCTGTAAAGAGCTTTGGGCAAAAGGGAGGCAGCATTGTGAACATTAGCTCGGTTGTGAGTGTTGATTCAAGTCCTGGACTATCTGTTTACAGCGGGACGAAGGGCGCTGTGGACGCTATAACCAGGGCACTTTCTGCAGAGCTTGGCCCTCGCAAAATCCGCATCAACACCATTAACCCAGGCCTTGTGGACACCGAAGGTACGCATACTTTAGGCTATATCGAGGGTGAGTTTCGTCAGAGCTATGAAAAGGAAACTCCCCTTGGCCGCGTCGGTCTGCCGCAGGATATCGCCCCTGCAGCTGTCTTCCTCGCATCCGATGATGCCTCTTGGATCACAGGAGAGTCGCTGTTCGTCACCGGTGGTTATAGGTAAAGAGCGCACCTTTTTTCTTGGCAATTACCTTGTAAATATGTTCGAACTGCTCTCCACCCCATTCTTTTGACACTTCTTCATCATATTCCATGTTTTCTTGGAAATCGACAATGAGAAATGCATTAAAAAGATGGAGAACTTCATCTCGAGTTAACCTGAATAATTTTGGGCTACTCAGAGGACGCTTTGTCTTATGCTGCTTTCCAAAAAAAGTGCCGGTAAAGATACCGCTAGATCCGAGTGCTGTTTCGATTTTCTTCCAAAAGGCGGGAAATTTCTCTTCTTCCATAAATGGAAGAGAGCGCCAGGCGATAATCATATCTGCAGCTGGCAAAGAGGCAATCTCTTCAAAAGATTCCTGGCGTACAGACAGCTTTTTGGTGTTTAAAAATGAGCTAAATTCATTCCTAATAAGTTTGATCGATGCAGGATCCGAGTCATAGGCATAGACAGTAGCACCTTTTTCTAGAAGGGTTTTGATATTTCTGCCTGTTCCTACGCCAAGATCTAGCACAGTTGGATTCTTAGGCTTTATTTTTAAAACCATTTCAGTGGCTTTTGAAACAAAAGGGCTCGGCTCATTTTCTGGCTCAAATTGGCAAGACTGAGACCTTAGTTCTTCTGCACTCACAATGTTCAAAACAAACAGGATCATTAAAAGAGTTTTTTTCATAGCCAATCACTTGTAGGTTTGTAAAATGACTCTTGCAATTCTTTCCCCAGATTCACAGGCAGATTCCATGGTGCCCGGCACTTCAGAAAGAATAGAAGTATGCTCGCCTGCAAAATAAAGCTTTTGATCAATAGGAGCAAATAACGTTTTAAATGTTTCGTTATTTTCCTTCACAGTGGCTGTCAGCACATTTTCTTGACCGTCCGCGATATAGGAATAGGTTCCTCGAGCATAAGGATCATTGGGCCAGCTATAGCCCACAGGCCCCTCATAGGAAAGATCCGCCTCATCTTTTGCATAGTGAGGAGTTGCATAAGGTGGACAATCGGTTTCAAATCCTCTTTCTATCATGGGCCGTACTTGGCTGTAAGAACTTGCAATTGTTTCTGGAGAAAATAGGCTAGTCTTTCCCGTATAATAAACCGTAAGCATGTGTTGAAGCGTATCAAAAAAAGCGACAACCTCGTCACCGACTAACCCTGCTGTTGTTGCTGGCATGTCCGCAAAAGGAACCATAATCTTTGCATTCATCCCATACTGGATGTTTTGAATCGCTTCTAACTTTGGAGAAGGAATGACATTTTCAAAAGCGATTTGTTGATAAACGGAGCACGGCATGGATAAAACGACGATATCAGCTTTGACTTCTTCCCCATTTTGAAATGTCAGGAGAAAGCCACTTTGACTTTTTGCGACTTTTGCAAGAGGCATATTCAAATGGAGCTTTGACCCGAGTGCTTCCCCTATTTTTTGGCAGAGCCTTGCATTTCCTCCTTTAACTGTGATCAAATCAACAAACGATTCTGCTTCTGCGTTTCCTTGGTGAACAGAACATATTCCACCTAAAAGCATATGAAATAATGTATCGGTATAAAGCGGTGACAGTTTCTCAATTGCTCCACCCTCATAAGCGGCCATTCTAACAGCTAAAATCTTATAGAGAGGATCCTCAGTAGCAACAATCTCTTCCAAGATCTCCTTCATATTATGACACGTTAAAGCTAACTTATCCAGATGATCCCTCAGGGTCTTTAGGTCAATTTTTTTGCTTTTTAAAATCTCTCTAACCGGTGTTAAATTACTTCCGTCAAAATACGAGTGTTTTAAATAGACACGGCTAGAAACACACTCCAATCCAAACTCATCAATTAGACGGTTGAGATTGACCGAATCTCCCCCATCTCTGATGTTCTGGGCGCCTAATTCAGCGACTTGACCATTGACTCTTGCTGTAAAGATTCTACCGCCTACTCGACCTCGTGCTTCGTAAAGATTGACATCCATTCCTCCCTTTTGCAAACGGTAGGCTGTTGTTAATCCTGCGATGCCTCCACCAACCACAACCACCTTGGGGCTTTTTTCTGAAGAAAATCCTGATGTACTTGAAAAAATGACTGACATACAAAAAATTATCCTTAATAGATTCATATTTTCCTTTTTAGTGCCTCTAAAAGTTCAGGAAAATCTCTCATCCTCACTTCGCCTCGCAAGCATACAAATCTACAATTTGTAAGGGTAGAATTTTTTTTGCCACACACAGAACATGTTTATAGACAAAACAGTAGAAGAAAATTCAGTTGTCCGGAAATTCCGGATAACTGCCACAACACTCAGAATTTTTAAGGACTGATAGGTCTTTCTGCTGAATTCAGTTCCATTTTTTTCACATGTATTAAAACACATGTAGGATGGTGCGTTGTATGCTCAGGAAAAAGCGCACCTTCTACAGATATCTGTTTACCGATGTGTTTATCGCAAAAATCTCTAAGATCTTCGCTTAAACACAAAGCGATTTCTTCTTTGGAAGGTTCAATGCGAAGAAGCCAGCAAGGATTAGCGGCATCCCCTGGGTTATTACATCTCCAAGCTCTCGTTCCTCCACTTCGAATCGTAAGATTTCCACCTTTATCAAAATAATGCACAGTAAATTTTAGAGTAGAATCTCCAACATTAGCTGGCCCTGCTTTTGCTTTTACATAAACCATAAATCCAATAAATTAATATAGTTATATTATAATTTATATTAACATAATTGCAACCAAAACAACGCTATTAATTACCGTCTATAGCACTGAGAGCGCATTTAGTTTGCCGCTGCAATTCAGCGACAATCATAACGCGCTAAAAATCAGATGCTTAAAAAAGCTTTGTTATCCAAACCCTGATTTTACAACACAAAAGTTATCAAAAGCATAACTTTTGTGTAAAAAACTCATAAATTTGCATAAATATTATGCTTTTGATAACCTTTGTGTATGGACAAGGAAACTAGACTACTTCAGATCACTGAGAGCCAGCAAGGATACTTTACCAGCCGACAAGCAGAGGAATGTGGTTTTTCACCCCCGAATTTTCATCGGAAGCTAGAATCAGGGAAGTGGAGCAAAGAACTTAGGGGTATCTATCGCATTGCAAATTATCCCACTACCTCGCGTCCAGAGCTTGCTCTTTGGGCACTTTGGAGTGCGGATAAGCAAGGTAAACCTCAAGGCGTTTGGTCGCATGAAACTGCGCTCGAAATCCATAACTTAAGCGACGTAGCCCCTGCAAAGCTCCATATGTCTGTGCCTAAAAGCTTCCGAAAAAGTACTGAAATTCCCAAAAATCTCTGTTTACACTTTGTTGATGAAATTCCCCAATCTGACATAGAGACTCGGCAAGGGTACTGTGTCACCACGCCGCTTCGAACACTGTCAGATATTATCCAAGAGGGAAAAACCCAACCTGAACAAATTGAACGTGCGATTCTCGACCTGGCAATTCAGAAATCATTGATTAAAGGGCTTTCAACCATCCAGGAAATGGAACAGCTATTGAAAACCATAGACTCAACTGAAATGCATCAAATCGTTGCTCAGGCCATTGACGAAGTATGGACTCAAGCAAATGATCAATTAACAGAACTCGGACGCATGGCAGAGCCTTATACGATTGGGCTTTCTTTTGATGATGGCTTTGGAACAGCCGTTCTGTGCCAGTATAAATCACAATATTTCCTACTAACCGCAGGACATATAGGCCAAGCTCTTCGCAAAGCCAGATCTGTGCACATAATTCTGCGATTTGACCACTTGAGAAGAGAATACCCTTCCCAATCAGCCAAAAACTTCACTGTGCTTGAATGGGATCCGGCTTTTGATGGCAAACGACTCGATTTAATTTTCCAACCCAAAGATTTGACTATTGTTATTCCCACTACAGAGATTCTTGAGATGCTGAAAAATTACAAGGCTTTCTACAAAATACCTGAAGAAGCTCCAAGTTTTTCTCTACAGGACGCTCTTATCTCGATGGGAGGTCTTGAACCGATCTATTCTGATGAAGATAAAACATGGCAGTTGAATGTCGGCCCTTATGCATTTGTCGCTTCAAAATATATACAATTTCCCCATGTTGACTATATCATATGTCCTGTAAGCAATAACTTGCGGAGAAAAGTCATTGATAGCTTTGGTGGGATAAGCGGCAGCGGTCTTTGGAAATTCGTCAATAACTCCCCTGTTCTCATTGGTATTGCAATTTCTGAAGATGATTACGACCCTTCATCCGGATTAAAAAGAATCAATTTTCATGGACCCCATTCCATTCTCTCATTACTCTCAAAATTAGGACAACCCTATGAGTCATAAAACAGCTGCAAATTTTCGCAAAGAATTAGAAAAAATTCTCCAAGACCATTCGACTAAAACAGGCGAAGCCATCCTGCGGCTCCGTCGCAAAGTTGCAATCGACCGACTTTTAGCCAGGATTTTCTCTCAAGAGCCCTCTCCATTTTTTTTAAAAGGCGGCTATGCAATGGAATTGCGCATTGCAGATGCACGCGCTACAAAAGACATGGACTTAACTTGCTTCAAATGGAGCGAAACTAAGAAGCCTGTGAATGAAATAATTCTGCAAGAGCTTCAAACACTTGCCCGCATCAATTTAAACGATCATTTCGTCTACCAAATCGGACTGCCTCAGAGTGACATTGAAAACGCGCCTTACGGCGGCTCTAGGCATAGTGTTGCGGCAATCATTGACAACAGGCCGTTTGTGGAATTCCATCTTGATGTAGGTGGCGACATCCTCATTGATTCGATAGAGAAGATCCGCGGAACAGACTGGCTAGGGTTTTGCGGCATTGCTCCTCCGATCATTTTCATGATTTCCGTAGAGCAACAATTCGCCGAGAAGCTGCACTCCTACACCATTCCTCGTGAGCAAATTAACACCCGATCGAAAGATCTCATTGATCTGATACTTCTTCTAGAGTCCAAAAATCCGGTGCTTGAAGGATTCCAACATGCTCTTCAAAGAGTGTTCAGAACACGCAAAACACATCCTTTACCAGAACCGCCAGAGAGTTGGCAGCAGCCTTTTGCTAAAATGGCAGCAGAGTGCAGCATTTCAGAAAGCCTAAAAGATGGCTTTATGAAAGTCTCCGTGTTTTATAATGCTCTACAAGAAATGAACAAAAGCAAAGTGTAAAACTAGCCTGTTTTGGCTTTTCAATGGAAATCAATTTTACAAATTATTTTTGTGCAAGCAGATAAAAAACTGGGATTCTGTAGAATTCTCTTTAATTCCTTCTGTCATTTTTGACTTACTATCAACGACTTATGAGCAATAAATCACGTTTTTCGTACAAATAAAGTGGCTAAGTAACACGTTTTTCCAACGAAAAACGTGCAAAGCAACCACGTTTTGTGAAGGAATAGTTACTTTTAAACAAAAAAAGGAAAAGGGCTACCCTTTAAAATCTCGATTCTATCCCACATGAAGATTATTTCTTTTTCTTACGAGGAACTTTTGCTCCTTTTTTTCTTGCTTCGGATAGACCAATCGCAATCGCTTGTTTTCTGCTGGTGACGGTTTTTTTGCTCCGGCCGGATTTCAATTTCCCTTGTTTCATTTTGTGTATGGCTTTTTTCACAGATGCTTGGCTTTTTTTCCCATATTTTGCCATAAAAACTCCTTTTTAATTCAGGATGGCGCTCAGCAATTTCTAAGTCAATTTTTTTCGAGGCTATCTTGAGAAGCCGTTTGATATCTGACAAAACAAACGACTCCCCTTCCTACAAAAATACCCGAAATGATCGTTGCAAAAAGATCCAATCCCAAGAGTAATCCGTTTAATTCAGGAGCAAGCGCTCCGATCATGCCGATCGCGAACTTGGCGGTAAAAATCGACATCGAAAGAATCAGAGGAATCCAGCTCCCTGGCACTTCGATTCTTCTTTTCTGTTTATCGAATCTAAGTTTTAACTTCTGCATGTGTAAATAGCCCATGAAGAACCCAATGCTTAAACAAAAGATCCGCAGAAAGATCGAAGTCGGATCAGAAGACAAAAATGAAAAAACCGACCAGGTGAAAAAAACAGCAGGAAGCACAAGCAATACCGCTAAAGGCACCATGTCTGTCTTTCTTGCTCGAAGGCCACGGACTAGCAATAAGGCAAACAAAGGCCAGACAAATATAGGAATTTCACTTAGGATTTGTAGCATAGGGTTCTCTTTGTTGTTTTATTAACCGGGGTGGTAAAGAGGCGATAAAGAGCGCTCGCGAGGCAAAGCAAAATCGATTCGCAAAGCGCAGGACAGTATTCCTGCACTACGGCCTGTGATTTGGGAATCGATTTTGCAAAGCCGTAGCAAGCTATTTATCACCTATTTATCGCTCCGGTTAATAACCAAGCGATATCGACTTCTAAATGAGCAAGACCGACTTGGAGAGTTTTTAACCAATAGGTTTTTTCCGGCAGATCGTGTTTTAAAAACCTTTCGATCTGTTTAAATTTCTCACGGGCATCTTTCATCTCTTCTAATTTCCGATGAAAATGGTGCTGCATCTCTTCTTTTGTCTCTTCCGTTGTAAAAAAGAGCTTCAAGAGAAATTCTTCCCGATGAACATCTGGTTCTGGCGGCCGTCTAAACCACTCTTGAAACGCCTTTCTACCGGCATCTGTGATCGTAAAGACATGCCATAATTGCACTTTAACAAGGGGTTACTCCAAAAACGGAGTAGTATAAACTCTCCAATGTAAACGAGATTTTTTCAAATCTCAAACCGCTCGTAAAGAGCAATAAAACTGGAGTAACCCGTGAAACATTATATTGGATTAGACGTCTCAATGAAAAGGACTTTTATTTGTGTGATAAATGAACATGGCAAAATTGTCCATGAGGGCTCAGAAAATACAGACCCTCATCTAATAGCTAATTATTTATCCAAGCTCAGCCTTGAAGAGATAACGGTGGGTTTTGAGAGTGGCTCATTAACACCCTATTTAATGACTGGCTTCAAAGAAAGGGCTATCGATGCTGTATGTATGGATGCGAGAAGACTAAGTCCTATTCTTGCATTGAAAATAAATAAGACCGATAAGAATGATGCCAGAGGAATCGCTGAAGCCCTCAGGGCTGGAATGTATACTCGAGTACATTGCAAGCCTGAAGAGTCAATCAATAGAGCTATTTTGTTAACCTCAAGAAGAGCACTGGTTGAGCAGCAAACCCATCTCAAAAATACTGTTCGAGGACTGCTAAAGGGACATGGAATACGATTAGGATCAATATCAGCCAAGAAATTTGCAGGAGCCGTTATGAAACAGCTTGAGGGCTGTCAAGAAATTGTTATCCTAAGTATAAAATGCCTGCTAGATGCTTTTGATAAGCTCGTAGAAGAGACAGCAAAGATCGACAAAAAAATGCTAGAAGTTGCTTATCACGATAAAGAAGTTCAACTCCTGATGACAGTGCCTGGAGTTGGCCCTGTAACCGCGTTAACCTTCAAAACAGAAATTTTTGATGCAAATCGTTTTAAAGACTCCCGTTCAGTTGGGGCATATTTAGGAATGACTCCTACGCAATATGCTTCTGGAGAAACTCAAAAACAAGGAAAAACCTCGAAATGTGGATCAAAGGAACTCAGATTTTTATTAGTCGAAGCGGGCGTAGTGATTCTGACCCGGAGCAAAAAATGGAGTAAACTGAAAGCCTGGGGATTGAAAATCATGAGGAAAAAGGGTCTTAAGAAAGCGGCTGTAGCTGTAGGCCGAAAACTAGCCGTGATCATGCATCAAATGATGCTGAAAGAAAAAGAATTTATTTATGGAGAGCCCAAAGCGGCATAAAACCGAGAGGAGTTGGAGTTTTTTAAACAAAAACAGGATCTAAAATCTTTGTGAGAAACAAACCGAAGAATAGGCAAAGACGAAAAGAGGTTGGCTCGTAGAAGCCGTATTAGACATTGTCTTGCCTATTTTTATCGGAAGGCATAATGGGGCGGAGAACCCAAACGTAGTCCTCCATAAAAGACCCCGAAGAGAACCATGGAATTGTTCTCATTTAAGATGATTAGACTGTATTGTAAAAAAATTTGCCTTTTTTTGTTCCGCTTCGCTGCACAAACGGCGAGGAAGCTTAAGAGAAAAAAGAAGAAGAGAGTGGATAACCCTTGTGCGCAATTAGAGAACCTCTTTTCTTCTTTTACCGACATAAGCGGTCTCCGAAAAAACTAACCCCTCTCTTGTCAGCACTTTAAGGGTAGGATAGATCGAAGCATCTGACTCTTGCCAAAAATAATGCGTCGACTGCTGGATCATCTGACCGATCTCATATCCTGAATGCGCCTCTTCCAAGAGAAAGCCTAAAATAATGAATTTGGTTTTGTTCGTTTTCGCCATACCTAAAGATTAGGTATCTTAAATAAGAGCGCTTTATAGGTCAATTATAGAATTAATTTGAATAAAAAGACTCAAAACCACTATTTAGGAATTAGCTCAGAACAGAAGGAGAGCCTATGAAAAAACTCAACGTTATCTCAGCGATTATCATGTGGATCGGAGGCATCAATTGGGGACTTATCGGTATCGCAAATTTTAATCTTATCGGATTCATTTTCGGAGATATGCCCATGTTGGTGAGAATCAGCTACATTCTCTTTGGACTCGCCACCGTGCAACAGATCTACCACTGCAGATCTTGCAAAAAATGCTCAAAATAACTTTTCTTTAAGCTACAAGGGGCTGCATCAGCCCCTTTTGTAGACTTTCCATCTTGCACCTGTGTCCCTCTGCCATTTCAGTCGTCTACTAGGGGAGCGTACCTAAAAGATTTCTGCATTTGGGCTGCGTCAAAGCCCGTATAATCGACGATCGCAAGTTGATTCGTGATTAGCATTAATACGGATCAACTTGCGAAGCCTGGCTAGCGTCGATTCTACGGAGCTTTCACGCTAGCCGAAACGCTGAAAGCTTTTAGGTACGCTCCCCAAAAAAAGGATTCTGTTTTAGACTGAAATTTGTTACTGCTTAGGAAGGAGGGACGATGGGTCTTCTTAAGTACAAATCCAAAAGAAATCTCAAATCTTCGAAGGAACCTGCTGCCAAAGTCAAAAAAAAAAGAGGCAAAAAGCTCATCTTTGTCGTGCAAGAACATCATGCGACCCACTTGCATTATGATTTACGCCTTGAGGCAGATGGTGTCTTAAAAAGCTGGGCTGTTCCCAAAAAACCGTCCATGGACCCAAAGGTCAAACGTTTAGCGATCATGGTCGAAGATCACCCTTACGGCTACAAGGATTTCGAAGGGACCATTCCTTCAGGCTATGGCGCCGGCAAAGTCAAAATCTGGGACCATGGAACCTATGATGTCGACAACCTGGATGCCGAAGAATCAGAAAAATCTATCCTCAATGGACTCAAGAAAGGAGCTTTCCACTTCTCTCTCAAAGGAAAAAAACTCAAAGGAATGTTCAGTCTTGTCCAGCTAAAAAAGTTCGGCAAAAACCAGTGGCTGCTCATCAAAAAAGCTAAATAGTCCAGCAGCCTGCTGGACAATTAGAAACTTCATTCTAAAGAACCAATTGTCGCACGGGCCGTGCAATAATTAGGTCTTCACAGAAATAGCATCACTAAAATTGTAACTCTGTATAATGCATTAAAAATCTTGAAGGGAGATTGACAATGGCAATCAAATTGAACATTAGAAAGTTCTGCTCTTCCGTCAAATTCAACGAGCCAGAAAGACCACCTGGCCTCCGTTTTATCCCAAAGTTTTTAGATAACCAGGCGCAAGAGCAGTTGTTATCCCAGTCATTACTTTTGCATAAGCAAATTGAACAGATCGCTAAAAACACACCTGGAACTCAAGCTAGAACCTATTTATCTAAGCAGCATAACCTAAAAACCGATGAACAGTATCACCTGGTTACGCTGGAAACAAATAACCAAATGCTCGCACTGCAGCACTTTTTCAAATATGGAGAAGAAGGACATACGCTGACCTATTTTATGGGGACCCAAAACATTCCACAATTTATCAAAGACGAGTTGATTACTCCCATGGAACAAATTGAAGTGGTCAAAGAACTCAAAGCTGAGAAAAAAGAAAACAAACCCCTAGACTGGAACCTTACTCTCAACACCTATAAACCACCACTTCAGATGCCCTATCAAATGCCGGGATTTGATTTTCATAAAGATATCCCTTCCAATGGAGACATTACCGCAATTTTCACTCTTCTTTCCGAAGCTGATGTCGAAATGAAACCCACAATGGAAAGCCTTGTTGCTTATAGAGAGACGTTAATCCCAGGATCTTTATTTCTACTCAGCGGATCTTCACGATGGGATTGGCTGCACCGTGTTCAGCCAAAAGGCATCCCCGTCATCGATTCTGAAGCAATCCGAAGAGTCTCTCTCGTTCTGGGATGTCGTTAAATATTTGTTTATTTAAAATATGCAATTGTCGCGCAGCTTGCGCGACAATTAGAAAAGGCAGCTAGTCTTTCAACCAGCTGCCGGGTTCTTATTTCAATTCACGTTCTGCGAATATCTTCATCCCACTGGCTAAATACATAGCGAGCTTTGGATGATTTGGATCGTATTTTCCGAAGAACATCTTCCATTCCAATTCGGTATACATCTGACCTAGAGCGATAAAAGATTCTCGATCGGGCGTCCAGAATCGTTTGACCCAGTCATAGACTTTGCCAACTAAAGCTTGAACTTCTGGCGAACTGGGAAAAACTTGTTTTTCCATCAGTTTCGCAAGCGCTTTCATATCCGCATCAGATTCTTTTTTATAATGCTCTAAATCGGCTTTTGTCCAATTTTTGACATTTTTTTCAGCCTCGGCAAAATACGGATGGTCTTTTCCCAGCCGATTTTTTAAATATGTCAAATATTCAGCTTGCTGTTCTTTGGTGATAAAACCACAATATAGATCTTCTTCTTTCATTTTTTGATTTCCTTTTAAATGTTCTACAGTTTTATCGATGGTCTTAATCAGTTCTTTTGTCCTCGCTAAGTTTTTCTGCAAAACCTGTCGATGGGAACTCAAAGCTGCAATCTTATCGAAATCCTTTCTTCCAATAATGTTTTTGATTTGCTTCAATTCAAATCCCAACTCACGGAAAAAAAGGATCTGCTGCAGAATCAAGAGTTGCTCCTCTTCATAGAACCGGTAACCATTGGATCCATTATAGGCCGGCCTTAGAAGCCCGATCTCATCATAAAAATGAAGAGTCCGGATACTTACTCCTGAGATTTCAGCTAATTTTTTAACCGTATAAGCCATCGATTTCCTCTCCCTTAAAATCCCTGTGATTTTAAAGAATAGCTCTAATATAAGGAATAACGTAACGTGAGGGTCAAGCGACTATTTTTTAAATTAAAATCTTGTCGATTTTAGCTAGCTTTCACGCTCAAAATTGACCAAAAAACTTTTGAAAACATTCCCTAGTTCTTTTATGGTTGAAGTATGAAAAAAATCATTTGCTCTCTGATTCTTCTGACTAGTTTAGCTTCTTGCTCTTGTTCAAAGTGCCCAGATAAAGATTGTGTCTGTGAGCCTAACTGCAAAGTTGTGGAAAAGCATTGCGGCTGTCGTGAAGCCTGCGGCTGCAGATATTAAAGCACGTCTATAGCCATTGTGACACAAAGCCCTGTGATGACCACCAGGGAAAAGATAAAGACTTTTCGTGCCCAGACAGCATCATTCTTGCATTTAAACCCATTCAAGCACTGCCAGAGCCAAATGAGTCCAAGAATCGCGGCGGCTGCAAAATAGACGTATCCTGTAAAGCCTAGGACTGTCAGTGAGAGTGCTGCGAGGATAAAGGCAATGGTATAGAGCACCATGTGGATCTTCGTGACACGCATCCCCTGCTTGACAGGGAGAACTGGAACGCCTGCCCGCTTATAATCATTAAATCGATAGATCGCAATCGCATAAAAATGAGGCATTTGCCAAAGGACGATAATTAGAAAAAGAAGAAAGGCTCCGAGATCAAAGCTATTTGTCACAGCGCAGTAGCCGACGAGTGGAGGCGCAGCTCCTGCAACACTTCCGATAAGAGTCCCATAGCTGGTGCGATACTTGCCGAAGCTATAGGGAACGACATAGATAAAAAAGCCTGCCAGGGCAATAAAGAGCGTTAAGAGATTGGTGTAGGAATAGAGCACCCAAGCTCCAAAAATCCCGAGAACAACTCCAAAGATGATCGCACTTTTACATGAGACTTCTCCTGTGACAAGGCCGCGATTTTTAGTCCGGGCCATCTTAGCATCGACATGACGATCGATCACGTTATTGAAAACACAAGACGAGGCAATGACAAAGGAGAGCCCGATTAACGTCATAAGAAAAAGCCAGTAATTGATATCCCCTCTAGACGCTAGGGCAAATCCCGCAGCTGTGGTGATGACATTGCCTAGGATAATTCCAGGTTTTGTGAGAACGATATGGGCTTTAGCCATTTTGCTCCTTACATTAGGCGGTCATTCAGGTTTTTCATAATCCAAAGTGAACAGATTGCGATGAGAAGCAGCACGAAGAGCATAAAACCAAATACCAAGGTTTCCCAGCGAGGATGGTCCTCGTGTCCGAGTTTGAGGAAGAATCGGAGTTGAACGGCTGCCTGAATGAGTCCCAATGCGACGATCGTATAAATTAAAAAATGTCCTGAAATGACCCTTGTGATGACAAGAGCAAAAGAGGCAAGTGTCAATAAAAGGGAGGCGATAAATCCCTGGATGTAGGAACGCAAAGTTCCATGATACTCTTTTTTGATCTCGTTCAAATTAGGTTCACTATTCATAAAACTCCAATTAGGTAGACAAAGGTAAATATGAAAATCCAAACCAGATCTAAAAAATGCCAAAACATCCCAAAAATGACGAGCCTTCGAAACGTGAAGAGTGTCACACCATTTCGAAAGACCTGTGCCATCATGACTAGCATCCATAGCAATCCGATGGAGACATGCAGTCCATGTGTTCCGACCAGGGTAAAGAAAGAGGATAAAAAGGCGCTTTTTCTCCAACTATGCCCTTGTTGCAGCAAACCATTAAACTCATGGAGTTCCATTCCAACGAACGCTGCTCCGAATAAAAAGGCAACGATGAGCCATCCGATGATTTTATTTTTCTTGTTTTTCAGCGACGCCAAAATAGCAAAGCCGCACGAGACGCTGCTTAAGAGCAAGGCCATCGTTTCTGCAAAAGGCAATTTAAGCTCAAAAAGTTCCCGAGAAGACGGTCCACCAAAGGTTTCATGATGAAGGACAGCATAAGTGATAAAAAGAGAGGCAAAGATCAAGCAGTCCGTCATCAAGTACATCCAAAAACCGAGCGTTGTCCTCACAAAGGCATCTTGATGCGGATCGGGAATACTTAGATCTGGGTGAGCTTCAACAGTATGGCGAATGACAAAAGATTTATCCATAGGAACCTCTGGCAGCTTCTATCTTCTTGACTTCCGCTACAGTCATCACATCATGTTCATCATGTCCAGAAAGACGAAGAATGAGCAAAGTTACAATACCAATAAAACTAACGATACTAAGCCAACCGATATGCCACGTCATCGCAAAACCAAAAATCAAAGCAAGAATCCCCATATAGAGCGGAATTGCCGTATTTATGGGCAGATGAATATCTTCATAATGGCATACCGGTCGAGGGGCCTCATCCCTCTTCATTGCCCACACGGGATCGAGTTGATTGACAGTGGGGATAATGGCAAAATTATAGATGGGAGGAGGAGAAGCTGTCGACCATTCCAGCGTTCTTCCATTCCAGGGATCTCCAGTGCGATCCCGGTGCTTAGACCGGTTTTTGAGGGTCGAATATAGGCCATAAACCTGAATACAGGCTCCGAAGAAAATGATCAAAGCTCCCACTGCAGCTAAGACAAAGAGCGGATGCCATCCAGTTGTTGCATCATAGTGGTTTAGACGCCTTGTAGCTCCCATAAACCCTAGCATGTAAAGAGGCATGAAAGCGAGCAAGAATCCACTAAACCAACACCAAAAGGCATATTTATTTAATTTTTCATCCAAAACAAGTCCCGTGAACTTAGGAAACCAATAGGTGAAAGCAGAAAAGAAGCCAAAAAGCACACCGCCAATCACCATGCCATGGAAATGGGCGATCAAGAACAAACTATTGTGGACTTGATAGTCGACAGGCGGAGCAGAGAGCAAAACACCTGTCATACCAGCGACAGTAAAGTTGAGCAGAAAAGCAAAAAACCACAACATGGGTGAGGAAAAATGGACCCTGCCGCGAAATTTTGTAAATAGCCAGTTAAATATTTTAACCCCTGTTGGGATCGCAATCACCATTGTCATGACTGCAAAAAATGCATTCACCTCAGGTCCAGCACCCATTGTAAAGAAGTGATGCAACCAGACAATGAACGAAAGAACTGCGATGATGATCAAGGCCCAAACCATAGAAAGATATCCAAAGATCCGCTTTTCTGAAAAGGTCGCTACCACTTCAGAAAACGTTCCAAAGGCCGGGAATATCAGGATGTAGACCTCAGGATGTCCCCAAGCCCAAATGAGGTTGACGTACATCATGAAATTGCCGCCCCCACCTGCTGTGAAAAAATGCATGCCCAGATAGCGATCTAAAGTGAGCATGTAAAGAGTTGCTGTCAAAATCGGAAAGGCAAAAATGACCATGACCATGCAACATAAGATACTCCAAACAAAGATCGGCATTTTCTTCAGTGTCATGCCTGGACAGCGCATCTTCAAAATCGTTGCCAAAAAGTTGATCCCTGAAATGGTGCTCCCAACCCCCGCAATCTGCACCATCCATATCCAATAATCGACTCCTTCACCAGGGCTGTATTCAAGACCAGATAGAGGAGGATAGGCTAACCATCCCGCTGTTGAAAAATGACCAATCCCTAGCGAAACCAAAGATAAGATAGCTGCCATTGCAAAAAGCCAAAAACCGAGTGCGTTTAAAAAAGGGTACGCCACATCGCGTGCGCCGATTTGTAGTGGGACGATGAGGTTGGCAAGTCCAAAGACAATTCCCATCCCAACAAAGAAAATCATCGTTGTGCCATGGGCAGAAAAGATCTCTTGAAAATGGCCTGGTTCTAGTAATCCTTGTGAATCACCGACGGAAAAAGCCTGCTGCATTCGCAGGAGCAGGGCATCTGAAAACCCTTTGCAGAACATGACCAAAACGACAACCATGTACATGATGCCAATTCTTTTAGGATCGACAGAGGTAAGCCATTCTTTCCAAAGCCATTTCCATCGTTTGAGATAGAAAAGAAGGGCTGCTATACCGATCCCACCAAAAACCATTGAAATGACAGCCATGCTTTGTATCGTATCGTGTCTGAAAGCTTCCCAAGTTAAATTGCCAAACATATTATTGACCTTTTGGTGCCATAAATTTCATTAGGATCCGATCGAATAGATCCTCATCTTGCAATTGATAGACCTCTTCCGAATTATCCGTACTTGGCAGAGCCAATTGTTCATATTCTTCGAACCCGAGCTGCTGCATCGATTGCTGCGTTGCGGCCACCCACTGCTGATAATCATCTTCGGTAGACGCTCGAGTGATAAAATGCATGCCAGCAAAACCCTCCCCGCTCAAGTTAGCAGACGATCCTCTAAAATCCCCTTCTTCATCCGCAATGAGATGAAGTACCGATTTCATTTTGGGCATAGCGTAAATCTGTCCGCCTAAATGAGGGATCCAAAAGGAGTTCATCGGTGCATCGGCGGTGATCTCAAAATGGATAGGAGTGTGCGAAGGGATCTGTAAGAAATTGACACTGGCAATTTTTTCTTCGGGATAGATGAAAAGCCATTTCCACTGTAGAGCAACCACCTGGATTGTCTTCGGCTTTTTATCTGATACTAACGGCTTGTAAGGGTCTAATTCAAAGGTTTTGATCCAAGAAATAGCACAGATAATGCAAGTTAGAACAAATGGAAGTCCCCACCAGAGGTATTCGGCAAGCTTATTATCAACTAAATCAGGATCGTATATTTCCTTCTTGTTAGTCGCCCGGTATTTCCAAGAGAAGATAAAGGTCAGGATATAGACAGGGATCACGATCAGCAGCATGATAGCTTGGAGGATGAAAAGAAGATTCCGCTCTTCAAGTGCAATCATCCCTTTCGGGAAAAGCATCGCAATGTACTCGCGAAAGTAAATCACCTCAACCGGCTGCATAAGCAAAATGAGAAACAATACAGTTCCTGTACACCAAAGAAGAACCAGAAGAGGTCTTGACGGCTTGCTCATCTTACACACTGTACACAAACAGCCGACTTTTGTCTAAAAAAAATCTTATCGAGGAGTGATTCAATGCAGCTATCCAGAAACCTGAATAGCTACAAAAGATGTTATTCCAACACCTGCTTCTTCTCTTGAACAAAGAGTCCGCTAAATCCAGCGATTCCTATGCAAAGCGCAATGGGAATCACCGTCACACCATAGACAAGCGCTTGTGGAGCAGTCGGTCCACCGACTGCATTGACAATCCCTCCGATCACCGTGTGAAACGCATAGCCAAATGTCATGATGATCATGTTGGCCACCGCTGTGGTGAGTCCTGCAATATGCTCCGGCACATAAGTCGATGCTTTGTAGATCGCTAGAATCTGATAGGCGCAGCAAACTCCGATCAAGACAAAGCTAATGCTCAGCACACCCGATGTCAGAGGCCAAATGAGCAAAGCAGAAAATCCTGCTGCCATCACAATCCCCGCACCGATAATTGTTCCAAGATAGCTTCCCATCTTATCAGCGATCAAGCTCAAGACAGGTCCTCCAAAGCACATGCCGATGAAAATCATGGATGGCAAGCTCGCCGCCAATGCTGAATCAAATCCATAGACCTGTTTCAAAAAGACGGTGCTCCAGACATCAGCAAACCCTTCCAAAGGCCCTACCATGAGGCCTGCGAAAATGCACGACCAAATGACACGCCGGTTGCCGAGTACTGCTTTGATGTCCGAAATAATCGTCGTCTGCTCTGGATTTTTCGCTTCAGGAACAATCCAATAGGTCGCACAAGCTAAGACAACTCCCATCGCAGCCAAAATTTGCACAACAGTCTGGTAGCCCCAAGCCTCGCGCATGAAACTCACAGGACCTCCACCATAGATGGCCCCGATCAAACCGATTGTCACCGAAAGGCTGAGCATACGTGGAAACCGTTTCTCGCTAAAAGTCATCCGGATGATTTTGAAGACTCCTAATATCGCTCCCGAGGAACCCATGCCGATCAACACCCTGCCGACAATTGGATAAGCCCAATGCTCGGCAAAGATCAAAGGAAATATCCCAATCACCGTCAGCAAAATGCAGCCTGTCATGGTCTTTTTAGGACCATAACGGTCTAACATAATGCCGATCGGCAGGTGCATCAGCGCATAGCCGATGTAGTAGACTCCCGAGAATTGCCCGAAAGTCGCAGCTCCAATATGGAATTGCTGCATGATGTCATCCAACATGATGTTGGGCATGACCCTTAAAATATACTGGTAGGCGTAGAACACAGAGGCGACTACCCAGACCACCCATGCTATCGCACGGGGTTTTGAAATCAATGAAGACATAACTTTTCCTTTTTTAAAGATTTAAGATACAGATGGATGTAAGAATTAAATGTTTATTGTGCTTGGGAGCACAAAAGGAAAAGGAGTGCAGTCTGATTTAGCCTGCAGTGAGATGGAGCAGAATGTATAGAGCCATTCTTGGTCTTCATAAGGCCCATTATGCCAGCTGGGTTTAAAAAAAGAAACCACTTTTAGGCACTTGAGGATATTATAAAAATAATTTAACAAAATCTCAGCAAACAAAATGAAAACTTGTTGCTTCTTTCTATAGAGACAAGCGAAAATCGACGGTCTATGACAGACTTCATCGCCACTTTACAAACCACCCTCTCCCAAGATGCCTTTTATTGGTTCTGCGCCTTAGCAGGCTCAGGGATGTTTGTTATTCAATTCCTCCTGACCCTTTTTGGCATTGGCGATGATCAAGATCATTTCGATGTGCAAAATTTCAAATGGCTCACGAAACAGACCGTCACAGGTTTTCTCATGTTCTTTGGCTGGGTCGGACTGACCTGCAAAAAAGAATTTGTGATGACGAGCACTCTCTCCGCAGTTTGCGCAGTCGCAGGAGGCCTCATTGCAGTTGTAGTCACCGCTTTCATCTTTAAAATGGCAAAAAAACTCCGCAGCCCTGGAGCCGTCTTCAGACTTGAAGAAGCGATTGGCAAAGAAGCCTTTGTCTACCAGCGCATCCCTAAAAACGGCCTTGGCAAGATTTCGATCTCTCTCAATAACCTTACCCATGAAATTGATGCCATGGCTCACGAAGAGATTTCTTCATTTACACAAGTACAGATTGTTAAAACAATGGACGACAAAATTGTGATTGTCGTCCCTAAAGATAGGTAACCTATGGAATTTTTAAGCACAACAGTAACAGGATTTCTTCTGTTCACTTTCTCGATCCTCTTTTTCTTAGCAAAGCTCTACCGCAGATGCCCTTCCAATAAAGTCTTAGTCGTCTATGGACGCGTCGGCGATAATAAGGCCGTCCAATGCTACCACGGCGGAGGTACTTTTGTGTGGCCTCTGATCCAAGGCTGCGCATTTTTGGATTTAACACCCCGTACGATCCACATCCCACTCAAAGGCGCCCTCTCCCATCAAAACATCCGCGTCAACGTTCCTAGCACGTTTACCGTGGCCGTAGGACTAACTCCTGATGTGATGACTAATGCTGCAGTCCGATTACTTGAGCTCGACAGCAAAGGCATCGAGTCGATGGCCACCGAGATCATCATCGGGCAACTGAGGCTCACTGTCGCATCGCTGAGAATTGAAGAGATCAACCAAGACCGTGAACGGTTCTTAGAATCGATCAAGAATAACATCGAGCCTGAGCTCCATAAGATCGGACTGACCCTGATCAATGTCAACATCACTGACATCACCGATGAGTCAGAATACATCGAGAGCATTGGTAAAAAAGCTTCTGCAACAGCCGTCAACCAAGCTAAAGTCGATGTCGCTGATCAAGAGAAACAAGGGGAAATCGGTAGATCTTTAGCAGAAAGAGACCGACGTGTCTCTGTTGCTTCCTATAATGCTGAAGCCGTCAAAGGAGAAAACGACTCTAAAGCCCATATCGCTTTGACCAATGCAACACTCGCTGAAAAAGAAGCTGAAGCGTCTCAACGCAGCCAAGTCGCTAAGCAAAATGCAGAAGCCGAAATCCAAAAAGCCCGTGCTTTAGCTCAGACCCAGCTCTTAGAAGCCGAGCAAATCGTGCCCCAAGAGATCAAAAAGCGAAAAGTCCAGATCGATGCCGAAGCAGAAGCTCTCAGCAAAGTCCTGGTCGCCAAAGGGGAAGCCGAAGCGATCCTCACCATACGGCAAGCTGAAGCAGAAGGCCTATTAAAAATGCTCGACGCCAAAGCCAAAGGTTACAAGCAGCTTGTGCAAGCCTGCGGAGATGATGCCAAGAGCGCCTCTACCATGCTCCTGATCGAAAAACTCGAAGAGATTGTCAAGCTCCAGGCCGAAGCGATCAAAAACATCAAGATCGACAAGATCACCGTCTGGGATAGCGGAACCAAAGAGGACGGCAAAGGATCTTCCACTTCGAACTTCATCAGCCAGTTTGTAAAGTCGCTCCCGGCTCTCCATGACATCGCTGAGATGGCAGGACTTGAGCTACCCCAGTACTTAGGACAAGTGGCTCAAGAGCAAAAAGTTTCTGTAGAAGAAGTGATTGCCAATAAATTAAAATGAGGTAGAAAAATGCTTGCTCACGCTGTTTTTTTCACGGCATTAGCCTCTGTAGGAAGTTTTGTTGCAGGCATTATTTGTCCTCCAAGACTTGTGGAGGCAGCAGTAGAAGTTATATTGCTGAGCAATAAGGTGTCGCTGACCTGCTTACCTAACATCTCTAAAAGGGAATGTAAAGAGATGACCAAGAATAATGCTGATGTAAAAAACGCTTTTGAAAGATATAAGGTAGAGCAAGCAACTCCTACTTCATTAGACGAGTATGATTTAGCGCTATCTAATGCCGTATACACAGCAACTTGCTTAAGTTGTACTATAGCTTTAGGTTATTGGGGAAGAGGCTCTGTGAAGAAAATTGCAGACAAATATCAACTCCCTTACAGCGAGGCAATTTCCAGGGTTGTTAGTGCTGCCTTTGCAAGTTTAATTGGATTCTATTTCATGCAATCTTACCCAATTAACGCAATGCAGTGTGTGTTCCTAGTGGTGAGCTGATTTGAAAAACACAGCTCACCTGTGTCTTTGCCGTTATATTCTGCCAACCAGCAATAGAATGACGATAATGATCAGTATTAAAGTCACAACACCTGATGGCGCATAGCCCCATCCAGCACTGTAAGACCAGCGTGGAAGCGCTCCGATGAGCAGCAAAATCAATAAAATAACTAAAATAGTACCGAGCATTGCTTTCTCCTTATTTTCCCAAATGGAGACCAAATCCCCTCTTTAGGACCATGAATTAGTCATTACCAGAAACATCCTTTTAAAATCATTTACAAACTATTTTCAGTTTATTAGACATGAAATAGAAGGAGAAACTATGGGCTATAAGCGCATTTTAGGTTCAATGGCTTCATTAGCTGGAATCGCTTTGATTATTTATGCTGTCCATTCAATGGGCGTCATTTCTAAAGCAAAAAGCGAAGTTAAAAACATGTCAAACCAGATGTCAGGCAACTACGTCGGTAAAATGATGAGCAATGACATGGAAGCTAGCGCAAGCGCGTATGATACGCCCGTGCAAATCGGCCTCTATACAGGCATTGCTCTTGTGATCGTCGGCGCCGGCCTAATCTTCCTCGGCAGAAAGCATCACTAAGATTCATTACCGAAGGTAAATGCATAGGCATTGATCCCCTCTGGGATTTTCAGAGACAACTGATGCCTTTGATACGTCGTGCTGACGATATCGTATTTCTTATCCCCATCCATGAAAATTTCTCCAGCCGGTTTGCCATCGAGAAAAACTTCGATAGGCTCTTTGCTCGAACCTGCAAGCACTAAATAAACTCGTTTAGCTAAGAAGTTCATGTTCAGATAGCAATCATTGCCTTGGGGTGTGATGTATTCTTGTTCAACCAGCCAGGAGCCTTTTAACCCCACTTGATCATCCCCTAACGGTTTGGAATATGCGTAAACAGCCGTCTGTCCTGGTTTGATCTCGACAACGTAACTGCGGCCCCTTCCATAACCTAAGTAAGTCTCTGGAGAAATCGGCATCGATACGACTTGGGGCTCTGCAATGTTGAGAGGAGCAAGACCCAAAAGCTCCCGAATCTCATTTTCTGTGTCAGCATAAGCTCCTTCTCCAAAATGCTCCATCCGGATATTTCCCTCTTGATCAATCAAGTAATGGGCAGGCCAGTAATTGTTATGGAATGCTTGCCAAGTTTTGTAATTGTTATCTAAAGCAATCGGATAGTCGACACCCAGCCGTTTTGCAGCTGCAGCGACGTTTTGAGGATCTTTTTCAAACTCAAATTCCGGTGTATGCACACCAACGATCACCAGCCCCTGATCTTTATAGTCGGCATACCATTTTTCGAGGTACGGCAAGGTTCTTAGACAGTTAATGCAGCTATAGGTCCAAAAGTCGACTAAGACAACTTTTCCCCTTAGCTCTTCCATTGTGAGCGGAGGAGAATTGATCCACTCTGTGATACCAACGAAATCTGGAGCTTTTCCCATCTTCTCTAGGGTCTCACCTCTCAGCTGCTGAAGCTGCTGCTGCACTTTAGTGTTATTTTCCACCATCGACGATGGCAGATACCTGCTGAGTTTTTGTTCTAGCATCATGTCCCAATGGAATGCAAGCACCCCAGCAACAACAATCATCAAGACGCCAAAGAACTGCCGTATCCCTTCTGCATGCTGCGATAAAAATCTCGACGACTGGATAATACGGCCGCCTCCATAGGCAATCAAAAACATCGGAATCCCCGCTCCTACGCTGTAAGAGAGCGTCATCAGCACCGCTAACAGATTGATCGCATGTGTTGCCACCAAAGTCGTGATCGCAGCTAAAATTGGTCCTGCACAGGGAGTCCATAAAAGTCCCAGAGCGAGGCCAAAAATCATTCCTCCAACAAATCCTGTACTCGATTTCTCCTGCACATGCTGCCCAAGTGTTGCAACCGGAGCTGTGATCTTAGCAAACCAGTTGGACAGCCATGGAAAGATCATGACCAGCCCAAACAAAAATATGAGCACGATCGCTGCATACCGAAGAAGATTAGGTGAAAGGCCAGTCGCATGGACTATCGCTGTCAGCGACAGTGTAAAAAAAGTAAAACTGCAGATCAGTCCAATGATGATCCCCAGCGGACGAAGCTTCCCCTGCACAGTTCCTGCAGATAAAATGGCAGGAAGAATCGGCAAGATACAGGGAGATAAGACGGTAAAAATACCCGCTAAAAAAGCAAATCCCAAAAGAAGAAGCATTTTACCTCATGCGCTAGACAGATTCATTTACCACCAGATGTCCTCTGATAAGAGGCTCATCATCCGTGCTCATGTCCATGCCCTCATAGTTGTAGGAATAAACTTGAGAAGAGTCTGACGACATGTTCCAGGTGGATCTGATCACTGAAGTATCAACCTCTTCGCTGCGGCCAAACGGCAGCGATCGTTGTTCTCTCTTGGTGCCAACCCTCTCATACCTCTTGGGATGTAACACTCTTCTCTGACAACATTCGAAAATCTTCACTGCCACCGATCCCACTGAAAAAAGGGTAAGCACACCGAATATTAAAAAAAGACCTCCTATTCCCAATGTTGCCTCTTCAAATGTATTTGTGTGGTTGCAAATGTATCCTAAGGCGGGGTTTGTTGCATTACGAGTAGAGGTGCCATTATTTTGAGAGCATTCGTAGTGAATCAAGAAACGAGAAACAAAGGATGCCGCAGAGATAAAAAACAACACTACCAAAATCCCGATAAAAGTAGGCCTCGCACTGCCCCTATAGCACTCATCCACCTTGTCGATCTCAATAGCTATCCTCATGACATCTAAGTTTGGCTTATTCGTTATTAAATTACGGATCTGCCATCGTAGAGGCCAACCATCTTTAACGTCCCTAGGTTCATTCAACATTCCGCGCAGGATACTAAATTCCTGACCATCCAAGAATTCGAATTTTTCTCTATAACAATTTAATAGTATATCCCCACCAGTTAGAGCTTTTGGCCAGACCTTGAGAAAGGCTTTGTTAACACAGGGAAAAGCCGAACACGCATTCAATGCTCTCACAGCTTTTCGAATGAGCCTGTCTAAATCATTCGAATATCTGTCGTTACTATAAAGGTTATGAAATTCAGGGGTGTTCCAGAGAGATCTCGACACACAGTCTGCCACAAGCTCTGCCAAATCGATCGACTCTATTGTGACCATTCGATCGGGTTTTATCGATGCTAAATACCCTGGCCGTTGCTGAGAAGCGACCACCATAAGAGTCATAAAACCCCACGTGATTTTGTGTCTGTCATGAAAAAAATCTTAACACAATTTGACACTCTTAAAAAGCAAAAAGAGCAAGAATGGTGACCCTTCTGCCTTGGGTTCGAGAAAGCGCCTGAACTTCAAACTCATACCGTGCAGTAAAATGGCCGTTCATTTGTGGAATAAAAAGATCAACTTCTGGCCCAATAGCCACAACCTTGTCCCGTACATTTTTTGCAGCGTCTGGCACATCGCTGCCTTTATCGACTTTCCACTGTCTCGCATAGTAGCCAGCCACTGCTAATGTCAATACTCGATCGAAGGTTTTTCCCACCGCCCAATCTAAGCAGAAGTTATCCCCTGGCCTGAAGTCAGACCCTCGTTTTTTCTCATGAATTTCATAGGTGGCATAGGCCGATGCAGAAAATGTTTTCCCCTGATCGAAAAACACCGTAGAAGCCAATGTAAAAAGCTGGCCCCAATTGCCAAGACCGGTATTCTTCATCGAATTTGTCTCATATTTTCCCGTGGGGGCATAAGCACCATAAGCAATGAAAAAATAGAGCCTGCTCCAATTCCACCGAAAATTGACAGGTTCAAAATAGATATCTCCTAGCTTCAGCTTCTTTCTAGCTCCCTCAAAAGTTCGGTGGAATTCGGCTTGATCCAATGAGAAATTCTCACAGGGCACATTGATCTGAAGACCATAGGAAGCCCCAAAAAGCTTGGCCGATGAATAATATCCGTAGATATTTTGAAGGTACTGAACATCGAGCTCTTTTTTACTCCCCTTCAATGGAATCTTATGGCCGCTTCGATCATTAAGTCGCTCGGCTTTATAAAGTGTATAGACGTTGGAATAGGTTCCACCCCGCTCAGGTTTGACTGCTGAGTTCATCCCATAGGTTCCCAAGATATAGTGGTTCTGCATCTGGGCAGAAAGCGACCCGGAAAACAATAAAAGAGCGATCCATTTTTTCAACATAATATTCGAAACACTCTAATCGAACTTGAGTTTCTAAGGGAATGAAAATTCAAAGAAGACATGAAATCGGCAATGTGATAACTAGAAATTAATTGAACAAAGATTTTAATAGCAGGAAGCTTCATGAAAAATTTAGTCATTGTAGGAGCCCTCTTCATCAGCTCATATTCAGCATGCTTCAGCGAGGAAAACTCTCCCCCTAAAGAACTCTCCCAGGTAGGCATTGGCGTTGAAGTCGAAGCCGGAGATGATGATTATTACGATGATGGAGATCAAATCATTTGGATCGGGCCTGGTCTCTACTACGGAATTTGGTTCGACAACGAATGGGATTACAATGATTGGTACGGTCATCATCACCATGGACACCATCACGATGGTCACCACGATGGAGGCCATCACGGTCATGGAGGCGGAGGCCACCATGACGGAGGTCATCATGGAGGTGGAGGACACGGAGGCGGTCACCACCACTAACTCTCTTATTATAAGGCACTTAAGAATCAACTCCTTAACAAGTTATTAAATTTTTAATTCATGCTTTTTTCTAAAAAAATTCTGAATTTTGTATAAATCTAATTTTTATTTAATACGATTCAATCAAAAAACTGACCAACAATTTTTTAAATCAAATTACAAATTACTTTAATAGTAATATTGTTGTTCGATTTATTGAATAAATATAAATATACAATGTATAATAGATGCACTAAACAAAAGGAAAAAACAATTATGGTTACTAAAATTGCGTCGCGCGGAACAAAAAGGATACCATTCGTGTACAATCCCAATACTGATAGCGGGAGAACTACCACTAATGAAAAGGCTCAAAAAGAAGCAATTCGAAATGCTGAGAAACAAATCAAAGCTCAAGAAAAGCCTACGCCAACTTTGACCAGCAAGCAAACATCTATCACGGCTCCTGATATCTCTAAAAAAGTCAAGAAAGTCAAAGGGGCAGTGATCAAACCTAACTTCACTGATCTCTATAATCGAGTTTGTTCAACCGAAAACGCCCAAATCGGAAGCTTGGTTCTCTGTGCTGCTGTAGCTGCGGGAGCTTTTGGAACTTGGGCTTCAAAAATCGGTGTTCTAACTGCCTCGAAAATCGTTGCCACCAACTTAATCGCCTTTTTACAGCCTGGAATGACCGTCGTTGGATATGCCCTGAAAGCTGGAATGTTCCTCACAATGAACGCATTAGTTCCTCTGGGTACCGGACTCGTCACGATTTCGCTTCCGATTATCAGTACAATCGTTGTAACGACAATCAGCGTCTTTATTATTCTCGCTGTTGTTAATAAAATGATCCAAAAACTGGAAGAAGGCGTAAAAATAGGGATGGATAAAGCCATGGAGCTACCTGGAAAGCTTCTAGAGCAAGTCCCAGGGTATTCAATGATTTCATCGCTATTTGGACTTCATAAACCCTCTTCATCAGAGAAAGAAGTGCCCGTCATACAAAAAGTCACTGACAGGGACGAAGTCAAATCACGTCGTGATAAAAAGTCACCTGCCATTTACACCCACCGCCGAGACTTTTTCCCAAATACAACAGTTAACGGCGAGTAAACCTGTCTGCTGATCCTCAAGGCCTGTTCCCTAAAAAGGAACAGGCCTTTTTCATTTAAAGATCTGCTTTAAAATATGCCTGGTAATCGACAGCAAAGCCTGCAAAGACTTTAATGATTGCAGGATCAATCGCATCAGTATCATAAATAGCTACATCCCAATGGTCGACTTCATCTCTCACAAACTTTCTCGTTAGCCGAGCAATAATGTGATTTGTTCTTTCTGGATGAACAATCGCTATCCCTGCATTTTCTTGCTCCATATAAGCAATGCCTACGCGTGCCCCATGCTTATCGTAAATGCTGTACTTGGCAGATTCGGATGTCACGACCTGTCCATCAATCACACCTATGACGTTGCCAGCTGTGTCGTAGATATCAAACTCAGCTCCCCAAGCGCGAAATAAGCCTAAGCAAAAAATCCTTGAGATCCCCGTCGCAATCCATTCTCCATCCTTGTTGTAGACATCATAAGAGTCTCTGAGCGGCCAGAACGGTCTCAGCTTGCTCTTTTCAACCCTACCATGAGGATTTCCATGCGAGTAGACTTCAAAAACAGTCGAAAATCGATAGCTTTTCTGATGAATTGAGAACTTATAGGTATTGTGGTCGTGATGACCATGATGGTGACGGTGATGCTCTATATCACATTCCGCACGTCCTACCAGGATTGCAAAACATAAAGCTAAAAAAATGCAGCACGATTTCATAAAAACCTCCATTTTGAAGGAGCTATCTTAAACTTTTTCTTTGAAATTGCAACCTTTGATTTTTCTTATCTATAATATGCAAATGATCAAAGACCTTGAAAAACTTTTCAAAACCGCAGCAGACCCAGAAATCGCCGTGAAGCAATCGGCTTATATGCGAAATCTATTCCCTTATTTGGGCCTGACTAAACCTCAGCGAGAAATCCTAGAAAAAGAGATTTTTAAGAAAACTGAAGTTCAAAATCTTGCCACGCTGCAAAAAATCCTCTTAGATCTCTGGAAACAAGAACCTCGAGAATTCCAATATACTGCTCTTTGTTTTGCTCAAAAACATCGTAAAATGCTGACCCCTGAAATCATGCCAACGCTCGAAACGATGATCCGGAATAAATCGTGGTGGGATACAGTCGATACAATCGCGCCCAACTTCGTCGGGCATCTTGTGAAAACACATCCTGAGCTCAGCCGCGTGATGGATCAGTGGATTGAAGATCCGTATCTTTGGATCCGTAGAGCTGCACTCCTGCATCAACTCCGCTGGAAAAAAGAGACCGATGAAGAAAAACTCTTTGGCATGTGCCAAAAGACTATGCACGAGAAGGATTTTTTCATCCGCAAGGCCATCGGCTGGGTCTTGAGGGAATATTCCAAAACCAATCCTAAAGCTGTGAAAAAATTCATCATCCTTCATCAAATACGACTGAGCAACCTCTCGATCCGAGAAGGCAGCAAATACCTCGACAATTTTTAATCCATCTGGTGAAATGTCCCTTATGATTTGGAAAACTCCCGTCACAATCGAAGAGCTGGAAAAAAGATGTGTAAACACCTTTGTCTCTCATCTGAAAATCGTCTTTACCGAAGTGGGTGATGACTATTTAAAAGCAGAGATGCCCATCGGCCCCTACTTGATGCAGCCGATGGGCATTATGCATGGAGGAGTCTCTTGCAGCTTAGCTGAAACAGTCGGCAGCGCAGCAGCAAATTATTGCGTCGATATCAAGACAGAGTGCTGTGTCGGCCTCGATATCAATACCAATCATATCCGACCTGTCACCTCTGGAATCCTTACCGCAACAGCTAAACCGTATCATCTTGGGAAAAAAACCCAAGTCTGGTCCATCGAGATCCACGACGATCAAAACAACCTGGTTTCAGTCACGCGTTTAACAATGATGACCCTTAAAAGGTAGAACCTATGAAGAGATTTTTGGTGCTGATTGTCATTTTGTTTGCAACTATCCAAAGTTGGGCAGAAAAGTATGATACGATTTTTATCTTGCAGGATGCCGGTGAGACCAATGCTCTTCTTCCCGTCATAGAAAAATACGCCCAAAACAATGAAAACTTCTTAGTGCTGACAGCAGGACAAGCAACAGAAACCTTAAGTCAAAAAATCAGCCTCAAGAACAAAACCATTTCTTTTGATCAAGTCGGCACACTTGAGAAAATCGATAAAGCCTGGAAAAGAGACGAAAAAATCTCTGAAGAGAGCCTCAAAAAGATCACCGCAACAATCGAGGCTAAAAAAGTCGTATCAGGAGTCGCTTTTGCGTTCCACGGCCAGCTCCTTGATGCTTACAAAACCAGTCAAACATTTGCCTACTGGGACAATATCAATCTTGAAGGGACAGATCCTTACTTTCAAACCGCTCAAAATGTCGCAAAAAGTGCTAATCATCTTTTAGTCCCCTCAAGAGCTTTCAAAAATGCCTATCCTCTTGCGGATGTCGTAGGACATCCTTCCTATGAACTCTGGAAACAGCAGCTCAGTGGAATTCAGACTCTGACTGTCCATGCCAAACTCCCTTTTACGCTTCGATCTCCTGTCATTGTCTTTCTCGGAGGAACCGGTGCAGAATATGATGAGGCATTCAAAGAGTTCCTAACTATTGCCGAAGATCTTAAAGGCTACACTATTTTAATCGCTGCCCATCCAAAATTTGAAGGCCTTGTCGAGAAAAAGGAAATGGAAAAACATTCTCTTTCCAACATCCATGTCATCGAAAAAGCCTGGAATATCTCTTCTATGGAAGCGATTGTCATTGCCGATCATGTGATCTGCCATAAGTCAACAACCGGGATCAATGCCGCAGTTAGCGGCAAGTCTGTAATCTATTTCATACCTCCTACCCAAACTTATACCAATCTCTTGATTGAAAGAGGCGGAGCGTCTGTTGCTTCCAACTTAAATGAGTTGCTAGCCGGCTTAAAAAACAAAAGATCAACCGAAAATCCTTTTCAAATTCTGAATGTCCCCGAAGGCAGCGTTGATTTAATCTATAACCTCTTACATCGATGAGCGACGAAAAAAGGCTTTTCTTTGCTGCTGAACTGACCGCCGTCTGGCCAGAGCACCTTCCTTCCGGCAGAGTCCTAGCTGAAGAAAACCGGCACATGACTTTAGTGTTCTTAGGGCTGACTTCGCCTTCAAAACTTTTAGAAAAAACAATTCCTCTTCCCACCTTCGATATCGGCCCTGCAAGTTATTCGACCAAATGGATCTTTCTTCCGAATGAACAAGAAGCCCGTGTTATTGCAGCTGAAACTGCCTCTCTGGGCACGCTTCTTGCCTATCAACAAATTTTAGCTCAGCGGAATCCTTCCCATGACTCACGCCCCTTCTTTCCGCACATTACCCTTGCCCGAGGCCCCCTCGATGTCGAAGCATGGAAAAAAATTCCCTGCGAAATCCCTTTCTATATCCGCTCCATAGCCCTCATGGAAAGTTTAGGGCATTCTCACTACCAGCCTCTCTGGAGACATCGACTCATCCCTCCTTTTGCCGAAATCGAACACACAGCCGATATCGCCTTTATTATCCGCGGATCGGACTTTTACGAACTTTTTTTCCATGCGCAAGTTGCACTCTCTTTTAAATTTCCTTCTCTTGTCGCTTATCTTTTAAAAGAGAAAAATTTTCCCTCTTTAGACACCGTGATTGCAGCTCTCAATGAAGTCGTTGCCAGAGCAGATCTTGACATCGGGGTTCCTTTCAAAGCCGTGAGCTATCATGATGAACTCTCCTATCATTCAAATCATTTAGAATGGAAGATGATTGTCGATGTCTAAAATGAAACAAATCGCTCCTGCAACTTATATTCTTGAACAAGAAGGTGCGATGAAAGTCCCTGGACTTGTGATCGCAACGCCTAAACTTCTTCAAGCGATGGATATCGAAGAGCCTCTCAACCAAGTCCGCAATGTCGCTTGTTTACCTGGCATTGTCGGCTACAGCATCGCCATGCCCGACATGCACTGGGGCTACGGTTTTCCCATCGGAGGCGTTGCTGCTATGGATGCAAAAACCGGCGTCATCAGTCCCGGTGGTGTCGGCTACGATATCAACTGCGGCGTCCGCTTGGCTCTAGCACCGATTCAATTCAAAGATCTGCAATCTTCTGTTAGAGACATGCTAATCCACCGGATTTTTTCACTTGTCCCTTCTGGTGTTGGTAAAGGCCATAAGCAAAAACCCCTCACCGAAAAAGATTTCCAAAACCTTTTGCTCAGTGGCGCCAAATGGTCCGTTGAAAAAGGGTACGGCTTTGCCCGCGATCTTGATCACATCGAAAGTAGCGGCATGATCGAAGGCGCTGATCTATCTGCTGTTTCGAGTTTAGCCAAAGACCGCGGCAAGGATCAACTGGGCACCATTGGTTCTGGCAACCACTTTGTTGAAATCGGAGCGATCGAAAAGATTTTCCTTCCTAAAACTGCAGAAGCTTGGGGCGTCGAAGAGGGACAAACCTACATCCTGATCCATTCAGGCTCACGGGGATTTGGCCATCAGATCTGTCAAGACACGCTCGATGAATTTATTAAGCTTGGATTTGCGATGAGCCTCCCTGACCGGCAGCTGGTCGCAGCTCCCATTCAAAGCGAGCATGGACAAAAGTATTTCAGCGCCATGGCTGCTGCGGCAAACTTTGCCTTCAACAACCGGCAGCAGATCCTCCATCTAGTCCGGCAAGCTTTTCAAGAAGTGCTCCACATCCCTCCAGAAAAAATTCAGCTCCTCTACGATGTCTGCCACAATATCGCTAAATTCGAGACCCATGTTTTCAATGGAGAACAAAAACAACTCTGCGTCCATCGCAAAGGCGCAACAAGAGCTTTTGGGCCAGATGCAGAAGAGCTCTCCCCGCTTTTCCGTAAAACCGGTCAACCGGTTTTAGTCCCTGGCGATATGGGCAGAGCCAGCCATCTCATGGCAGGCCTAGGAAATCCTCTCACCTGGAGTACTTCTTGCCACGGAGCAGGAAGAGCAC
>Ga0206825_1015_pt1 | contig 42851 bp, 29 predicted proteins | sample Alteio_BWOrgCont_79_FD_152875 | JGI IMG/M metagenome (GOLD analysis project Ga0206825, IMG submission 152875) | Enriched cells from forest soil in Barre Woods Harvard Forest LTER site, Petersham, Massachusetts, United States -... | ecosystem: Environmental > Terrestrial > Soil > Temperate forest >...
ACGGGGTCGATTGTATGGTCAAAGGTAGATCGTATCTGGTCACAGGTGGTGCTGGTTTTATCGGCAGTAATTTTATCAGGCATCTCTACAGCACGGGTGAAAATGTCCATGTCAGGGTTCTTGATAAATTAACGTATTCTGGGAATTTTGAGAATTTAAAAGATTTTGAATTACGGGCGGATTTTGAATTTATCAAAGGAGATATTTGTGATCAAAAGACGGCGCAATCGGCCATGCGAGGCGTGGAGGTGGTCATTAATTTCGCCGCTGAGGCGGCTGTTGACCGTTCGATTGATGACCCGCAGTCTTTTATAAAGACGGACATTTTTGGTGTTTACACACTCCTTGAGGAGGCCCGCAAAATAACCCATTTGAAGCGTTTTATTCAAATATCCACAGATGAAGTTTACGGGCATATCCTGGAGGGAAGTTTTCGGGAAGGCTCTGAATTAAAGCCGCGTAATCCGTACGCTGCTTCAAAACTCGGAGGAGAGCGATTAGCATATAGTTTTTATGAGACCTACCATTTGCCTGTCGTAATCACCAGGGCCTCAAACAATTACGGCCCATATGCTTATCCGGAAAAAGTCATTCCGTTATTTATTACTAATCTTGTCGATGGTCACCAGGTCCCGGTATTCGGAGAAGGCCGTCAGGTGCGTGACTGGCTCTATGTTGAAGACCACTGTCGGGCCATTAAGCTTCTTGCTGACCGGGGTATTAACGGAGAAGTTTATAATGTAGGCGGCAGTCAGGAATGTGAAAATATTGAACTGACCCGTAAGCTTCTTGGTCTTATGGGCAAAGACGAGCGATCGATTAAATTTGTCCAAGACCGTCCAGGTCATGATATGCGCTACAGCCTGGATTCTTCAAAATTACAGAGCTTAGGCTGGTCCCCTCAAGTTGGGCTTGATTTGGGGTTAAAAAATACAGTGGATTGGTATTTGAAACATGAAGAATGGTGGAGGCCGCTTAAAGATGGCTTAGATCCCCGTTACAGTAAGGGTTTTTGGGGAGCAAGGAGGACTTGATAGATGAGAGGTGTATTGCTTGCAGGAGGGACTGGTTCACGGCTTCTGCCGCTAACTAAGGTCACTAATAAACATCTTTTGCCGGTCTATAAAAAACCGATGATCTATTATCCGCTCGAGACCTTGATCAAAGCGGGTATCAAAGAAATTCTCATTGTGACCGGTGGGGAACATATCGGGGATTTTTTTCGTCTTTTAGGTTCAGGCAAGGAATGGGGAGCGCATTTTAGTTATGAAATCCAGGAAGGCAACGGCGGCACCGGTGCGGCATTATTGCTGGCAGAGAACTTTGTAAGGGATGAAGAGTTTATGGTGATTTTAGGCGATAATGTGGTCAGTGAGGATGTGTCCTGTTTCGTGGATGATTTTAAGAGCGAGAAAGAGAAATTTAAGGCCAAAATATTAATTGCCAAGGTGGCAGATCCGCAGAATTATGGGGTGGTGAGCTTTAAGGGTAAGAAAATAGTGAGCATTGTTGAAAAACCAAAAAAACCCCGTTCTTTTTATGTAAATACTGGCCTTTGGATGTTTTTACCTGATGTATTCGGGCATTTAAAGCAATTGAAAAAAAGTCCCAGGGGGGAATATGAGATCACGGATGTGCTGGCATGGTATGTAGCCCAAGGCCTGTTGACATATTCTGTCTTGAAATCCACATGGACTGATGCTGGCTCTTTTGATTCTTTATATAACGCGACAGTGTTAATGCGGCAACTGGAATTGAAAACCACAATAAAATGAAAATTTTAGTTACAGGCGCCAACGGTTTTATCGGGCGGAGATTATCTGCACGCCTGATAGCCCAAGGCCATCATGTTTCCGGCCTTTCCCTTACAAGACCCCCAAGCAATGATTTAAAATTTCAAGACTATTACCAACAGGACTTAAGTAAGCCTTTTTCTTTAAATCGCTCTTTTGACCTTGTCATCCATTTGGCAGCCTATAATATTACTAACGTAGGTTTCAAAGACACTGACCTGTACACGGCAATCAATGTTCAAGGCACAAAGAATTTATTGCAGGCGGTTGAAACGAAGAAGTTTGTTTATTTATCGACGACAAAAGTTTATGTGAACCAAGGAAAGCCGCTGACCGAAGAGTCCCCGATCTCACCGCAAGGCGCGTATGAGCAGAGCAAATTAAAAGCAGAAGAGTTGTGCCGGTCATTTTTGAATATGGAATCACTGGTCATTCTTAGGTCGGTCAATGTCATTGGCTGGGGTCAGGCCCCGAAGGCCGTCTTGCCTGTTTTTTTCCATAAGGCGAGGGCCAATCAACCGTTGGATATTATAAACCCATCCTATTCGATGCAGTTTATATATGTTGAGGACCTTATTGATGCGGTTGAAGCTGTTAACGACAAGCCAATTAGCGGTATTTTTAATATTGCCAATGAAGAAATCATTAGCTTAGAGGAATTGGCCCGTAGAATAATTGCTTTGATGCGTTCATCATCAGTACTAAATATTATTAAGAATAGCTCAGAGATTTTGTTTTCAAAGGTTAATTCTGACAAAGCAAATAAGTCTTTTGGATGGAAGGCCCAAACAGGCCTTACAGAAATTCTTGAACTCTATGAGAGAGAATATGCAAAGCAAATCTAGCAAGGTCAAAATATTAATTTGTGGTATTTTACCTCCTCCTAATTTTGGGCACAGCATGATTTATAAAATGTTGATGGCCTCGTCATTTCCGGAGGCCTTTGAGACGAAATTCTTAAATATGAAGTTTTGGACCTACGGTACGCATAAAAAGGTCACTTTTGAAAAGATTTTTAAGATGGTCAAATATTATGTGATTTTTGTTGGGATCTTGATTGTTTGGCGGCCCAAATATGTCCTTTATAACAGCAGTTTTTACAGGATGCCTTATTTAAAGGACCTTTTGTTTTGCTCGACGGGTATTTTGTTGGGCGGCAAGGTCGTTTTTCATGATCTTGGACAGTATGTCAGGGAACTTGATGATTCTTTAAGCGGATTCAAGAAGTCCGCGCTTCGCTGGATGCTTCGAAAGATGGGGGGAAGCATTATCATGGGCCAAAAGGTTCGCCAGGATTATGAGGGACTGGCAGATCAAAAAAAAATTTTTGTAGTTCCTGGAACGGCTGATGATTCAAAGGGGATCAAGGTTGAGGTAAGTAAGAATCCCAATGAAATTAATGTTTTATTCTTTTCAAATATGAGCCGTTTAAAAGGGGTGTATACGGCCTTTGAGATGGTCCCTATGATTCTTAAAGAAAACAGAAACATCAAGGTGGTTTTCGGCGGGCCGCTTGAGGACCAGGAAGTTAAAAATCGACTGGAAAAGCTTCAAATGGATTATCCTGGGCGGGTCAGTTACAAAGGGTATGTGGAAGATGTGGTTGAACGGACAAAGATCTTCAGGCAAGCAGATATCTTTATTTTTCCGACGATCAGGGATGTTTTTGGACTGGTCTTGCTGCATGCCATGGCCGAAGGCTTGGCTATCGTGGCCTCTAAAGAAGGGACAATCCCAGAAATTGTCCCTAATAACACCAATGCTCTGCTTATTGGAAAAGAGGACGCAAAGGACCTGGCGGATAAGGTACTGCTTTTGGCAGGCGACAGGCATTTGCGAGAAAAGATGGGGCAAGCGAACCGCTGCAGATTTGAAGAAATGTACACAGTAGAAAAGTATGGAAATGCTATGATCAAGGCTTTCCAGCAGATGGAGGACCTGTATGCCAGATGATGATCCAAGAGAATTGTCAGGTAAATGGGATTATTATTTCTTAGGAATAACATTGGTTTATATATTATGGCGATTCATCGTTCACTGGGCAAAATAAAAACCCCTTTGTCTCATCTGCCGACCTGGTTTTTTATCATCGGTTATCCTCTGTTTTGGCTGGAGCTTTATACACGCAGCGCCAGTCATGGGGTCACATCAGCGTTTTCGTGGGTTTTGTTCGCAGGCATTGCTTTTGTCATCGCGGGGAGTGACGCCGCGAAGCGGTCTTTTAAAGAGATTACCGCATCGACCGCGGCCCTTCGCCATGGCACAGCGGTAGAAAAATGGCTTTGGTCTATAGGTATTGGGATAACATTCCTTATTCTGGCTATCGTGGTGCTGGCAAGTTTAAAACCGATCCATTTGGTCCAAGAATCTGATTGCATGCAATATCATTACACCTTGCCCCGCCAGCATCTTATATTAGGGTCCTTTGTGCATATCCCATGGGCCGCGGATGATCTATTTTTATTACCCATGGATTTTGCCCTGTCGCCATTTTGGTTCGCCACCGCGTTACCTAATAAAATCCCCCAACTCATCATTTTTTTTGGTTTGATCAGCGTTGTCGTGCGTTTGACTTCTGCCTTGGCCACCCCGCGCCGTCCTTGGGCAGGCCCTTTGGCCGTAGGGGTGCTTTTAGGTACGCATGGTTTTGGCATTCAGATGGGGACAGGAATGCTGGATCTGGCTGTGGCTTATTTATTTTTAGCATCATTGGATAGTTTGCGTTTGGGACATTGGTTCTTGGCAGGTGTGGAGTTTACTTTTTTCTTTTGGTCCAAATCTCTGACGCCAATAGAGGTAATGGTGGTCATCGGGGTTTTGTTTATTGTTTTCGCCTTGGCCCGCTTGGGCCATTGGCAGGTCAGGAATACCTTTGTTTTTAAACATTGGCAGCGGGCACTAGCTTTGTTTATCGTTTTAAGCCTGGCAGTAGCAGGGCCTTTTGTGGCTAAATCCATTTATTATACGGCGACACCTTTTTTTCCTTTGTCTCCAGGGATGATGGGGACAGGGGCCCAGATCGAAAAGCATCCCCAAGCCTGGCAGAGTTTAGGAAAGGCAAGTCAATACTGGATGCTATACACTAAAAACAGTTACGGCCATGGCAGGGATTTATTGTCTTTTATTAAACATTGGTGGCTTTTGGCGGTCCCGGAAAAAGGCGTTAATAATGCTTTTGATTATCCTTTGGGACTGACCTATCTTTTAATGATAGGCCCATTTTTATTTTTTTTGATCACAGATATTTTACGCCGTAGGTATTGTCCTTTGAGCGTTTTGGCCGTGGTGGCTTGGGGGCTGTGGTGGTTTACGACCCAACAGAGCAGGTTTTTATATCTTCCTTTACTGATTATTTTTATGGTAACACTGTCCCGCTTAGAAAAGATTTCCAGAGTGCTTCTACTATGTTTATTGGTCAGTTTATCCCTTGAGGCTGTTTCACTTTGGGGCGCCCATAGGAATGATATAAATCGATGGGGGGTTGATGTTCTTAGGACCCAAGATAAACAACTCCTGGAATTAAATAACCGTTACCTTGGGCATTCCTTATCTTGTTATGTCGATTGGCCTTTTCATGATGTTGCCTACGCCCAATTTCCGGTAATGGTCCATAAAGAAAGTTTGCCTCACACCATCCTTTACTGAAATTTTTGCTTATCAGACAGTTTTTGTATCATGGCTGCCCTGATTTCTGGCGTGTAAGGATGCGGGAATATTTCTTTTTGTATTGATAGGATGGATATTTTATGACTTTCCATATAAGTACGCCGGATACCAGTATAATAACTACCAAGGGCCATCAATAGCAATAAACAAATAATGATGGGAGAGCATTTCCGTAACCAACTATTGCGGCTTTGTTCCAAGCATTGCCAGAGGTAGGCCAAGCACCAAGAGAGTATAAAGATATTATACCCAAGAGCAAATCGTGTTTCAGCACTTCCTTCAAAAGAGCAGTAATAAAGCAGGATTACGCCAAAAATAATAAGGCGCGGATCTTTCCATAATTTCTTTTTCAATATATTCCTATGTTGAAAAATCCAAAAAATTAACGCAGGAATAACGAGATAGGTGAAAACCAGTCCATTACCCCGGATAAAAGGGCATGGGCTAAGATCTAATTCAAGTTTGTAGTCGGAAAGCCAACTTATCAGGATGTATAAAGGTTTAAAATGAAGGGCCATGTCCGAAATCCATGAAGGGAGCCGGAGGTGAAAGGGAATTTTATAATAGTCACTAAAGAAATGAAGGGAATTGTTTTTAGTTACATAAGGATAGAAAAAACTTCCTTTTTGTATCCATACTTGTATTTGATGATAAATAAAATAAATGACTGAAGGTAATGCGGCCATTGGGAGAAGGACTTTCTTGGGGGTATCGAGGTACCGGAATCCTAAATAAAAGGCTGTTCCCAATCCAAGTATGCCGACGCACAGACCAGTGGGTTTTGATATTATACAGAGACCCGAAATAAATGCCAACCCTGCTAAATAGGAGAAACGTCGTTCGTAAGGGGGGCTTAAGAAATTGTAAGATAGAAGCAGGGTGATCCCTATAAATATGCCAACGATGCTGTCAATATAGGTGAAGCCCTGTTGGCACCAGAGGATTTCCAGGGACAGGACAATAACAGTCGCGGATAGACCGGGGAATGTCGTAATTTTTTGCTTTTGAAAAAAATGCACTAGTTGATGCCATAGAAGGACGATAGGAAGGGCCTCAAGGAAGGCAATTATCAAGTCCCAGTGCGTCCATCGCCAGAAAATACCCCAAATACTTTCAATGAAATCTGAAATGAATAATGTCCCGTCTGATTTTCCATATTGGAGTTGGGTAAAAAAATCATTTTTAATGCTAAAAGCCACTATTTTTAAATTATGATACATGTCACTGGCGATGCCTACTTCGGCGTTAGATAAACGAAATAAAGAAAATAATATGCAGGCTGCCAAAATAATAAAAGCTAAGAAATAATCTTTAGTCCCGCCAATAGAGGTTAGGATTAGTTGGATGATTAAGAAAATGAAGGCAGGGATTAATAAGAAAATTAGGGGATCAAGCCAGTTTAAGCCGCCCAGAACATAACTGAATTCGACAGCAGTAATGGCTATAAAAGACAAAAAAAGAGCCCAACAACCTATGCTCATCATTTTAATGTAATTGATTGTTTTACGCATGCATTCTCGTGGGCTAGATGGGCATAATTCTTAAAAATGGATAATAACATCCAGTCGTGCCGATTTCAACAATTTTCAAGGTACAAGAATTTTTTCTAGATGACTTTAAATGACTATGGACCTAAGATTTTGCCATTTGTAGAAGGGGCAAGAAAATGAAGAAAAAAGATTATGTTTGGCACAAACAAGTAATATCTTCTGATTTGGAAATCATCAATTGTCTGAATTATGACCCTATTAAAGATTTTCGTCGGGACCCGATGGGAGCGTATGTCCTTATCCGTTGTGATATGGAGAATTCATTGATTGAAGTGGCCATTTGTGACAAAAAACATACGATTATAAAAGTTTTTCGCGGACGTAAGGCACAGGATCTTTATTACACGATTTTTGAATACGAAAAGAAAAATAAATTAAAGTGGTTTAGCCGCAAGGACCACGCAGCTTATCTGGGCAAGGAGCTTAAAAAGTGTGAATTTGCCCTGGCAGGAAAAGAAGAGTATATCCAGGAATAATTCTTAATACCCCAGATTCGGCCCCAGCCATTTTTCTGCTTCTTGTTCCGTCATTTTTTTTCGCTTGGCATAGTCCTTGATCTGGTCCTGGGCGATTTTACCGATGGCAAAATATTTGGATTTGGGATGTGCAAAGAAAAGGCCGCAGACAGCAGCTGTTGGGAGCATGGCAAAAGTTTCCGTTAGCTGAATGCCTGTATTGGCGGTCGCATTCAGCAATTTAAAAAGTGTCGCTTTTTCAGTATGGTCGGGGCAAGCAGGATAACCAGGGGCCGGGCGTATACCGCGGTAATTGCCTAAAATAATTTGTTCGTCGGTTAAATTTTCTTGGGGTGAATACCCCCAGAGCTCTTTGCGTACTTTTTCGTGCATAAGTTCCGTAAAAGCTTCTGCCAGGCGATCAGCCACGGCCTTGGCCATGATACTTTTATAATCATCCAGGTCTTTTTCGTACATCGTTGTTAGCTCATCTAAGCCGACACCTGTGGTGACAGCAAAAGCACCAAGGTAATCTTTAATCTTTGAAGATTTAGGTGCGATGTAATCTGCCTGGGACAAAAGGGGCTGGTCTTCACGTACGGTGATTTGTTGGCGTAAATTATAGAAAACATCCACCACTTTTTGCCTGTTGTCATCCGCGTATACTTCAATATCATCCCCCACGGAATTAGCGGGAAAGAAACCGATGACCGCGTTAGCTTTCAGGAGCTTCTTGGCGATGATTTCATCCAAGAGAGCATTAGCATCATTATAAACACGTTTAGCTTCTTCGCCGATCGTGGGATCTTTAAATATTTGGGGGAATTTGCCCTTTAGTTCCCAGGTTATAAAGAATGGCGACCAATCAATACGCGCCCGGATTAAATTGAGATCAAATTCTTTAAATGTCCGCAGTCCTAAATAGGATGGTTTAACAATATCTGATTGCTGCCAATTAGTCACAAGGGCTTTTTGACGGGCATCTTCAATAGGAACAAAGGATTTGACAGACTGGCGGCTTAAGTACTCCTGGCGAAGGTCTTCGTATTCCTTCTTCATATTTTTAATAAAATTACTTTTTAATTGCGGATCCATCAAGGTCCGGCAAACACCGACAGCTTTGGAAGCGTCTTTACTATGAATCACCGGGCCTTGATACGCAGGGAAAATTTTGACAGCTGTATGAGCGGGGGATGTCGTTGCTCCCCCGATTAATAATGGCAGGTTAAAACCTTGACGCTGCATTTCAGAGGCCACATGGACCATTTCGTCGAGGGAAGGGGTAATAAGTCCAGAGAGACCTATCATGTCCACCTTGTTATTTTTAGCTTCTGTTAGAATTCTTTCACAGGGAACCATGACGCCTAAATCAATGATTTTAAACCCATTGCAAGCCAGCACCACACCAACGATATTTTTGCCGATATCGTGGACATCACCCTTGACGGTCGCCATGACAACAGTACCTGCTACTTTAGCATCTTCTTTTTTTCCTTTTTCAATAAAAGGAGTGAGGAAGGCCACTGATTTTTTCATGACCCTGGCGCTTTTAACGACTTGAGGTAAAAACATTTTGCCAGCGCCAAATAAATCTCCAACGATGTTCATACCATCCATCAAAGGGCCTTCGATCACGTCCAAAGGCCGTGAAGATTTAAGCATGGCTTCTTCGGTATCGACATCAATGAAATCAACAATACCTTTGACCAGGGCATGGGAGAGGCGTTGTTCAACAGGAAGCTTTCGCCAGGAAAGGTCTTCTTGTTTTCTTTCGCCTTGCGACTTAACGGTTTCCGCAAAAGTAACCAACCGTTCAGTGGCATCTGGCCGACGGTTAAACATCACATCTTCAATGATTTCCAAAAGGTCTTTGGGGATTTGGTCATAAACAGCAATCATGCCGGCATTGACGATACCCATATCCATGCCAGCTTTGATGGCATGATACAAAAATACGGAATGCATGGCCTCGCGCACCGGGTCATTGCCGCGAAAAGAGAAAGAAACATTAGAAACACCGCCGGAAATCAAGCATCCCGGACAAGCGGCTTTAATGTGGCGGGTAGCTTCAAAATAATCAAGGGCATAGTTATTATGCTCTTCAATGCCCGTGGCGATGGCGAAAATATTCGGATCAAAAATAATGTCTTGAGGCTCAAAGCCGATCTCCTCGGTCAGGATCTTATACGCTCTTTGGCAAATACTGACACGACGTTCAACACTGTCGGCCTGGCCTTTCTCATCAAAAGCCATGACAACAGCTGCGGCGCCATAAAATAAAACCTTGCGCGCCTGTTCTTTAAAAGAAGCTTCACCTTCTTTTAGGCTAATGGAATTGACAATGGATTTTCCCTGCGTGCATTTAAGTCCTGCTTCAATGACTGACCATTTGGAAGAGTCGATCATGATGGGAACACGCGAAATATCCGGCTCAGAGGCAATTAAGTGAAGGAAGGTGGTCATGGCTTGCACTGAATTGAGCATGGCTTCATCCATGTTCACATCAATCACTTGTGCCCCGTTGTCTACCTGTTGACGGGCAACCACCAGGGCTTCATCATATTTATCGCCGATGATCAGGCGCGCGAATTGTTTGGAGCCGGTGACATTGGTGCGCTCACCGACATTGATAAAATTCATGTTCTCGCGGACAATCAAAGGCTCTAAGCCACAGAAAGAACTGTAGGTTTTCATCTGAGACAAAGGCCTTGGGGGCAGATCTTTGACAGCATTGGCCATGGCCTGGATATGTGCAGGTGTTGTTCCGCAGCAGCCGCCTAAGATATTCAACAGACCGCTTTGAGCGAATTCTTTGACGATTTCAGCCATGGGGGAGGCAGCCAGATCATATTCACCAAAGGCATTAGGAAGACCGGCGTTGGGATAGCAGCTGATATGACAATTGGCGATGCGGGAAAGCTCGGCGATATAGCCACGCATATCTTGTGGACCTAAGGCGCAATTGAGTCCGACAGCTAAAGGCTTGGCATGTTTGACGGAAATCCAAAAAGCCTCAGTTGTCTGGCCTGAAAGAGTGCGTCCGCTGGCATCAGTGATTGTCCCGGAAATAAAAAGGGGCAATTTGTATCCGATCTGCTGGCTATAAGTTTCAATCGCATAAATGGCTGCTTTGGCATTAAGGGTGTCAAAAATGGTTTCGATAAGTAAGATGTCAACCCCGCCATCGATAAGACCGCGAAGCTGCTCAGTATAAGCTTCGACCAATTGGTCAAAGGTAATGGCCCGGAAAGCAGGATTATTGACATCCGGTGAAATGGAGGCTGTCCGGGTTGTCGGCCCCAGGGCACCAGCGACAAAGCGTGGCTTTTGAGGACTCGCCTTGGTAAATTTCTCCGCGGCTTTTTTGGCGATCCTGGCTGAGGCCACATTTAGTTCATAAACCAAGCTTTCCATTTTATAATCAGCCATGCTGATACGGTTGCTGTTAAAGGTATTGGTTTCAATAATATCAGCACCAGCTTCAAAATACTGGCTATGGATTTCTTCAATGATTTGAGGTTGGGTCAAAGACAGGAGGTCATTATTACCTTTAATGTCATGGGGATAGTCCTTAAACCGTTGGCCCCGATACTGGCTCTCGTTGAGTTTGTATTTTTGGATCATGGTCCCCATGGCGCCATCGAGGATCAGGATGCGCTCTGAAAGGAGCTTGCGTAAGATATTGTATTGCGTAGAGAATTTCATAATGAAGCCCTATTCTATCAATTTTTTTATAAAAGCAATGATTTTTTATTCTGGAGAAGAAAAAGTATTGATTTTGTTAAGGCTTTGTCTTAGAATCAATCACATGTTAGCTTTTTTGATTATTATTTTTGGTTTTTTGTCTCGCATAGTTGTGCATACTCCTAATTTCTCACCGGTTTTAAGCCTAGCTTTATTCGGAGGGACTTACCTTAAAGGCCGACAAGCCATTTGGGTGCCGATGGTATTGATGGCTTTAAGTGATGCTGTTCTTGGTTTTCATGACACCATGGTTTTTACTTGGGGCAGTATTCTGGTGATTAGTTTGATCGGATCGTATCTGTGTCGGCACAACAATTGGGCGAATGTTTTATCAGCAAGCATATTCTCATCATTATTTTTTTTCGTGGTGACTAATTTTGGAGCTTTTTTAAGTTTATATCCTCATACTTTAGCCGGCTTGCAGCAATGCTATATTTTGGCCATCCCCTTTTATCAAAGCACCTTGGTTTCAACCGTGGCTTATAGTTTAGTTTTGTATATTATCTATGAATGGGCGTTGAAAAACAGCACAGGCACAGTTTTAGCAAGACTGGTATAAAGTACCTATCCCCCACTTTCCTGCAACTGCCTCCTTGTAATATATTTTCATTAATCAACCTGTAGTTGATTTTCCTAAAGAATGCCTTCATTGACTTTTGAATGCTGGCGTTGTTTAATATACTTATGAAAACCAGTGAGAAATTAAGGTCCTTAAGAAACAAATTTAATCTTAAACAGGTAGATTTTGCCAACAGCCTTAGTGTCAGTCCCCAGGCAGTTTCAAAATGGGAACGGGGGGAGAACTATCCGGATATTTTTGTCCTTAAGAAAATCGCCTGTCTTTTTGATGTGTCGGTGGATTATTTGCTGGGCGTCAATGATGAAGAGCGCGATACTTTTGAGGCCACTGTATTTTGTTCAAGCCTTAATCGGTTTGCCCAAAAAGGGGAAAATCTTTCTGCTAAAGAATTGGCTGACTGGACCAACATTGTTTTCCATAATATGACCGAGACCGTCCTTAAGTACGGAGGTATTCCGGTCAAATATACCGGTGATGGCTTTTTGTGTTTTTTTTCCGGTATTGAGCATAGAGACAGGGCGTTTAAGGCTGTCCGCGACATTGACCGGATAAATATTGATAAAGGCCTGGTGATGCTTTTACATGCAGGGGAAATTTATTTTGGTATGGTGGGGCACCCTGATTATGCTTCACGGGACATTTATGGGGACATCGTTAATAAGTCGTTTCTAATGATGGATGTTTTTTCAAAGAGAGTCAAAAGAGGTATTGGTATTACCAGCGAGGTTAAAGATCATTTGAAAATCAAGTTTAGCTTTAATAAACCCATTCAATTGCACTTGCCGCGCTTGAAGGATAGCAAAGCCGTATATCAGTTTAGAAAATAGTTTGTCTTTACCAGATAAATGAGGGAAAGTCGCGTGGGATCCGCGGGCTGTCCGGCAACGGTAATGTTTATTCTTTTTAAGGTAAACGAGCCCGAATGCCTTGATCTGGTCAGTACTTCTGCAGAAAAGGAAAAGACATCAAGGGCGTCAACATATCTATGCCAACCGTCTGCAGGTTGGTCATTTTTTTAAGGAGTAGCCATGAAAACGTATGCGTATGGTTTCCCAAAATTAGGTCAAAAAAGGGAATTCAAAATGACGGTCGAGGGATTTTGGAACAATAACTTTAGCCAGAAAGAGTTTGTTGAAGGGATTTCGAACATCCAAAAAGACAATGTGGTCATTTATCAGGAGAATATCGATGTTTTTCCTGATGGAGAAGTTTCTTTTTATGATTTTATGCTGGATGCAGCGGTACTATTTGGTGTTTATGAACCGAAAGATATGAACGGCTATTATGAACTTTGCCGTGGTGCCGGCGCTTTGGAGATGACCAAGTGGTTTAATACCAATTACCATTATTTGGTGCCGGATTTTCATGGTTTTGTGAATATTCCTTTCAAATTAAATAAAGAGCACGTTGCGCTTAAATTAAAGCAAGGTGATTTTCCCCAAATCATCGGACCGTTCACATTTTTGAAATTGTCTAAAGGTATACCCAACAATAGTTTTCGGAAAATATTTCTGTCTTTGATCGATCATTACAAAATATTTATCAAGGATTTTAAAAATATCCAGATTGATGAGCCGGCTTTTGTCATGGACCTTAATCAACAGGAAGTTGATCTGATCAAAGAAGGTTACCAGCGTTTGGCGGGGGAAGCAGTTACTTTAATGACGTACTATGGTTCCGTTGATTTTATTCAAGATCTTGTATCTTTGCCGGTTGCAGCTATTGGATTAGACCTTGTTCGCGGCAAAGACAATTTGGATTATCTTTTAAAGAAGGGGTTTCCTAGTGACAAGGTCCTGATCGCAGGCTTGGTTGACGGGAGAAATATCTGGAAAACAGATATTCAGGCTGCTGTAGAAGAATTAAAAAAACTGTCGTCCAAGGTCAAAAACCTGGCTGTTTCTAATGCGGCTCCTTTATACCATTTACCAGTATCTACGTCCGTGGAAGATCAGATGGATCCTAGATTAAAGAATTGCTTGGCGTTCGCCAAAGAAAAATTGGTCGAAATCCGTTTAATCGCGGATGGATTTGAAGGCAAAGCCGCTGGCCCTTATGTACGCATAGGTGATTATGGGAAAAATAAGGATGTACAGCAAAGGGTCAGTAATCTTAAGGAAGCAGATTTTATTAAAACAGTTTCTTTGCAAGAACGGCGCAGGATGCATGACTTGCAGTTGAAGTTACCTTTATTCCCAACGACGACCATCGGCAGTTTTCCACAGACCACGGAAGTAAGGTCAAAGAGAAGTCTTTTTGTAAAAGGCGCTCTATCTGTAGTTGATTATAGGGAATATGTCAAAGGAGAAATCGATAAACTCATTCAATTTCAGGAAGACCTGGGGCTAGATGTGTTTGTCCATGGCGAGTATGAACGTACGGACATGGTGGAATTCTTTGCGCAGAAGCTGGAAGGTATTGCTACAACCCAGAATGGGTGGATCATTTCTTATGGAACCCGTGCTTACCGTCCACCCATTATTTTTGGCGATGTCTCCAGAGCAAAACCAATGACTGTCGATGAAATTCAATATGCCCAATCAAAAACAAAGAAGCCGGTCAAAGGCATGTTAACGGGCGCCGTCACGATCCTCGCTTGGGGTTTTCACCGTGAAGACATGCCTATCAGTGATGTTGCCTATCAAATCAGCCTGGCTCTCCAGGATGAAATCCTCGATTATGAGAAGGCGGGAATAAAAATAGTGCAAGTTGATGAAGCTGCGTTTAGAGAAAAAGCTCCCATCAAGAGGCGTGAATGGCCTGCGTATTTTAATTGGGCGGTTAAGTCTTTTAATTTAGCAACTAATACCGATCCCAACACACAGATACATACACATATGTGTTATTCAGAGTTCGGTGAAATCATTGGGCACATTAGCGCCATGGATTTTGATGTGATTTCCCTTGAAGCCTCAAGGAGTAAGGGGGATATTATAGGTTTTTTTGAAAATATCGATTTTCAACGCCAAATTGGACTTGGAGTTTGGGACATTCATTCCCCATCTGTCCCAGCGGTTGGCAAAATGACGGATATTGTCAAACGCTCTTTGCAGAAAATTCCAAAAGAAAATTTCTGGCTTAATCCAGATTGTGGTTTAAAGACACGCCAGTGGCCTGAAGTCAAGGAAGCGTTGACGAACATGGTCGCTGCCGCTCAAATGCTCAGGAGGTGAATGAATGTTGCTAGCGGATGTTTTTAGAGACAAGGCCCGGACATTCTCTTTTGAGGTATTTCCCCCCAAAAGCCCCGAAGGTCATGCGAAAATTCTGGAAACGATAAGAGGATTATCTGCGCTAAGTCCAGATTTCATCTCCTGCACCTATGGGGCAGGAGGAGGGAATCGTGAAAAAACATTTGATATTGTTGAACATATCCAGAATTCTTACGGGATTACAGCCATGGCCCATTTAACCTGCGCGGCACATACCCGAGAGGAAATTAAAGGCATTCTTGACGATCTACTAAAAAGGAAGATAAATAATATCCTGGCAATGAGAGGAGACCCCCCAAAAAATAATCCGGGGTGGGTACCCCGAGGGGATGGTTTTCAATATAGCGCTGAGTTAGTGGCCTTTATCCGGGAGCATCTTAGAGGCGGTTGTTCCATTGGTGTTGCTGGTTTTCCTGAGGGGCATTTGCTCGCTTCCAGCCGGCATATGGATGTAGAGTATTTAAAAGAAAAGTTCAAGGCAGGTGCGGACTTCGTTATTACACAGTTATTTTTTAATAATGAGGATTATTTTGATTATGTCCGACGTGTAAGGGCTATGGGCATTAGAGCGCGGATTATTCCGGGAATATTACCTATTACGGACTATCAGGCGCTTATCCGTTTTTGTGTTGTTTGTGGTGCAACGATCACGCCTGAAGTGCATGCCATTTTCAGATCCCTTATTGCTGATCCGGTCACTACGATGAAGGCAGGTATTGATTTTGCCATAAATCAATGCCGTTGCCTTTTAGATGGTGGTGCACCAGGTATTCATTTTTATACCCTTAATAAAATTCATCCGGTAGATGTTATCCTAAAAGCCATTCGATAGTCTTTAAAAAGGAGAAAATACTTAATGTCTCAACCCTGTTTTCTTGACAGGGCTGTTATAATAATGCGAATTTTAAAGTCATATAACGTATCAGTCAAGGAAAGTGCGGTTTGAATCCGCCACAGTCCCGCTGCGGTGATTTGCAGAAAGACAGTCTTTAGTTCTGCGATGAGTCCGAATGCTTGCTGATATTTTTGCATGAACTGCGTGAAGACAGTGTATGCGCCATAAATTGAGAAGTGTTACGGGGCACCTCAATCGTTTGATAACGGTTGAGGTTTTTTATTTTTAGAGGAGATTTATGAGAATTTTAGGTTTGATTTTTGTATTGGTCTTGTCTTTTGTTAATTTAGCTCAAGCAGATGATACTGCAGATTTAGGCACCATCGTTGTCGAGGCTTCCCGCAGTAATGACACGGCGGGTAATATGAATAAGGATGTAAGCATCATTACTTCTGAGGATATTGCCAACTCACCGGCCAAGAGTTTGTCTGAGTTGATAGGTGTTGTTCCGGGTGTTGATGCCAGAGCAAATAGTAATAGTAAAGACCAACAGATCAATATGGGGCAGTTTGGGGAATCAAGCTCAGCCAATGTGGTGGTCCTGGTTGATGGCCGGCGTTTGAACACGCCTGATCTTTCCGGCGCAGATTTGTCGCTGATTGATTTGAATTCCATTGATCGTATTGAAGTCATCCAGGGGGCGGGTTCAGTGCTTTACGGGGACAATGCCACAGGCGGGGTCATCAATATCATCACTAAGAAGGGCCAAAAAAATACCAAGCCGTCAGTGACATTGACCAGTGAAGTAGATAGTTATAAAGGGAATAAAGATGGGATGGCCTTAAGCGGAGGGCTTTCCCAGTTAGCCTATCAATTTAACTATGACCGTCAACAAAGCAATAACTATCGCACCTACAGTAATTATTGGGTCAATGATTACGGCACCCATTTGAATTATAATCCCACGGATATTTTCGGTGTTGATTTTTCGCAAGGCTACCACCTGGACCGCTACCGTCTGCCTGGGGGAATAAATATTGATACGCTTAATGCGGGTGGTCCGACGGGTGTTCATAGAAGCAGCATTTCATTTGGTTCTACATCAGATTCCCATTTTGATATCACCCCGCATTTGAAATTTGACGCAGGCAGCAGTAATGTCGACCTGTCTTTGTTTACCTCGGCCAGAAAAAATATGACGAGTATCACCTACCCATTCTTTTCGCCGCCTGAAACCTTGGCAAACGAAACGGAATCCTATGAATTTCAGCCTAAGCTTATCCTTTTATCGCCTTTAACAGACCGTTTGGGCAATAAGTTAACCTCCGGGTATGACTACATTTATTATACGGAAAAAAGGCGCATTTATACTACGGGGAACCCTGAAGATATAGTTCTTGCCAGGGAGGCTTCACAAGGTATCTATTTGTTGGATGAGGTAACTCTGGATAATCGCTGGCTGCTTAATGCCGGTGCAAGGGGTGGTTGGGCAAGTTATGTTTTTAACGAAACGCAACAAACGCCTACGAAATTCAACCGTTCTTCGACGATAGAAGGGTATGAAGGAGGCTTGGGATATAAGTATAATCCTGATTCAAAAGTATTCGTTAATTACACCCGTTCTTACCGTTTGCCCAATCTTGATGAATTCTTTCAAAATCCTTTCCAAACTGTAGGGAAAGATACTGCGGCATCAATAAATCCAGGGTTGACCGATCAAGTGGGAAATCAGTATCAATTGGGTATTAAGGATAAAAGTCTTGAAGGCATTAATTTAGGTGCCAGTTTTACAGAGGTCCAGTATAAGAAAGAAATTTATGATAATCCCAATTCAGGCAACGCTAATTATGACGGCAAAACCAGGCACTATTCTGAGGCGGCAGATATTTCGACTGAATTGTTCAACAAGAAAATTGAACCGTTTGCCAACATAACCTTTCAGCAAACAGAATTTATTAAAGGAACATTCTCAGGAAAGCGAATTCCGGATGTCCCTGACCAGATAGCCCATGCAGGGATAACCTTCTGGCCACTCGAAGGCTTAAGTACGACTATTACAACTAATTTTGTGGGGAAACGGTTTGGGCTGGGGGATGAAGCTAATATTTTTCCCAAGATAAAACGATACAATACTGTTGATTGGAGCGCTAGGTATACATATAAGAACATGGAGCTGTGGGTCAGTTTAAACAATATATTCAGCACCCACTATTTTTTTTATGGTTCCAGCTTTGATGCGGCCAATAATGATGAGGTTTATTACCCCGCGCCCACCCGAAATATAGAGGCAGGCGTGAAAGTTAAGTTCTGATCATGACGATGCCCACCCAAAAGGCCATATTTAATTGGAGCGGCGGCAAGGACTCTTCCTTGAGCCTGTACTATCTTTTACGGACCAATGAGTATGACATCCGTTATTTGGTGACTTCGGTCAATTCCAAATTTAACAGGATCTCCATGCATGGGGTGCGTCAGGAGCTTTTACGCCAGCAAGCGGAAAGCATCGGCATCCCCTTGCATATGGTCATGATACCAGAAATGCCGTCAATGGAGATTTATAATGACCTTATGGCCCAAACGCTTTCAAAGTTCAAGCAAGAGGGGATCGATTATTCGGTCTTTGGCGATATTTTTCTTGAAGATTTAAAGAAATACCGTGAAGAACGTCTAGCTCTTGTGGGGATGAAGGGAGTTTTTCCGATTTGGAAAACCCCTTCGTCCCAACTCGTCAGGGAATTTATAGACTTGGGGTTTAAGGCGGTACTGGTCTGCGTGGATGAAAAAGTGTTGGACCGTTCTTTTGTAGGTCGATCGTTAGATGATGCCTTGCTTAAAGATTTGCCTGCCAAGGTGGATCCCTGCGGTGAAAATGGAGAATATCATTCCTTTGTTTACGATGGGCCAATATTTAAACATCCTATTGCATTTGATTTTGGCGAGGTAGTACATCGTGATTACGCGACTACTTCTAGTATCGGGACAAGTGTTTGTTCCAAGGACTCAGTGAAGGCCCCTGTTGTCCATACAGGTTTTTGGTATTGTGATTTAATCCCAAAGTGACTATGCGAATCGTTTCTCTTAAAAGGCTTGAACCGTACGTTCTTCGACATCGTATAGTTTCTCTTATTGCGAGCGCTACCGAGATTGTTTGTGCCTTAGGTTTTGAGAATTCCCTGGTGGGGCGTTCACATGAGTGTGATTATCCGCCTAGCATCCAGCTTTTGCCTGCCTGTTCAGGGCCTAAATTTAATATCCATGGGACCAGCCGTGAAATTGATGAGCGTGTAAAATTGATTGTCCGTGAATCCCTTTCCGTTTATCGGGTGGATACAGAGAAACTTAAAAATTTAAAACCGGATATCATTATCACCCAGGACCATTGCGAAGTCTGTGCGGTGAGCCTTAAAGATGTGCAAGAAGCAGTGTGTGATTGGGTGGGGGCTAAAGTGAAAATAGTTACGTTACGGCCCAATAACTTGGCTGATGTATGGCAGGGAATTAGGCAGGTTGCAGAGGCCTTGGGTAGTCTGGACCAAGCAGAAAAACTGATCAGCCGCTGTCAAGAGCGCATGTCAGTTATCACCCAGAAAACGAGAGATTTTCCTCAACACCCATCGGTGGCATGTATCGAGTGGATTGAGCCGTTGATGTGCGCTGGTAATTGGGTGCCGGAATTGGTAAAAATGATTGGTGGACGCGATCTTTTAGGAAAAGCAGGAGAGCACTCCCCCTGGATGAATTGGGAACAGTTACAACAAGCCAATCCAGATGTTATTATAGTCATGCCATGTGGTTGGGACATTAAACGCACGCGTCAAGAAATGCCATTCTTAATGAAAAATCCCGGATGGTATCAATTAAAAGCTGTCCGTCAAAATAAAGTCTACCTTACGGATGGTAACCAGTATTTTAACCGCCCAGGTCCTCGCTTGGTTGAATCACTAGAAATTCTTGCTGAAATATTATATCCCGATGTTTTCTCTTTTGGCCATCAAACTCATGGCTGGCAATTGCTTTAAATAAATGGGGACGTTTACCGATTTCTTGTTATTATTGAGCAGCAAGGTAGACGTCCCCATTTATTTTTTTCTCCAAATCTTAATATTCTGATATATAATGTCCCTCCTAGATTATGTTCAAGACTATTTCCCTATTAGGTGTAAATGTCAGCCGTGTTGGTCCTGCAGTGGCGGTTGGACAGATTTTGGAATGGGTTAAACAGCAACAGCGTACCTATATCTGTGTGGCGCCGGTGGCAACCTTGGTGGATGCGAGGCGAGATCCGTTATATGCAGCGGCTGTTAACGCGGCAGGCATGGTGACCCCTGATGGTATGCCGGTTGTTTGGCTGGCACGTGCCCGTGGCTGTGGTGATGTTGAGCGTACCTACGGTCCAGATTTGATGCTGGAGGTTTGTAATCAAGGGCAGAATTTAGGTCTACGTCATTTCTTTTACGGAGGCACAGAGGATACCTTGCAGCAATTGCAGCAGAAACTTCGTGAATTGTATCCTCAGATGATAGTGTCTGGTAGTTATGCGCCGGCGTTTCATAAGGAAGTCTGGAGGGAAGATAAAGTAATCATTGATCAGATTAATAACTCAAATGCTGATATTATATGGGTGGGGTTAGGATCGCCCAAGCAGGATTTTTGGATGCAAATGCACAGGCCCTTTCTGAATGCGCCTGTTATTGTAGGGGCAGGTGCTGCATTCGATTTTTGTTCAGGTGCCAAGCCGCAAGCCCCTCGATGGATGCAGTTAAGCGGTTTGGAATGGTTTTTTCGGCTTTGTTGTGAACCAGGACGGTTATGGAAACGTTATTTGATCGGTAACAGCCTGTTTATCATTTATTTAATCAAAGATTTATTTAAAAAGCCTGTATGAAATCAACACGTTTTCAACCAATTTTGATTATCAGCGTATACGCAGCCATTGATGTGGCCTGTATCCTGTTGGCATTTTACCTGGTATTGCTTTTTAGGCCGCAAACAGTGCCTTTTAGCGTTTCTTTTCAATCTTTTTTCTCTGCGGCAGATCCCTTTAAACTCCTGTTCATGGTTTGGACGCTGCTGATTTTATTTTTCCATTATACGCATGGCCTTTACCATACCCGTCGTGAACAATTAGAGAGCTTAGAAATTTGGGAAGTTATTAAATCCATCGTTGTTTCGACCCTGACGGTCATTGTTATAGCCTTTTTATTGAGGATACAGGATTTTCCCCGCAGTGTGATGATCCTTAATGCTGTTGTCATTACGATGTTTTGTTCCATTTGGCGGCTTTTAAAGAAATTATTGGTCAATTATTTAGTCAGTAATGGTTACAATAATTTTAATACCTTGGTCATTGGGGCAGGAAAAATTGGGGTTTCACTGGCCAGCGAAATCAACAGGAGGCCGGCTTTAGGGTTAAAAATTAAAGGGTTTCTGGATGATAACAAAGTTGGCCAATGCGAGGGCTGGCCGGTTTTGGGGAAGTTGGATGATTTTCAAGAAATCATCCAAAAAGAGTTTATTCAAAAGATATTTATTACCATCTATCCTGACCATCAGATTTTTATTAAATTATTGGAAATAGCGAGGGAAGAAGGTCTGGCTGTCAGGGTCGTACCACAAGGGTATGAATACATGGCCCATGATTTTGTTAAATTCAATATCGGGATCATTCCCATCCTGGAATATTCAGATATTGATGTCAGTTATCGCCAACGGCTTAAGCGGGTATTTGATTTTATTTTATCGTCTATTTTTATGGTCTTTTTGTTGCCGGTCTTTATCGTTTTGGGACTGCTTATCAAGCTTGACAGTCCTGGCCCTATATTTTATAAATCCCGCCGCTATGGCCGTTATGGCCATATGTTTAACATGTATAAGTTTCGCAGCATGGTCACCAATGCGGATGAATTATTGACCCAGCTTAAAGACAGGAATGAAGTGGATGGGCCGATTTTCAAGATTAAAAAAGACCCTCGTATCACGGGGATAGGGGCTTTCTTACGCCGTTATAGCCTCGATGAACTGCCTCAAATATTAAATGTATTTAAAGGGGACATGAGTTTAGTGGGGCCCCGGCCATTTCCGATTTCCCAGTTAGAAAAAGAAGACTTACGTCAATTAAGGCGTTTGGGGATCCGTCCGGGCATTACAGGGCTTTGGCAAATCAGGGGGCGCAGCGACCTTTCTTTTGATAAGTTATTACGCTGGGACATTTGGTATATAAAGAACTGGTCTTTTGGGCTGGATTTATATATATTATTCCAAACTTTTCCAGTGGTTGTTAAGGGTAAAGGGGCATATTAAGATGAGTCCCCTTCCCCTTGTGGGGAGGGTTAGGGAGGGGGTAGATTGAAAAAGGCATTAATTACTGGTATTACCGGCCAAGACGGCTCATATTTAGCCGAGTTTTTGATCAAAAAAGGGTATATGGTATATGGTATTATCCGCCGCTCGAGCAGCTTTAATACCCAGCGCATTGATCATCTTTATCAAGACCCTCACGAAAAGAACCGTAAATTAAATTTAGTTTACGGGGATTTAAACGATGCCAGTTCATTGAATTTATTGATCAAAAATATCCGTCCTGATGAAATATATAATCTGGGGGCCCAGAGCCATGTGAAGGTAAGCTTTGAAGTCCCAGAGTACACTGCAGAAGTCACAGGTCTTGGGACCACCCGCCTTTTGGAAGCGATTAGAGACACAGGGGTCAAAACTAAGTTTTATCAAGCATCCTCATCTGAGATGTACGGGAAGGTCCTGGAAACGCCCCAAAATGAGAACACACCTTTTTATCCGCGCAGCCCCTATGGTGCGGCAAAAGTCTATGCTTACTGGATGACGGTCAATTACCGAGAGGCCTATAATATTTTTGCCTGCAATGGAATATTGTTTAACCATGAATCACCCCGCCGGGGAGAAACCTTTGTCACCCGGAAAATCACCATGGCGCTGGCACGTATTAAGCTTGGCCTTCAACATAAATTGTATTTAGGAAATTTGGATGCCAAGCGCGATTGGGGTTTTGCAGGGGATTATGTTGAGGCCATGTGGCTGATGCTCCAGCAGCCTAAAGCAGACGATTTTGTGATTGCCACCGGAGAAACCCATTCGGTGCGCGAATTCTTGCAAGTCGCTTTTGATTATGCCAAGCTTGACTGGAAAAAATACGTGGCCATTGATAAGCGTTATTTACGTCCGACCGAGGTAGATTTGCTTTTAGGAGACAGCTCCAAGGCCCGTCGGGTCCTCAAGTGGAAACCTAAGGTCAATTTTAAACAGCTGGTGCATATGATGGTAGACAGTGATATGCAGGTGGTGCGTCAAGCCATGTACGGTTTAAAAGGAAAAGCATGAGTTTCTGGAAAAATAAACGGGTAATAGTCACCGGCGGTGCCGGGTTTTTGGGCAGGGTGGTCGTTGATCAACTTAAATCAAAAGGCTGCAAACATATTACAGTGCCTCGTTCGGCCCAATTTGATTTACGCAAAACTTCAGCCATCCGCAAGTTATATAGCCACGCACGTCCAGAGATTGTCATCCATCTGGCTGCAGTGGTGGGAGGGATCGGGGCCAACCGTGAGAATCCGGGGAAATTCTTTTACGATAATTTGATGATGGGCGTTGAATTAATGGAGCAGGCGCGCCAGATGGAAATTCCTAAATTCGTTGCCATCGGGACTATTTGTGCCTATCCAAAATTCTGTCCTGTGCCTTTTAAGGAAGACAGCATATGGGACGGCTATCCGGAAGAGACAAATGCTCCTTACGGATTGGCCAAGAAAATGCTCCTGGTGCAATCGCAGGCTTACCGCCAGCAGTATGGGTATAATTCCATTTATTTGCTGCCGGTTAATCTTTATGGGCCCGGGGATAATTTTTCTTGGGAAAGCTCGCACGTGATCCCTGCCCTTATCCGTAAATGTGTAGAGGCCAAGAAACGCGGGGATAAGCAAATTACGGTATGGGGCACAGGCCGGGCCACCCGCGAATTTTTATATGTGGATGATGCGGCCCGTGGCATCATCATGGCTTCTGAAAAATATAATAGTTCTGAACCTGTAAATTTGGGTGCAGGTTTTGAGATTTCCATTAAAAAATTGGTGGAGTTGATCGTCGATCTGACTAAATTTAAAGGACAGATTGTTTGGGATGCCAGCAAACCCGATGGCCAGCCGCGCCGTTGCTTGGATACGGCACGGGCCCAAAAAGAATTTGGGTTCGAGGCTAAGATCCCTTTTGAGACTGGATTAAAGAAAACCATTGCTTGGTACATCCTTAAAGGTCCCGTGACAAAATAACTATGACATTTGGCTGGCGGCTTTTGACCCATAGCTGCGTTCTCATCGCTCACATACTCACCGAGTATGCTCGCTCTTCGAGTCTTGCTATGGGCCAAAATCCACTCAGCCAAATGTCACATTTATTTTGTCACGGGACCTAACCCTCTTTAAGCACGTGAGAAATGTCATGAAGCAATTGGCCGGGTGTTTATTATTTGTATTTTTTTTACTCCCTTGTTGTATTTTTGCCCAGGATGCTGACCCGTCTGCGCCGGACTCTGGTGTCCTTGTTTCTTCTCCAACCCACGTTCAAGTATCAGGCCAGGATAGCCCAGACAATAATGGAAGTAAGGACAGATCTGACCGCGGCAGTAATTTAGATGATTCCGGCCAGCAAAAGCATCAAAATAAAGATACGGATAGCAAGGACGCTTCAAGCGTTTCAACAGATGAAATTGTCATCAAGGCAACAGATGCTGTCATGTTTCAAATGATCGCCAATTTGAAATTGACCCCTGACCAGATTAATGCTGCTCGGCCTATTGTGATGGACAATATTATAAAGGTAAGAGATCTTCAGCAGCAGTTAGAAAAGGGCGACATGGATAGTAAGGCTATGTATAACCAAAGAAAGAAGTTAAACGAAGATGAGGACCAGGCGCTTAGCCATATTTTCAACTCAGACCAGTTGAAGGAATGGGTCAATATACAAAGTGAATAGAAGTCATCCCTACCGGTGGTATTACCCCTTACGCTGGATGGTCCTCGTCCTGTTAGGTTTAATAATTTATTATCAGACATTTAGATTTGGTTTTGTATTTGACGATTGGGGTTTCATTGTCAAAAATCCCTTCATTAGAAGTTTTGACCATCTGCACTATATCTGGAAAGATTATCCTCTAACGCGCTGCATCGGCTTTTATTCCTTTGGTTTTAACTATTTTATTAATCAAATGCATCCTCAAGGGTATCATATTTTTAATTTTATCGTCCATCTGCTGGCAGTAGGTTTGGTAGGGGCCTTAGCAGGGGTAATTTTTCAAATTACCGGAGGGACGTCTTCAAAAGACCGCCTTGCCCCGGAAATCCCTTTTATTGTCGCAGCACTTTTTTTGGTCCACCCTTGTCAAACCCAGGCTGTCAGCTATATTTCCCAGCGTTTTGAATCCATGGCTACTGTATTTTATTTGGGCAGTATTTATTTCTACCTTCGCGGGCGGGTATCGTCTTTTAAGGCAAATCAAATTATTTTATTCATATGTTCTGCTGGATTCGCCATTCTTGGAGTGTTTACCAAGGAGGTGGCAGTGACCATCCCACTCATGATTCTGGCGGCGGAATTTATTTTCTTTTCCAAAAAAGAAGGCTTTGGGAAAGGAGTTATTGTTTTGATGGTCGTGGGGTCTCTATTCCTTTTGTTATTTATTAAGCTAGTAAGGACGGATTTAAGCATATTCTTTCATTTCCATCCAATCCCATCAGAGTCTCACGATGGGGACATGATCACAACGAAGACCTATCTTTTAACACAGATGCGCGTTTTTCTGACCTTTGTCCGTTTATTAGTATTTCCCTTTCAACAAAATCTGGATTATGACTATCCTTCATCAAGCGGGATCTTTAATCCGCCGTTTACCTTGGTTGGTATGTGCTTAATAGGTCTTATGACTTATTTGGTTTTTAAATTACGAAAGCAATTTCCAATAATTGCTTTTGGTTTGGCCTGGATGCTTATCACATTTTCCATTAACCTGGCACCTCGTGCTAATATCATTTTTGAGCACAAGCTTTATTTAATTTCTTTCGGTTTTTTCCTGGTCCTGGTCGATATTTTGTTTATTTTGATACCCCAGAGAAAATTGTTGGTTAAACTTTTGATCATCATGATTGCAGGGATGTCTTTTTTAAGCTTTACCCGTAATCAAGTATGGAAGAACGAATTAACGTTATGGAGTGATGCTACCCGGAAATCACCCTGCAAAGTAAGGCCATATATCAATTTGGCCAGCGCGTACTTTCGAGAAGGTGATTTTATCCAGGCCCGTTCTAATTTTGAGAAAGCCATGGAGATAAATCCAAATTCTGCCCAGGCTTATTATGGTCGTGGGAATATTTATAATCAGCAAGGGGATTTTATCCAAGCCTTGTCAGATTACAATAAAGCCATTGAATTAAACCCTGTTTATGCAGGTGCGTACTACAATCGCGGTAATACTTACGCCCAAAAAGGTGATTTTACCCAAGCCTTGTTTGATTTTAATAGGGCCTTGGAAATCAATTCCAATTATCCCGAGGTATATATAAGCCGTGGCAATGTTTTTGCCAAAGAGCGTAATTTTGATCAGGCCCTGATCAATTATAATAAAGCCATTGGGATGTATTCAAGTGCAGATGCTTATTACAACCGCGCTATTGTTTATTACAAGTTAAATGAATACGATAAGGCTTTGGCTGATTTGAACAAAGCGAAAGCCGCAGGCGCTGCTGTCAGTCCTGAAATGATCGACATGTTTAAGAAAGCTTTATGACGGAAATAGTAACAAATAAGAGACCATCTATTCCATCAAAACTGTATGGAGAAACATTATTTATTTTTTTCTTGGTAGTGCTGTGCTGGTTGTATTTATTTTTTGTTACACAACCCATATTGGTATTTGACGGCATTGGTTATCAGCAGCTGGGGCAGTTGATTTTTGAAAAAGGTTTTGGTGCCTATCTCCATAGTGGACCGAACAGGGAACCTCTTTTTCCTCTGTTGGTTGCCTTGTCAATGTGGATGGGGAAGCATTGGCACATTGCCTATCAATATCCTTTACGTTTGATGGGACTCACATCATTACTGGTAACAATGCTCATGGTCCAGCGTTTAATGATGTTGCTTAATATCAATCGTGTGGTGTCCGCTTTGGTCATTTTGTGTTTGGGTTTTTCTCCGGCCATACTAAATTCCACCTTATGGCTATGGTCTGAATTTGCCGCGTATCCTTTTGTCGTTTTAATTGTCTGGTGGGCCATTAAATCATGGAAATTATTGGAAGGGCAGGGTAATAGTACAAAGTTTCTGGGCCAAGTTTTTTGGCATGGATTCATGGTAGCGCTATTCTTTATAGGATTAATGTGTGTTAAAGCAGTTGTCCAAGTGGTCATTCTTTTATACCTGGCCCCTTATATGGTCCGGTTTGTTTCCCAGGTCAAAAAGTATGGTTGGACCAAGGCCAGACCTTGGTTAGTTTTTATGATAAGCGTTTTATTGGTCTTTGAAGGATTTGTTCAGGGGTATGAATGGTTGAATTTTAAAGCCAACGGGCATTATCAATTCACTAACCGCGGTGAGGGGGCTTTTTATAGTAATACGGCAAGGCGCATGGAGCCGCTGACTTTCAAACGCCTAGGTGCTGAACTTATTTTTACTGTTGATGAAGACCTTTGCGTGCGTGTATTTGGATATCCGGATTGTGCTTTTTGGAGTGCCCGTCATTCCGATGATATTAGTGATGCTAAAGCCAAAGAATTTGAAAATCTTCATCTGACAGGCCGGCAAATGACACGGTATTACATCCATCAGGGTCTGGGGTTGATGATGGCCAATCCCCTGCAGGCGTTGCTGACAATGCTCATCGAGGCCCATGAGTTTTTCTTCTGGGAAACACCAGCCAATTTTGTGGCGTATCCGGATTGGATGGATCAATTTATCTATAACGCTCGATTCAATTTTGTTTTAAAGCTAATCACCGCTTTTTTTTGTTGGGCAGGGTTTGTGGCAGCGGCCTGGATACTTTTACGGCGTAGGAATTCAGGATGGTTGACACGGGATGAGGGCATCGTGCTATGGTTTGCATTTAGTTTTATATTCTGGTACGCGGCCGCGTATTCTTTATTTTTTATTTTAGACCGGTATGCCTTTCCTGTTGTATCGCTGATGTTTGTACTGGTTTCATTTGTTTTAAATCGACTCTGGCAAAAAATAAAGTTACCGAATAGTTTTTCAAAGTTTCGTCTTGGGATAGGCATCAGTGCCAGGATGATCGTAGCATTTTTATTTTTATTATTGTTCATGATTGGCCCTTTGTCTGCCCATATCAAATATCAACGCCAATTGGTCGAAGCAAAAAGTAAATTCATGACCATTGAGTATAACAGGCCTTATTTTCCTTATTTCGCATCAATTGTGGCGGGACGGTCTGTGCCTGAAGGAGATTTGATGGAAGGGTACCATTTTGGTACAAGCTATAATTTTAATTATTATTTTTCAATGGCCATTGATTTTTTCCCGGGAGATGATGCTGCCCAGTCTTTACTGGGCTATGGATTGTATTATCAAGGAAACCTTGAGAACGCCAAGGATCATTATGAAAAAGCCTTAAAAATAAATCCGGATTTTTGGTGGCACAATTATAACTTGGCCGTGATTTATTTTAATAAAGGTGATTTTAATAATAGCGGCTTACTATTGACTAAAGCATTGTCTTTGGACCACCAGGGCAGCTTGAAGTATATTCAGAATTCATTTTTCTACCGGCGGATATGGCAGTTTATACAGGATCCGGGAGTGGTACTGGCCAATAATCTAAACCAGGCAACAGAAAATGCTTTATTGATGCTGACCGTTTGTTATTTACGCATGAATGAACGTTCCCAAGCCCGCCAGTTGGTCCAACAGGTGATTGCCACGGGCTTTGGGCTGCACAAGGACAGGTGGAGAGAATTAGCCAAGATAGCCAAGAAGGATAAAATGCAAGCGCAGGAACTTCAAATAGAGACACAATCAGTGGATACATTAGCGAGGGTGAGGATTTTTTGATGATCTGCCTGCCAGTATTATCTTTTATTTTTTTTGTCCTTTTTTACAAAAATAAGTTTCCTTCATTTGGCTGGAGGGTAGGCTATATTTTGGCCGCGGTGACAATCGGTTTTCTCACCGTGATTTTTATGGAGATTGCAGGCCTCTTTTCACTTATGACAGCATCTTTTGTGCGTGATTTTTGGTTTGCCATGGTCATTTTTTCTAGCGGCCTTTTTGGGTGGTCCGGCCCTAAAAGATTATTTAAGAATTGTGCAAGACTTGAGTTTGGGATCTTTGAGTATGTTTGCGTGGCAGGCATTGCCTTGATACTTTTAATAAATGCCCTGGTTGCGTTTTCATACCCTCCTAATAACTGGGATTCGATGACGTATCACCTGCCGCGGGTCATGCATTGGGCAGCCAACGCGAACCTAAGATTTTATCCGACACCAATTGACCGGCAATTGTTTCTTCAACCTGGGGCGGAGTTTTTCCTGCTGCATTGTTTTTTGTTAACGGGGGATGATCGCTGGTTTAATTTTTTACAATGGATAAGTTTTGTCGGCTGTGTTCTTTCTGCTTCATTACTTGCCAAAATCCTGGGTGCGTCCATTCGGGGACAGGTTATGACCGCACTTTTTGTCGCCACCATTCCCATGGCGATCTTACAGTCAACGAGTACACAAAATGATTTGTTTGTCAGTTTTTGGATCGGGTCCTTTGTTGCTTTAGGACATATCTTGCAAAGGAAATTCTCACGGATCATTTTTTATGGGGCAGCTGCGGCTTTGGGGTTGAGCATGTTAGCCAAAGGAACCTTTTTTGTAGTTCTTCCTTTTGTTTTATACTTTCTTGTTACTTTATGGAAAGAAAATTTGAAGTATATTTTTGTATGTTTGGGGATCGTTTTAGTCCTTGTGGCAGGGCACCATTCTCGAATCTGGGCATGGCAAGACGGAAAATCATTTTTTAGTAGTATCCAATCCGAGGTGAGCATCAAAAGGCATGATCCGGCGGCAACGACGGTTAATGCCATCTCCCAGATTGCGTCTGAACTGATGCTGCCATGGGAGTCGATCAACGAGGCCATAGAGAGATTGGTGCAAGGGGCAACGGTTTTTTTGGGAGTGAAGGAACAGGATCAGGATATGTTTGGCCAATTGTTCGCACGTCCCCCTTTTCCAAATTTGGTTTTTGATGAAGATTACGCGCCAAATCCTTTGCACATGATTCTAATTTTTGTGGTCATATTTTTCTTATGGAAATTGAGACCTAAAAAGGAAGTTTGGCAGTACTACGCGTGTACCGTCGTATCCTGTTTTTTGTTTGCCGTTATTGTGAAATGGCAGCCTTTTATAACCAGGCTTCATTTATCTTTGTTTATTCTCTGTTCTCCTTTGGTTGGAATATTGTTAGTTTATTGCTGGAAGTGGTTGGTTAAACTGGTCATTATTTTCTTATTTGGAATGGCTTTATCGACGATCATATTTCATCAGACCCGTCCTTTGGGTGGGATTAATTATTCAAGCAGCATTCCGCGTGAGGTGTATTATTTCATGAAAAAACCTTCTTGTTATATGCCGTATGAGCAGGCCGCGAAGGCAATCCTTTCTTCGGGATGCCGTGACGTTGGTTTGATGCAGGGAGGTGACAGTTGGGAATATCCTTTGTGGGCGTTGACTGGATATGGTCAAGTGCGTTTTCGCAGTGTTGGTCCAGGTGACGCCCAGGGCCTTTTGCCTTGCATGCTTGTGACCATAGATCTGCCGCAGGACAAGAATTTTATTTTAGGAAGGCAAACTTTTAATTTGCTTTGGCAGGGGGAGCCTTTGCAAGTGTTTTTAAGCGCGACAGCAAGGGGGCATTAAGGACTCTTGGTAACAAAAGCTTCACTGATTTTCTTTCTTCTTAGTTTCCGCACCGTTATTTGAAAGCCGTTGCCCTGGATGACCTCGCCGCCATTGAAAGGCTTGGTGGTGTGCCTTTGGCACCAATCGGCTAATTTTAAATCGCCTTCACTGCCAAAAACAGCTGTCCCGTCTATGCCCATTGTTTTGGCCAGTGAGGACATGGTGACGGCCCCACCGATGAGCCATTGATTGCCGTAAGGGTGGATGTGGTTGGGCAGGCGGTCAAATTCATCCTCTATCTCACCGACTAATTCTTCAATAATATCTTCCTGGGTGATCATGCCAATGACTTGCTTTTCCGCGTTTTCTACCAGCCCTATGTGCAATTTTTCCTGGATCATGCGTTCTAATACTTTAGAAATCGGTGTGGTAGCCATAAATTTCATGATGGGCCGGATCGTCCCTTTGATGGTCGGGTCTTCGGGATTGATTTTGAGGGCCGCGATAATATCTTTAAAATTAATATACCCCTGGATCGTTTGGGGGTCGTGGATATTTTCACAAACAGGAAAGCGTGTGTGCATGTCCAGGTGGGCCAGGATCAAGGCATCGGCCAGGGTGCTGTTTTTCGGGATCATGCATATGTCTGCAACAGGTATCATCACGTCTTTGATCGGCCGTAAAGAAAGTTGGGCGGCAGACATAACGATTTTTTCTTGTTGGGCATCGATCAAGCGTGAAGTCCTGGCTAATGCCAGGGCAGCAGTAAGTTCAAACAAGCTGCTTTGGGTATCGTTGGGGCTGTTAATTGGTTTTTTCTTGTCGATGAATTTTATGGCGGATTTGACGATGTATTCCATGATGGAAACAACAGGGTTAGCAACATAAGAAAAGTACACCATCATTTTTGACAGCCGCAGGACGACCCATTCGCTATTTTTAATGGCAAAAATTTTAGGGATAAGCTCGGCAAATACGATCGTAAAAGAGCTTAAAGGGATGATCAGGGTGATTAAGCTTAAAGATTCCGCAAGACTTTTTGATAAACCAAGGCTTTTTTCAAAGTAAGGATTGAGTGCTTCTGTGATGCCGGCACCACCGATAGCTGCAGCGATTGAACCGACGAGCGTGACACCTAATTGCACAATGGCCAAACTTGCTTCCATGCGGTCTTTCATGAACAGGGCTTCAGCAGCTCCGCTGGTTTTTGTCTGGACTAAGTAGGTAAGCTTGGTCCGCGAGATTGAAGCCAGGGCCATTTCATAGGCGGAAAAAACAGCGTTGAGGATGATCATCGCCAGGATTATCAAAAATTCGTTTATAAAGTCCATCTACAGTCTCCATTAAGAATATTTTTTTACATTATATCAGAATGTTTCGAAATATATAAAATGGTATAATAATTAACACCAGTTCGATATAAGGAGTCATTCTTTCAACTACGGTTGTCTTTTTCCGCCAATCTTTTCTAATAATTCAGAAACACAACGCCCTGCGGGCTGTGTTTCAGAATCGGCGATGAAGATTGGCGGGACAACAGTAGTTGAAAGAATGACTCCTTATATCGAACTTACGATATTCAAATAAATAAGAAAAATTTAGACGGTACGATGAAAGGAAGGTCATGAAGTTTTTAATCCCCGTTCTTATTGTTATATTGTCTTGGATGGGAATGGGCCAATCAGGTGCCCAAACCATTGCCTTTGGTCCTGATACAGCTAAGATCTTCGGGTACATTTCGTATTCTGTCGTTGGTAAATATAAGGCCAGGTTCAATTCTTTTAAAGGGCGGATTGCCCTGGATGAGAAGTGGCAGCGTATCCGGTCGGTTTATTTAGAGATTAATGCCGGTAGTATTAAATCAAATCACCCCTGGTATGACCGGATCGTCCGATCCCCAAGAGCACTATACACCGCAAAGTATCCCAAGATTATTTTTAAAAGTGATGAAATTAACCAGGATAAAGGTGGGTATATGGTCAGAGGTATTTTAGAAATGCATGGTGTTAAAAGAAGGATGGTATTTCCTTTTAAGGTTGGGATAGCTGTTGATCGGGCCACTAAGCGGAAATTGCTTGTTTTTACAGGTCATTGGAAGATAAACCGCAAAGATTTTAATATTGTTTGGAACAGGCTGCTTGATCGGGGAGGGGTTTTAGTGGGGGATTATTTTACGGTTAATTGGGTGATTAAGGCATATATGAATCCTTAAAAAGACCGCTGTTTTCTACAACATCTTAAGTATTTCTACGTATCATTCTCTGTGTTTTTCCTCATTCAACTTATCTTTGTCAAAAGCTATACTTACTGGATTCAATCAAGACTGGAGTAGTTATAAAAGCTCTTTACTAATGAGGAATAAGAAGTTATAACTAATGCTTTATGAGGATGAAAGGTTGAAATGGTTTGGATACTTTGTATTTTTACTATATTTCTTAGTAGTTGCGAGCAAAGGCCTCAAGAGAGTCATTATAAGGAAGTTGTCATTCAAGCACCTCTAGCCAATGCCCCCATTGTTCCTGTTGTTCAGGCAACGCCCTCTGGGCAGGCCATGCCTGCTGCTGATCCTCATGCAGGTTTGGACATGTCTGCGATGGGACTTCCGTCAGATAATAACGGAATGAATAATATATATACCTGGAAGGTGCCTCAAGGATGGCAGCAAAAGCCAAGTGCTGGTATGCGCATTGCAACTTTTCATCTTCTTGCTGATGCAAAAGCCATTGACTGCTCTATTGTTGCACTAGGTCCTATGGCTGGTGGTCTGGAAGCTAATTTGCGTCGTTGGATGGGGCAAATTGGCCTTCAAGCGACTCCAGATGAGTTAAGCAATCTAATTACTACTGCTCCCAGCACTAAAATTAAAACAGGTCAGGAAGGTAAAATTTTTGATTTTACGACGTTTCAATCAAAGGTCTCCTTAACAGATAAAAGCATGATCGTGGTGATGGTTCCGATGGACGAAGCAACCTTATTTGTAAAAATGGCAGGCACTGTTGAATCTGTCGGGAAGAATAAAGCAGATTTTTTTAAACTCGCAGGGTCAGTTGAATATCATCCTCCTTCAGGTGATGTTTCTGCGCCTGCTGTTGGAATGAATCCAGTTGCAGATCCACACGCTGGTTTGGATATGTCCACGATGGGAAGCCTTGTTGATGCTCCTAATACACAGAATTTTATATCTTGGGTCAGTCCTGAGGGCTGGAAGCAAGAAGCAGGCACCCATATGCGCATGGCAAGTTTTCACCCAGTGACCGATCCTAATGCCATTGATTGTTACATCATCGCTTTGGCAGGACCCGCAGGTGGGCTTGGAGCTAATTTGCAGCGTTGGCTGAGTCAGTTAGGCCTTCAGGCATCTGATGATAATCTTAGCCGTCTGTCTGCATCAGCTCAAAAGCTTCAATCAAAGGATGGTCTTGAAATAAATGTTTATGATTTTACAGCCGTGCAAACCCAGTCGAGTCTTTCAGATAAAACAATGCTGGTGGCCATGATTACCTTGGACCAAACTACGGTTTTTGTCAAGATGACAGGCAGCATCGAATCGGTGAAGCAAAATAAAGATAATTTTTTAAAACTGCTCGGGTCTATGACACGTAAGTGAAAGATGTATGTCATTCCCGAATGTTTTAGTCGGGGATCAAGTTCAGAATTAATTTTCTTATGATCAAATTCTTAAGTTCATCACGGATAACAGTCATCTGCCTGTTCCTGCTTTTTATCCTGACCTTTTGGGGTACTATTGCCCAGGTCCAGCAGGGCCTATACGCCGCCCAGGACCGTTTTTTTAATGGGTTCTTTTTTTTGGCCGGGGGATTTATCCCTTTTCCCGGTGCGCAGTTGGTCCTTTGGGTATTATTTATTAATTTGGTTTGTTCGATAGTTCTTACCTTTAAAAAGTACACTCAATGGGAGAATATAGGACTTCTCATCATTCATTTTGGCCTTATTTTATATTTTGTCGCGGCCTTCATGATTTTCCATGTGTCCCAGGAATCAAATATACATTTAGCAGAAGGTGAGGCCACGAATGTCTCTACTTCCTATCAAGATTGGGAGCTGGCCTATTGGACAGATGAGGGAAGTGAGCGTCAAGTTACAGCTTTTGACGCTAAAAGTTTTAAATCTGGGATTCAAATTCCTTTTGAAGATAAGGATTTTATCCTCACGGTCAATCAGTTTTATTTAAACTGTGATGCTTTTAGCGATTCTGCAGTCAAGAAGGACAAGGCCATTTTAAATATTACAGGTATTACGCTTTTGACCGAGAAACCTCTTGATAAAGAAAGGGAACAGAATATTGAAGGTGGAATTTTTGATTTAAAGGCCGATGGCAAATTTTATTCGTTAATTTTATACGGTGCAGAAGCCCAGCCGACTCCGGTTAAAATGGGGGCGAGGAATTATTATTTTATTTTAAGGCATAAACGTTTTCCTTTGCCGTTTACGATCAGGCTGGATCATTTTAAAGCAGAGTTTCATCCAGGGACCCAGATGGCCAAAAGTTATGAGAGCCTTGTCACCATCACGACAGGTGCATTGGAACGTCAGGTCCGCATCTATATGAATAATCCATTGAGGTATAAAGATTATACGGTTTATCAAGCCTCCTATGATACTGACGCAACAGGAAGGCAGCATTCGACTTTAGCCGTGGTTAAGAATTTTGCCAGGATTTTACCGTATATTGCCTGCTTTGTGGTTTTCTTTGGATTAGCTTTGCATTTTCTTATTCAAGCGTTGAGTGCTAAAAGGAATTATCAATGAAGAATTCGGTTATTCCTAATAATAATGTAATTCCCACGAATAGGCGGTGTCAAAAAGATGAGGCCATTTTAAAAGTGGGTTCCCGCTTTCGCGGGAACGACATCCAAGAGAGTGTCATTCCCGCGAAAGCGGGAATCCAGGTATGGGTAACATTTATTTTTTTATTCTTATTTAGCACCCTCTCCTTTGCCCAACCCGGGATCAAGGATTTTAGCAATTTTAAGAAAATCCCGGTGCTCGACAGCGGCCGGCTTAAGCCTTTGGATACTTTTGCGCGCAGCTTGCTGACCCAATTTTCAGGCAAGGACCATTATGAAAAGCAAGAAGCGTCTGCTTTTCTTGCATCTCTTTTCTTTAATCCGGACACGACCCTTAATGACAAGATTTTCTTGATTAATAATCCGGATATTGCGGTCGCGTTAGGGATAACACCTCAACAAGACCGTCGCTATACGCCCAATCAATTGCAACAAACTTATCGCATGCTCTCCCAGCTGCAGCAAGCAGCATCAAAAATACCTGAAAAAGAACGCAGCCTCGCTGAAAATGAAATCATGCGTATTTTTGATAATATCAACCTTTACGCTGACCTTTCGCGTTCTTTTTTATTCGTCTTTCCGCAAAGTGACTTTACGATTAACTCGAGTGCCACCAAAGCCAAATTGGGATTACCGCTTAATCAAAATCAATTTAGTTTTATTGATATTGCCCTTAAGGCAGATAAGATCAGCGTCAATGACCCAGAGCTCGCCCAAACAGCAAGTAATTTATTCCGCTGGTCACAGGACTATAAAAACTTGCCTTTTAATGTCATTCCATCAAACATTAATTCCCCTCTGGCGGGAGGGGGATCATGGCTAAGCCCATGGGATGCGTTGACAACAGATTTCAGTAATGAGCAAAGCCGCCAGCTAGTCATCCTTTGGGACAATATAGCTGAAAGTTATGTGCAGGGAAACGAGGTGGCTTTTAATATGGCAGTTCATCTTTACCTTAATGATGTCCATGATTTGCTTAATAAAGATGAAGTTAAAAAAGTAGATAAGTTTCCCTTAGAGCTTTTTTATCAAGAGAACAGCCCATTTACATGGTCTATCATGTTTTATATTTTTGCTTTTATTTTCTTTGTGGCCTCGTTTACTTCTTCAAAGCCGCTTTGGTATAATTTAGGCTTATTCAGTGTTGTTGCGGGATTTGTCCCGCATCTCTTGGGCCTGATCATGCGCATTATTATCATGGCCCGTCCACCGGTATCCAGCCTTTATGAGACCTTTATCTTTGTCGGTCTCATTGCTGTTTTCTTGGGGTTGATGATTGAGTACTTTAACCGTCAGTGGCTGGGTATTGTCACCGCAGCTATCAGCGGGACGGCCTTACTTTTTATTGCTAATAAATATAGCGCTGAGGGCGACACCCTTAAGGTGCTTGTGGCGGTGCTTAATTCCAATTTTTGGCTGGCCACCCATGTGACAACCATCACCATGGGTTATGCAGCGACCTGCGTTGGCGGGCTTTTGGGTCATATGTGGCTTGTGCAGGCTATTTTCAAGAAGGATAAACAAACTTTAGATAAAACGTATAAAACGACCCTCGGTATTTTAGGGGTTGCCCTGTGCCTGACGTTTTTAGGGACCAATCTTGGTGGTATTTGGGCTGACCAAAGCTGGGGTCGCTTTTGGGGATGGGACCCTAAAGAAAACGGGGCTTTGATGATCGTGCTTTGGACAGCGTTGCTTTTCCATGCCAAGGTCGCCAACATGATAGGCCCGCTGGGCCTTGCCGTTGGTGCTGTGATTGGGATGATGGTGGTGATGTGGGCTTGGTTTGGGGTCAACCTTTTAAGTGTGGGCTTACATTCCTATGGATTTACTTCCGGTGTTGCAAGCTCCTTGATCGTGTATGCAATTGTTGAAATTATCTTCCTTTTAGTCGCAACGTTTTTTATTTTTAGAAAAAAGTAGATTATTTTTTATAAAGATCACAAGCATTTTAATTCCAATTAGTTATAGACTTTTGTTCTAGTCTCTCTAATTTGACAAGATCCCCATATGTGTTATCCTTTCAAAGTAAGCGCTTTCTTTAATTTCAATAAATAAAGATAACTTTTCAGGGAGCCATCCACCATGCTTAAAAAATCATTAAGCCTATCTGTGATTATTTGTTTTGTATTAACCACCCTAGGCCCCATCCCGAAAGCAAATGCTGATTCCTTATTAGGTTTACCTGCACCTGGAAGCATGGTCAATTTAAGTCCTAGTTATGAGCCAGTAATTATAAGAGGTTTAACAGTTCACAAAGACAATCCTTTTTTGTTTGATTTTATTGTGGATGTGGGCCAGGACAAGATGTCCGGTGCCCCATTGAAAAAAGAAGGTGAAAAGCTCATCAAGTATTTCTTGGCGAGTTTGTCTATCCCGGATAAAGACCGTTGGGTCAACTTAAGCCCTTATGAAAAAGACCGAACGGTTCCTGAAGCCTTAGGCCAGACAGACATGGGCCGTGACCTTTTGGCACAGGACTATATTTTAAAACAAATGACAGCTTCTCTAATATATCCTGAGAAGAAATTGGGCCAAACATTTTGGAATAAAGTTTACGCAAAATCCCAAGAGATGTACGGTACAACCCAAATTCCGGTCGATACCTTTAATAAGGTATGGATCATGGCTGACAAGGCAGAAGTCTTCGAACACAACCAAACCGCCTTTGTCACAGGCTGCCATCTTAAGGTAATGCTGGAAGAAGATTACCTAGCCCTAAAAAAACATTCTAGTACCTCCACTGTTATTCCCGCGAAGGCGGGAATCCAGAATACAACACATTCCGTTACTTCTCAGGTCGTCAAACAAATCATCCTTCCCCAACTCGAAAGTGAAATCAACACCGGTAAAAACTTCGCCAATCTCCGTCAGATTTTTAATTCCGTTATTTTAGCCAGCTGGTACGAGAAAAGGCTCAAAGGAGCTTTGCTAAACCAAGTATACGCGAACACATCCAAGGTAAAAGGTATCAATCTAAGCGACCCAACAGTCAAAGAACAAATTTATGAACAATATTTGAAAGCTTACAAAAAAGGCGTGTTTAACTATATTAAGGAAGACATCAATGCGGCTGGAAAGGTATTTCCCCGTAAATATTTTTCAGGCGGTACGCTTGCCGTGGCCAATGCTGCTGTTATAGCTGATCCTGAGGAAGGTGCCAGAAAATTAGGCCCCTATGTTGAGGGGAGAAATTTTGAGGATTTTGCAATGCGTATAGAAACTTCTAGAAGAGCAAATATGACCACGGAGATGATGTTGTCAGGCAAGGTGCGTGAAGTAATAGACAGTGTCAGAACGAAACTTTCAGAATATTTAAATTATTACGAGATTGATCGTCAACATGTAGAAAAAATAAAAAAAGACCATGAGCCTGCCTATCTTATTGAACAAGCAGAGTCTCGAGTGAGCGACAATAGGACAGCGCTTGAGCAATGGTACAGGATATATTTTGTTTTGACGCACCAACATATTAGTGAAATAGAAGAAATAGTTCCCTCTTTTCCAACAGGACCATTTACCTTAGCAAGGGTAGTTGAATTAAGACAACAGGACCATGAGATCCTCTATCTTGTACACCTGCCATTCCTGAAACCATGGGAAATAATTCCTCATCTTGAACAGACAGCACCCAAGGTATGGGAAAGTATCCGGTCCTACAATAGGTATCTTTATGAAGATAAGTTAATGATGGCCATAATAAGCTTAGCTGCTGCTGGTTTTAATGTCGATGACAGGACCACTATTAGAATATTGTCAGACTCGGCAATGACATCTAGTAATATCTCTGCAAAGACAATGACAGTTTCTGATGCTAACGGGTTTGTCAGCTTGGCCCAGGAACTGTTAGATCAAGAGGGGGTAATTTTTACACATACTTATGAAGGAGGCCATGGTGCATATAAGGTCAACTTATATTTAAGACAAGAAGGTGATGATAAGATCATTGTTACGGCACATGCTATAGAAATCTCTCCTTCCTCACATTCTTTAGGCGGACCGGAACGTCACATGGAATTGACAATAGGAAGCATTTCCCCGCAGAATTTGGCAGACGCCATTATTAAATGCATAAGCGGGCTTGGGTTTATGAATGGGACAACTCATTCGTGGCCCAAGTATCGAAGGGAAATTTTTAGGGCAAGGATGTTAGTGAAATATGGGAATCCAGACCCGGATCAATGGACAGCCATAGGCAATATTCTCAAACCTTTAAACGGGGCAGAAATTAATTCTATGGTTTCAGAAATTCTGGAAGTGTTATTTGGCCTCAAGTCATTTAGTAAGAAACGTTTGGATTTTATACGTCAATTAAAGGATATTGTAACGATTAATGCTAATGACCATTTTAGCTATTACACGACCTCCTACGGAAATGCCCTAACTATTTTGGCAAAGAGTTTAAGAAAAGGTCAGATAACGTCCGGGAATTACAGGCCTTTTTTGCGAGAGTTTACATTGATGTATGAAGATAGGTTTAACAGTAATAAGGCCAAGAGTTATAGAGATCAGGCAGGCACCATTGAATTTGATGAAATGGATATTTTGGGCATCTTAAGCAAGATCAACCCCCATCGAAATGACCCCAAGGAAAAGCAGGATCGCATAACAGCGATGCTTTGGCCTATTATCAACGACATCCATTATGAAGGTGAATTTGCTATTCTTAAATTTGAACTAAGGGGGTATGGTAATAAGCACAGTGCTCGAATATTATTGGAAAGAATGAATCCATCATCAATTGACGCGTTGATCGAAAGTATAAAGAATAATGTCGACCAACGTTTTAAGAAGGCCTTTGAAGAACTCTTGGAGATGGAACAATCTTATAAGATAATAAGAGAGATGAATCTCCGTCAGAACGATGCGGAAAAAGAAAAAAAGCTCTTGGAAGCAGGCCTTTTTCCAAGTCAAGAAATGCAGGCCATACATGACAGAATGTATGATATAGATGGCGACATACTGACCGATGTTTATTATCGCTTTGTCCCATCTTCAATATTTTATGTTAAAGGATTGCCTGTGGAGCATTCAACTTATAATTTTACTTTTCGATACGAGATAGGCATCCCTCCAGGAAAGCTGAATTCTTTTTCTGACATAGAATCATTTTTTCCTTTGTCTTATGCCGATTTCGAATCTGAATACAAGTACACGGATCCAAGTACAAAAAGAGAATTCTTGGGGTGGTGTGAAAGATTAAAAGAGGCCTTCCAATCCCGCAACGCGGCGATGACCAATGTTAAGAAGGGGGCCAAAGAATTGACAGCAGCGGGGTTGGTGTTGCAGAACGGTCGATTTTTTGATTTGGGACGTATTAACACCAAAGAAGATGAAGAGGAAGCATTGGCGCGTAAAGTGCTTAAGAAAGCAGCTGAACTTATTAAGAAAAATTTAGCAGAGGATGGAAGCGAAGGGCAGTTGGCTGCAGCAGGACTGGTATTTGGCAAGTATATTTCTCCTAAAATGGATGAGAAGGCAGCAGGGGTGGTTAAGCAAGCTCTGGCCAAAGAAGGCAGTCAAGAGCAATTGACAGCGGCAGGGATAATATTAAGTAAGCTGCCTGTTAAAGCACGCCAAATTTTAGGTAGGTCAGCAGGGTTGGAAGTCTTTAATAAAGCCATAGCAGTTGTACAAAAAGCGTTGGCTCAAAATGAAAGTAAACAAATGCAATTAACGGCAGCAGGGTTGGTAATGACATATGGGAGTTATTTTAGTCAAACAGAAAGGCTATCAGCTATAGATGTTATCAAGGGGGTTTTAGCCAATGAAGGCAGTGAAGAACAATTGACAGGGGCAGGATTGGTATTGAGAGGCTCTAATCTTTTTAGTTTATTAGAGTTGTCAGCTGCAAGAGGAGTGATTGCTAAAGCTTTAGCAGAAGATGGCGGCCAACAGCAATTGATGGCAGCGGGTTTGGTGTTGAAAAACAATCATTTTTATGGTTCAGCTGTTCGTATTTCAGAAACAGAAATGAAAGCGGTAGATGTGGTGAGAAAGGTCTTAATACAGGAAGAAATCCCTTCAAGTCCTGCACATCGATCTACGGCAACTGTAATGGCATCCGCAAACGCGGCGATGACCAATGTTGAGAAGGGGCTGCTTTATACCCAACAGCTAAAGGCTTTTGCCAGAAGATTGCCCGGGCAGGAACTTCAAGAATTGCCTGTTACAAGGGAAATCTTAGTGCAGACAAGTGCATGGGCCCGAGGATTAGAAGCAGGGACCAAATTTGTAGATTACGCTGGAACAAAATGGGAGATCAAGGGGGAAGCGCGGTGGTTAGAAAATGTCGATGATCCTGCCCCGTGGCTTTCTCGGGAGCATTATATGCTTAGCCACCATCCAAGCGAGTGGACTCCTACCAGGGACGCTTTAAGAAAATTGTCAGCTTTAAAGATTATTTCTATCCCCATGGGTTCTGGAGGCTCATATCAGAAAGGTGTGACTTTTTCGGGAGAGTTTGATAAGAAGAAATATTATCAGGAGATAAAAGAACCAGAACAAGTCAATGAAGTAGATTTAGGAAAGTTGGAAAAGCTATTTATTTCATTTTCACAAAAAAATAGGGGAGATTTATTTGAAATTACTTCAGAAAAATTAGCTGCTGAAAATATCCACGTGGGGTATGAACAACTGCAAACAGCGTTGAAATATTTTACTTTTTATACCTCAGGGCAAGCGGAAGTTATTCCGGTATTTAAGAACCGAAATGGATGGTGTCTTCGCATATTGATTACCGATAAGCCAGCAATTGAAGGATCTTCTGCCCAGGGGATGTTATTGGATTGGCATTCAATCAAGGATGGATATTCATATAAAGAACCATACATGCCCAGAGATGCAATCCGATGGAACCAGGAATATGCCTTGATTTCTAGATCTACCAGAAGAAGGGATGGGGTCGTAATTATTACCCCAGACGAAAAAGGCTGCTACATTCGTTTTTTGCTTGCTAATGATGATAGTTATTCAGCCCATTTTGCTGAAAGGCCTTCAACGGGAGAAGATGCCATGGACTTGCTTGCCAAGCAACTGGACTCTGCCAGGAAGAATTCTGCGATGGTATCCAAAGAATTGACAGCGGCAGCAATGGCGAACGGAGCTTCGGAGGGGAAAAAGCAAGGGCAATTTAGTGCTGAAGAAATTCAAGGACTTGTTCAAAGTTTAAGTCAGGTAAATATTACAAAAGGAACAATGGGGGATGATTTTCGGCATCTTTTAAATAATCCGGAAATTATTTTCATTAATGAGATAAAAGATGAAGATGATTTGAATTCAAAGTTAAGGGATGGA
>Ga0206825_1018_pt1 | contig 38109 bp, 35 predicted proteins | sample Alteio_BWOrgCont_79_FD_152875 | JGI IMG/M metagenome (GOLD analysis project Ga0206825, IMG submission 152875) | Enriched cells from forest soil in Barre Woods Harvard Forest LTER site, Petersham, Massachusetts, United States -... | ecosystem: Environmental > Terrestrial > Soil > Temperate forest >...
CAGCATACCCACCATACCACCAACACCATGACATGCGAATACATCAAGCGTATCATCAATTTTAGACATTACTTTCAGGTGTACTGCCCAGTTACAGACAACACTTGAAATAAACCCGATAAATACCGCAGCGCTGAAATCAACATAACCTGCAGCAGGAGTAATGGCAACAAGGCCCACAACTGCGCCGACACACGCGCCAATTGCCGATGGTTCCTTGCCTTTGATGCCTTCGCAAATTACCCACGTTACCATTGCTATGGCAGCGGCAAGATTTGTATTTACAAATGCCAATACAGCTGTGGCGCTTGCTTCTAATGCAGACCCTGCATTGAACCCAAACCAGCCAAACCATAATAAACCGGTACCTAACAATACGAACGGAACATTTGACGCAATGTTGGTCTTTTCTCCACTCTTTCTTTTTCCCATAAATATTACTCCTGCCAACGCAGCAACTCCTGCTGATATATGCACCACAGTGCCGCCAGCAAAATCCAATACACCCCACTTATGCAAGAAGCCATCGGGATGCCATACCCAGTGTGCAATAGGGCAATAAATAAGTATGGAGAACAAACTCATAAATACCAGGTAGGCCCCGAATTTTATTCTTTCCGCAAATGAGCCGGTAATTAATGCCGGGGTGATTATGGCGAATTTTAATTGAAACGCCGCAAATAGGATGAACGGGATCGTTGGGCTTAACGCAGCCTGTGGCGCGGAGCCAACATTGTTCATCATAAAATAGGTAGCGGGGTTGCCTATAAAACCTCCTATGCTGTTGCCAAATGCAAGGCTGAAACCAAACAAGTACCAGATAAAAGTGATCACTCCAATCGCCATAAAACTTTGCAGCATGGTGGAAATAATATTTTTTGGCCGCACCATGCCGCCATAAAAAAAGGCCAGCCCAGGTGTCATCAGCATTACCATTGCCGACGCCATCAGCATCCACGCTACATTGCCAGTGTCTATAGGCTTGGTTCTTTATCGGCTATTCCTTGTCTGTCAGCAAGGCTGATTAAATCCTCCACCGCTCGCAGCATTCGTGTCAGCCTTTCGTTCAATTCATCAAACTGCCCGAATGCCGGCGGCAGTTGTTTTGATATGGACAGGTTCTTGCTATTCCAAAATTTTGGCGGAATGGCAATCTCAGTATTGAGCAATGTCCGTTTTTCAGAGCTAAAGCAATACTGGATAAAAATGAGGCTGGTGCCGTCTCTACGCGAGTTTTTTGCCTCACAAATTGGTTTGACCGGGAGTAACATAGTTCCTCTATTTTTTCCTCTATTAAGAATATGTCAACCTTTGTAAAGGTACAGAGAACGGAACGGGAGCGGATATTATAAAATGCTGAAAATCAAGCGGTCAATGTAAACCTGCGTAAAATGAAGCAAGGATTACATATTGTAATCCTTGCTTCCTGTGGTCCCTCAGGGACTCGAACCCTGGACCCGCTGATTAAGAGTCAGCTGCTCTAACCAACTGAGCTAAAAGACCTGATTTTGGATTGCAAAGGTAATGAAAAATCTGGTTTATAAAATGGCTGATTTTTGTAAAAAAATACCAGCAGTTGTACCATATTCAAGCGAAATCCTACTACTCTTTTCGTGGGTATTTAAACTTCTTATACTAACTTGCAGTCTTACCTCCTCAATTCTTGAAATGGCGAAAATATACAAATGCCTGTTGTGCTTGTTGGCTATGCTGGTAAGCTACCAGGTTCCTGCACGGCAACATCTGGATAACACTAAATCCCTCCTTTGGCGAATCTCCGGTAATGGACTCGCAAAGCCATCTTACCTTTTTGGCACTATACACCTGATATGCAAAAGTGATTATTTCTGGACAAATGAAATGAAGGAATGTTTTGCCAATAGCGATGTTGTATGCATGGAAATGGATTTTGGCGACAGCGCAATAATGAGGGCAGCGGTAGCAGGCACAAAAGACCCCGATGGTATAAAACTTAAAAGTTACTTTACTCCTGAAGAATACATTGTCGTCAGGAACTACTTCCTCAACAATGCAAAAACAGATCTTGATGACCGGCAGGATTCAAAACTTTCCATGCTGATAGGACTGAACTTCAGAATATCATTAGGCTGCCAGAAAGTTGCTTCCTACGAATTAAATCTTGCTGCTGTGGCAAAAAAAATTGGCAAAAAAACATCCGGCCTGGAAACATTACAAGAACAGCTTGACGCATTGGCAACTATTCCTGCTGATAAACTTGTAAAAGGAATGGTTGCAATTGCCAATGACAATACCCGGTGCAAAGAATTAGTACAAAAAATGGTAGCAGCCTATAAAGACCAGGACCAGGCGCTCACCTACAAAATAGTATCCCAACCATCTTTTGCGATCAATACCGACGTACTCATTAATGAAAGGAATAAAAAATGGATACCCCGTATGACAACCAAAATGGAACAAGGTTCCGTTTTCTTTGCAGTAGGCGCCGGGCACCTGGGCGGTGAACAAGGCCTCATTAATCTACTAAAAGAAGCCGGTTATACCGTAGAACCTGTATTAAGCCCTCCGGCTGATGTAAAACCCGATAAAATGCCTAAGCCTTCTTTCGACCTCAATAAATATCTTTCAGAAAATATGCACTATCCTGAGAAAGCGCGTAGAAAAAATATTGAAGGCAATGTAATTGTAGAATTCACAGTTGCGGAAGATGGGTCTGTCAGCGACCCTAAAATAGTAAAAGGTATAGGTGGCGGATGCAATGAAGAAGCGATAAGGATAATAGAAAACATGCCTCACTGGGAACCTGGATTGAAAAACGGGAAACCTATACAAGTAAGATATAAGCAACCTATTCAATTCAAATTACAATAAATTCATCAGGAAAAACAATCCTGATTCCAGTGATTGCGAGGTACAAAGCAACCTAATATTATACAACTACAATTCCCACTCCACCACCTGCTTCTCCCATTGGCTGCGGTAGGGCGTTTGTACCTTTATATAGTTATCACTGAAACCCTCCATCATACCATTTTTACCGGCTATTTCAAACAGCACTTTGCGTACCTGGCCCCTGTGCTGCTCTGAAAAGTATTGCATCTTCTGGTAAGAAAGGTTGCGAAGTATTTTATTGCGCTCGTTGCGCACATGCACGGGTACTATTGGTTTAATATCGGCAGCAAGCGTATTGGCACGTTCCGAATAGGTGAATACATGCAGGTAAGAAACATCAATCCGGTGCAGGAAGTCGTAAGTGGCATTAAAATCAGCTTCGCTTTCACCGGGAAAGCCCACGATCACATCTGCGCCTATGCAGCAGTGGGGCATAAGTTCCTTTATTTTTGCTACCCGTTCTTCGTAAAGTTCCGCCTTATACCGCCGCCGCATCAGCCCAAGAATATTGTTGCTGCCGCTTTGCAGCGGGATATGGAAATGAGGCATAATGCGCTTTGATTGCGCCACAAATGCCACGATCTCATTACTGAGCAGGTTTGGCTCTATTGACGATATGCGTATGCGCTCTATACCCTCCACTTTATCCATCTCCTGTATCAATTCATAAAACGAGCTTTCGTGTGTTTTGCCGCCGCCTGTTCCCTTCCCGAAATCGCCGAGGTTTATGCCGGTAAGCACTATCTCTTTTGTGCCGGTGACAGCCAGTTCGCGCATATTGTCCAGCACACCTGCTATGCTGTCGCTGCGGCTATGGCCGCGCGCCAGGGGTATGGTACAGAAGCTGCAATTATAGTCGCAGCCATCCTGCACTTTTAAGAATGCGCGTGTACGGTCATTGAGCGAATAAGAACTATGGAACCCGGCCACTTCTTCTATATCGCAGGAGCATATTTTAGCACCGCCGCCATCGGCAGTGCCTTTGGTTAATTCTTTGAGGTGGCTGGCGAGGTTAAATTTCTCAGCAGCCCCAAGCACCAGGTCCACGCCCTTTATCCGGGCTATTTCTTTCGGTTTTAACTGTGCGTAGCAACCTGTTATCACCACCATAGCCTGCGGTGCGCGTTTTTGTATGCGGCGCACGATCATACGGCATTCTTTATCTGCATTATCGGTTACGGAGCAGGTATTGATCACATATACATCAGCATCGTCCTCAAAATCTTTTTTTACAAAACCATCCGCCTCCAGCGTGCGGCTGAGGGTAGAGGTTTCTGAATAGTTCAGCTTGCAACCCAATGTATGAAAAGCGACCGTTTTGCTCATTGAATGTTAAAACCCGGTTACGGGGCTGCGAAATTACTGATAAATTGCCTTTCGCGGCACACCTTTTGAACTATATACCTGTGGAACAACGATAACGATATGAAAAAGATGATGTTAATGGCCGGAATTGTTTTGATTGGATCATCAATGGCTTGCAATAAAGTAAAGCAACTTGCCAATATAAACGTGAATATACCCTATAGTTCACAAATCACTATACCACTTTTTGCCGGAGATAGTGCGGGAATTGCATTACCACCCGGTGGCGCTACCCTGCCCTTCCCCGTATTGCCTGTTGCCACCAATTCGCAACAATACCTTTCGGAATACAATACCAGCAGCAGTAAAATACTGGATGTGGACCTCAATAGCCTTGCTATGCAGATATTATCGCCTGCCTCACAAAATTTCAACTTCTTAGACACCATACAGGTGTATATATCCGCAAACTCGCAACCAGAGATGCTGGTAGCGTATATGTATAACATACCCAAAGGATTGACCACGCTGAACCTTATCACAAATACAGGTGTAAACCTGAAAAACTATTTTGTACAAGACACCATTTATTTCCGGCTGAACGCGCATATAAATGCAATACCGGCAAGCGGCACCCAATTAAATATTGCCTCCGTATTCCACCTGCTTGCTAACCCGCTGGATTAGCACTGTCAAATCCGAATATTTTTCTTGTCAACTTGTCAACTAAATGTATCTTTGCTAAAATATCGGTCAATGAAAACAATGAGTGTAGGCGCGTTCAAGGCTAATTTTTCCGAAGTATTGAAGATGGTACTTGCCGGGGAAGAAATTGGCATACTATATGGGAAAAAAAAGGAAATAGTGGCAAAGATGGTTCCTAAAACCATAGAAAAAAAGCCGAGGCGAAAATTAGGTATATTAGAAGGTAAAGGAAAAGTAGAATTTGCGACAGACTTTAAACTAACAGCGGAAGAATTTTTAGCCGTATGATATACCTGCTGGATACCCATTATATGCTTTGGGCAATTACGGATACAAAAAAACTATCGAAGGATATAAAAGATATTCTTACCAACCCGGAACATAGGATAATAGTGAGCGCTGTGAGTTTTTGGGAAGTTGCGCTGAAAAGCGCTATTGGCAAGTTGGAGATCACCGGCTTTTCACCGGAAAACTTTCCTGGCGCATGTTTACAAGTTGGTTTTGAAATTGAATCTTTGTCAGCAGCAGACAGCAGCACCTACCATCAATTGAAAGCTACTTATCATAAAGACCCGTTTGACCGGATGCTGATCTGGCAGGCTATCCGCAATGACTATACATTTATTAGTGTTGACACCAATGTAAAGAAATATAAGTCAGAGGGCTTAAAAGTTTTCGAGAACAGATAGCCAATTTCTTTTTTAAAAATAACTATGGCCTGGCAAGTTGTTCCATAGTATAGTCGAAATACTTCTTCACCCTTGCTACAATAAATCGCTTCAGATAAGTTTCGCTGATAAACACATTCGACCAGTCATCAAACCGCTCGCATTGCACTCCGAGATAAAAGAAGTAAATAACAGTTCCCAAAAAGGGTATTATCCTTTTTTCTTCATCACTTAACTCTGCCACACTTTCATAACCATTCAGAAAACACGCTGCTTTTGCTTCATATTCTTTGGGGTCTGTTTCTACAGTAAACAATTGCATCAGGTAATAACCAACATCGTAGCAAAGCCATCCGTTTCCGCAATTGTCAAAATCGAAAATAGTGACCTCCCCCTGTTTACTGATATTCAGATTGTCGAACCATATATCCAAATGAACCGCACCCTGCCGCACCTGTTCCATGTTTACTTGCCCCAATATTCCTGATAAATATTCCTTCGCGGACAACATGAATTTCATTTCATCGGTATCAAGCGGAACAAATTGTTTAAGCTGTTCAAAAGATTCATCGAGTAGTATTTCGGGTGTATAGATTACACGGTCCATTTTAAAGCCTTGCGTAAGATTATGTATGCGCCCCATAATTTCGCCTATCCTGGAATGAGTTTCACCGGAAGAATAGAATAACTTTTCTCCTTCGGCATAGGAAAACAGTACACCGAACCTATCTCCTTCTATTGCCTGTAATTGCTGGATATAGTTTCCACCTGTGTCGGCAATGGCATAAGAAACGGGGATATTATTTACGCGGAGATGCTCAATAAGCCTTATCTCTTCCATGATCTCCCGCTCCGTGCGCCAGCTATGGCAATAGACACGGAAAACATAATTGCCGCTACTGCCGGTTACCGCATAGGTATGGTTTACCCCTGCTTTTATGATCGTGCAATTTGTGTCGCCGCTTAAATGATAGGTATCAATCAAAAACCGATTAAGATGCGCAGCAGAAAGAATAGAGCTTACCGCCGGGAAATAGTTCATTGTTTGTTTGTTATTGGCAAGAAGATACTTTGAATATTAGTTTTACAGGTTTTTGCGGTCTTGATTATTTTTATGCTTAACCTATTTTCAGTTATTGGCAATTTGCGCCTCTGCGCCTTTGCGAGAAACTCTTACTCAGAACCTGTACCCGATCTTAAAAGACCCCTGCACAAGGCCGTTTGTATCCTGGTTAATACCACCAACCCTGTTCAGGTAAGTGAAGCCGAAACCAAATTCCAGGCCGAGGTAAATGTGTGGAGTGGGGTTAATATTCAATGAGTTATTAACGACCATGCCCAACATAAAATGGTTCTGTGTTGAATATCCATAAGTACCTGTGCCGGAATTATAGTTATCTCCGCTTTGCTGGCCTGTTGCCACTACAAATGATGGGCCTATCGCATACTTCACGGGGCCATAGCAACCGGTAGGATATATCTTTATACCCGGCATGGCATAAAACATCATATCCTCATTACCATTTACCGTATTGCCTGCGGCATTCTGGTAAGTGCTGTTATCCAGGTTAAAAGTAAGTATCGCCGGTAGATAAAAAGTGATGATCCCATCTTTATCTATAGCCCTTTCATAGCTTACGCTAAAGCCCAATCCATTCTCCGTGAACTGCAAGGGAGCCACTGCTACAACACTTTGGCCATACTTTGTTTTGTCTTTTGCATCTTCATTTTTTTCCCTTAAAGGACGGCGCCACATGGGAGGAAAAGGGAAACTGCTGCGGAAAGATGAATTGTCGGCGTCATCAAATTTATCCACATTCCCGTTTTGATAAACTATCTTTTCAACCACAGTTTTTGAAATAATATATTCCGGCCCAGCCTGGTTATCGAAGCGCACATAGGATACAGTTTTTGTGCCTACGCTTTTTATTTTAGCGTCAATCACCGAGCCATCTGTTTCGTATATCTTGTCCTGCGCGTGGAGCGAAAAGGATACTAATGTTGTAATTGCGAGAAACCGTATTCTTAAAAGCATAGACAATCATTTTTAAAGAGTTTGCAATAAAGGTATTCTTAATGAAGCTGGTAACAACCAAATGTTTACACAACACATTCTATGCCAAACTTTTAAAAAGCCGGAAAAAATTTAAAACCGATACCCCACCTTCAATGAAAATCGGTAAATGCCGCATGGCCCCAGGAACGAATTATCAGATTGCGGATTAGGAACTGTAGCGCCATTCACAACCTGTTTTGCATACCATCCCGCGTCGGCATTAATACTAAATAGCAACCGCTTGCCGGGGTAAAAACTAAGCGAATTACTGAACAGGTAACCAAAAACCTGGTAATTACGGTTAGTGTATCCTAAGAATGGAGGCTCCCAGAATCCAAAGCCATAATTAGCAGTTTGTTCTTTACCTGCATCATAGAAAAAAGAAGCCCCGATAGCATATTTTATCTTGCTTTTTTTACGGCTTAAATACAGTTTTATTTCCGGCGCAAAACTATAAGAAGATAAAATTTTCAAGGTTATGTCATTATTATAGTTCCCATACAAGCCGGGCAGCCCAATGCTTACGGGCAGTTCCGCGCTCCACCTACTGTTTTTCCCAAGAAACCGCTCATACCCAAATCCAACGCCCTTGCTGTCTTTTATGGTTTCTTCGTGAGTATAAGATGCAGGCATCAAATAAAAAATGTTTTTTGCGTTTCCCTGCCCGAAAACAATAGCAGGCAGTATCAGCAACATTGCAATAAAGGATAGTTTCATAAAAACACAGTTTAGTACAATCAGGATAAATTTGCGTCTATACTTACAAGGGTTTTGCGGTCTTAATTTTTTACTTTACTTCATTTATAAATCTTACAGTTTTGCGCCTCTGCGCCTTTGCGAGAAACTTTTTAACTATAACTGAAAACCCCATGCACACACTCTATCACCACTTCTTTTTTATCTGCCTTTTCCACGTAGCCCGATATTTGTGCGTCTATGTTGAAACTCTTCGCAATTTCAATTATACCGCTTGCGGTATCCCGGTCTGTAAATATTTCGAGCCGCTGGCCCATATTAAATACCTGGTACATCTCCCGCCATTCCGTACCCGCCGACTCCTGTATCATATTAAATAACGGGGGAACAGGCAATAAATTGTCCTTTACCACCCTGAAAGGTTGTGGCAGGTAATGCAGGCACTTACTCTGGCCGCCGCCGCTGCAATGAATAATACCATGAATACGCTCAAAATGCTCCTGCAATACCCTTAGTACCACCGGGGCATAAGTGCGAGTGGGGGATAACAGCATCTTGCCGATATTCAATGGTGTTTCTGTTGCATCGGTGAGCGCATACTTACCATTGTAAACCACCTCGTCGGGCAGGTTTGGGTCCACGCTTTCGGGGTATTTTTCTTTGTACGTTTTTTTCAGCATTTCGTGCCGGGCGCTGGTGAGGCCATTGCTGCCCATACCGCTGTTGTACTCTTCTTCATAGGTAGCCTGCCCGTAGCTCGCAAGGGAAACGATCACATCGCCGGGCTGCATTTTTTCGGTGGTCACCAGTTTGCTGCGCTCCATACGGCAGGCCATAGTACCATCAACGATTACGGTGCGCACCACATCACCCACATCAGCCGTTTCCCCGCCCAGTAAGTGCGATACGATCCCATATTCCCTTAGCCGGTCAAAATATTCCTGAGTGCCATTTATAAGCGCGGAGATCACTTCGCCCGGTATCAGATGTTTGTTCCGCCCTATGGTTGACGAATACGTAAATGGCCCGGTTGCGCCCACGCACACCAGGTCGTCAATATTCATCACTATACTGTCTATGGCTATACCCTTCCATACACTCATATCGCCGGTTTCCTTCCAGTACAGGTAGGCAAGTATAGACTTGGTACCCGCGCCATCGGCGTGCATCAGGCTGCACCATGCAGGGTCATTGCCCCAATAATCGGGATAAACCTTACAAAAAGCATTCGGAAACAGTCCTTTATCTAATTTAGCAACTGCCTTATGCACATCTTCTTTCTGTGCAGATACACCCCTTTGGTTATAACGATTATTTTCCGGCATCATAATTTTCTATTGCCAAAAGTATGAAATAGCGGGTGGATTGTTGATATGCTATTGCCATCCTCAAAAAAATGTTAAATTTGCTTATTGCTTTTCCGGTCATTAATACCTGGTGTACTTTTTGCGTCTAACCTCCATATAATAGTAAAAATATGAAAACGAAACATTTTTTAGCAGCCATTGGAATATGTGTAACGGGCAGTATGTTTTTAGCATCCTGTGTGCAGAGAAACGATTATCCGTATGGCAATAATGGGAACAATGGCAATAACGGCAATTATTACAACCATACTACAGATACCAGTTACCAGAACGTATTTGACGAAGAATTTAATGGAGGCGACCATTATGCCTGGTCATTTACCGACCCTACCGATTCGGCCTATGCCAGCATCTCAAACGGCAGTTATGTATATGTTGACTATAGCACCGTGCAATCGAATATGACCGTAGTAAATACCGGGGCAAATACCCAGGGCAACTTTACAGTGCAGACCCGCATAAAGTCCAATAATATTATGGGACTGGTTTTCGGCGCATCTTCCAGTGATAATGGCTATGCCTTTTATATAGATACCGCCGGCAACTACTCCTTATACAAAGAAGGTACAGGCACCAGTGCGTCAACCACCATTATCCCATCAACCCAGGATAGCCTCTATGCTGTAAAAGATAATTGGAATGTATTGGAGATTGACCAGGTTGGCGGTAACTGGACAGGATACATCAATGGTACACAGGTATTCCAGATGGCAGCCCGCACCATCAGTGGTTCCAACTTCGGTTTTAAGGTACTGCCAGCCACAGTAGGCTATGCTGACTATTTGGTTGTGAAAAGTAATTGATTGGTTCATTATATTACAATTTCACGCAGAGATCGCAAAGAAAAATACGCAAAGGTGGTTGATATAACATCTTTGCGTCTTTTGCGAAAATCTTTGCCCCGCAGATGCGGGGTGAAATCACCATATCTCTATTGTTCAGATTTTCGTACTTTGTCCGCTAATGGACAATACCCTTACCAAAACGCGCATTGAGCTGTTCCTGCTCTTTGTATTGTACCTGTTCATCCTGCCACGGGTGTATATGGACTATGATATGGGCTTCTGGCGGCAGTGGGCGCTTTATATTCACCAGCACGGCCTTTCAAACGCTTATGCTGCTGACTCCCCTATCAACTACTTCCCGGTTTTTGTTTATGGGCTTTATATTTACGACCTGCTTCAGGGAACCGACGCCAATATCATTCACAACATCAATAACATCAAGATACTGTTTCTCTGTTTCGATTTCCTGCCAATAGTGGTTCTATGCGCTTTCCGCCAAAAAATATTATCGTTCAGGATACCTTACTTATACCTGCTGCTCAATATCGCTTATGTCTTCAACTCGTTAGTGTGGGGGCAAATAGACAGTATATACACCAACCTTGCTTTTCTTGCAATTGTTACGAGTATTTTTTACCCGGTTACGGGTATATTATTGTATATATTGGCAGTATATACCAAACCCCAGGCAATAGAGTTTTTGCCGGTAATGCTATTAGCGCTGTATTATAGCATCAGGAACCTAAAAACGTTAGTATTGGTTATCGTATCCGCCGGATGCCTGAAGCTATTGATATTACTCCCGTTTATTGGTAATGGCGGGCTATACAGGCTGGCGCATTTTGCTATCGGCTCGGTGGGGCTATATCACAACCTCTCCATTTCAGCATTTAATATCTGGTATTTAATAACCGGCGGCAATCCATACCTCATCAACGATAATGGTGTTTATTTCCTGTTATCTTACCGCACGATAGGGTTTATATTATTTGCCATTTCAAGCGTAATGGTGTTTATACCCCTGGCAAAAAGAGTAGGTAAGCTCCGTAAAAACAACCTGCCTTTTGATGAAAAAACTTACGAAGTTTTGTTTTTATCAACCGGCCTGCTTTGCCTCTTTTTCTTCTATTTCAATACACAGATGCACGAACGCTACGCACATCCCATCATCATTTTCTTCTTCTTTTACGGCGTTGTTTCCCGCAATTATAAATTATTCATACTGGCGTCAATACCCTACATCCTCAGCCTCGACAAAGCCTTTTCTTTCCCTGATGGCTACCTGCCCATAGTGCATTACAAGATCATTTACGCCTCAAAGATCATAGCGTTGTGGTACACCATTGTAGTAATATACGGAAGCTATCTTTATTTTCGAGCTTGTCAGGAGATCAAGGAATAAATAGCATAGATCTGTGTGAATGCGAAAAATACGGACCAAAGGCGATCTATTGAAAAACCAGCTTTTTGAAGTAATTTTGAAAAAGATTTTTATGGCTGCTACCATCATAAAAAGCGAAAACAATAAGAACCTGAAACTACTTACTGCTCTGGCACAACAACTTGGTGAAACTGTTGATAAACTGTCTCCCTCACAAACCGAAGATTTCCAATTAGGTGCGCTGATGAAAAAAGAAAAAACCGGCAAATCTGTTTCCAGGCAACCCATCTTTAAATAAATTCCATCACCCTTTCTTCAATACTAACTTATCCAAACTCTCCTGTGCCAACGGATGATAATTGTTCCTGTATTTCTGGTACAATCGTTTAGCCATTTCTTCGCCCTTTGGCGTTTTCATCATTTCGCCATAAAGCGGCTCTAAGAACTTCCGCCGTCCTACCCTGCTCAGGAACTGCTCCATTGCTCCGAATGCAGGCGTATAATTGCTTCTTACTGCCATTATGTACCACAGGTCGGCTATCTCGCTGTTGCCGCTGTTGGTGAAGTTAAAGGCGTTGTCCAGCTTCTTCATTTGCACAACAGATATTGCCGGCGGCATTTTGCGCAGAAACTCCAGCCACTCATGGGTGGTCCATTCCACAACCGCCAACCTTTCGGGCAATGTATCATTCAGGAACTTTACCCGCTCAGAGTCAACCAGCATAAAACGGCTCTGGTCGGCGCGCGGACAATTGGCAGGTATGCCGGGGCCATATACCCACGCGTTAATGTCTAATCTCCTGGCCAGGTCGCTATCCCCTTTTATAAGGTTGCTGTCTAAATAAGCAAGAAACTCTTCGGTGGTTACCGACTTGTAGGCATGTTCCGCAAAATACTTCCCCAGGAATCTATCGAAGGTATCCCTGCCCACATTATCTTCTATCAGTTTCAGAAAAAGAGACCCTTTTTCATAGGGTATATCCGTGAGGCCATCATCCGGGTCGCGGCCTTTCAGGTCCAGTTTCAGCCAGGTATCCCTGCTCTTTCCGTCATGTTCCAGGTCTTTTACATTATCCACAAGGTCCTGGTAGCCCAGTTCCCACAGCATATCGGAATAGCTCTTACCCATCATCCGCTCTATGATGCGGCGTTCAAAATAATCCGTAAAACCCTCATTCAGCCAGAAATCGTCCCAGGTGGCATTGGTAACTAAGTTGCCGCTCCAGCTATGTGCCAGTTCGTGGGCTATCAGGCTTACCAACGAGCGGTCGCCTGCTAAAATAGTAGGTGTGCAAAAAGTAAGCCTCGGATTTTCCATGCCGCCTATCGGGAAGCCCGGAGGCAGTACCAGCACATCGTACCTGCCCCAGCGGTACGGGCCATACAGGTCTTCTGCGGCGTCCACCATCCGTCCTACATCTTCAAACTCAAAGCGGGCCTTTTCTATCATGCCCTGCTCGGCATACACACCCGTGCGCTCATCAATGCTGCGGAAGGCTATGTCGCCCACAGCCAGCGCCATGAGGTATGCTGGAATGGGGTTATCCATATTAAAACTGTAAACACCGCTGTCATTGGCTTCCTGCGGGTTCTCGGCGCTCATCAGCGCCATTAATCCTTTAGGTACTTTTACCCGCGCACGGTATGTAAAGCGGATACCCGGCCCATCAGGGCAGGGCAACCATGAGCGGGCATAAATAGACTCTGATTGGGTATAAAGAAAAGGATGTTTTTTATCGTTGGTCTGCTGCGGGTCAAGCCATTGCAGGGCGCGGGCGTCCTTACCCGTTTTGTAACAAATGGTCACCTCCTTGCTGTTATCGTTTATGGGTAAATGCAATGCGCTTCCTAAAAATTTTATTTGTGGATCCAGCCGGTAAGCAACCTTATGCCCGTCCACCGATACGCTTTCTATGGCAAGGTCGTAAGTATCCAATTTCAGGTCTTTTACCTTGCCGGTATTATCTATGCGCCATACCGCGCAGCCGCTTATCTGCTTATGGTCCATATCCACAGTTATATCCAGGTCCAAGTGCTGCATATCCACGCTATCCGCGTTTGAAAGCGTATGTACATCCTTCTCTATTACCACCACGTTCTTTTGTTTCATGTTCTTTTGGTTATGCCGGAAATTACAGGCGCAAAACGTAATAATAACAAGCAATACAACAGAAATTTTTTTGAGCATAACTATATCTTGAACTGTAAAATTAATGATCGTTACTTCTACTTAAACATAAAAATTTGCCGGGTTATACCTCTGCGTACTTTAAAGCATAACACAGGAAACTGCGTCTTTGCGCCTCCGCGAGAGACCTTTTTAACATCTGAAAAAACACCCAAAATAAGCAAAAGGGCTGATTTGTTGGTAACTACCCAAAAAGAATAGCCTTACCTGTAAAGCAATTACCCCTGCTTTTGATAAAGATATCCACATTATAATTATCATGTGAAAAACGCACACTACCTTTATGCCCTAAGACACCACCTTATGGAAAAGAATCTACCCCCGCAAAAGCCAATGGCAAAGATCATACCCTTTCAGCCATTGCCGGCAAACCACGGCATTGAAATTTCAAAAGAAGAAATTGAAAATGAACTTGCCGCAAGAAAGCTAAATGGGCTAATTGAAAAATGGAATGAATTGGTGGAGGAGGTGCTGGGGAGTTAGGAAAAAAGTTAATCAAGCATCCAATTTTTTCTCATTATGATGGCAACGCTACCATAATGACCATTGTCCATGTTTTGAATAGTATGCGATACATCGTACCAAACGCCTAATTTACTGGTCCAATTACCATCAGGTAGCTATCTTGCTGCATGGGTGGGCGTATTATCAGCATCACTATAAATTGCAATCTTCTGAAACCCATGCTCTAATGAATGGTTCTCACAAACTTCGTAACCTTTGTGCTCAAACAATAGCTGAAATGCACTTAAAGTTACTTCCCGTGGGATGTTGGCCGGCCAAAAACTTCCATAATCCGGCCAATACCATTCAGTAAAATCTTCATACGCCCATGCGATACAATTGTAAACCAATGTAGGTTCACTGGTGACAATAAACGGGTCGGTAAGCGAGTTAGGAAATAATGGTGTTGTTAATGGAAAGGGTGAAGTCGCCATTGAAATGAATTAAAATATACCAGTTAAAAATCAATATTTTTATCCTTAGCCCATTGTATCCAATCCTGGATCATTTGCTGGATTTTACCCCAATGCTCTTTAGGGACAGGATCTTCTCCCGTTATTTTATGCAATGCCTCAAACCAATGATTGTTTTTTTGCAGCATGTCTCTTAAAAGTAACGGAACAACATCTTTGCCTAATGAAATGATATGCTGATAAGCGGAATGATTAATCATTTCCGTAGTGCTGGAAGATAGCAGCGTTTCACGTTGCCATATTTCTTTGTAATACTCAAATTCACGTTTGCAATCACTTTCAGCGGTATTAAGATGATATTCAGATAAATTTATTGAATTGGACAAGCTCCCATTTTTTTTAAATTTCAGGAACTGGATAAAGTCAAGGATCTCCTGTAATATTTCTTCAGGAAGCCCTTTTGAGTTTTGAGTAATAAGCTGTTCAATTTGTGTTGACGACATTTTCTAAGCAATTAATGCAGTATTTGATAACAACAAAGTTAAAGAAAAAACGGATGCTATTTAGCAAAAATCACAATTGACCTGCACCTCACTCCGCCTCTCCTTTCAGCATATTGGCCCAGCTTGTGTTGGCATAGCTATCCCATACCAGCCAAAGCAGAATAGACGAAAGCCCCATAAAAATGAACTTGAGCCACAGCAAGTCGAAACGAATACAAACATAATGCGCCAACCCAAGCGCGACAGGCGCTATCATAGCGATTAAAGACCTGAAAATGCGCGCCCCTCCCTGCTTCATCTGCTCCTGTATAGAAAATGGTAAATGCCGGAAACTGACACGCGCTGAACAAGATACAAACAAGGTAACATTGATAAACGCAAGGATAATATCCAACAGCGATTTAACGCCCCATATATACAGGATGAAAGCAGTAAGAAAAATGAAGAACGGGAAAAAGAATTTTACCCATATGGCTTTGAATGCGCCGATCATTATTTTGCCGGGTGTTTCCACAGGCGTGGCATAGTACACCCATGCGGCTTTATATTGGTCTGACATGGTGAGGTAGGTCAACGCAGAGATCATAACAAATGACGACATATACAACAGCAGCAGGTAATTTGGCTTTTCTCCAAGATGATGAATTGATTCGCTGATGGAATCATGGTCCTGGGTTAAAATGTAGAAAAAATAAATAGGCACAAACGCAAAAGAAGGATATACCCGCATACGAAAAGAACGGCTACGAGAGGATTGCAGCCAGGCGATCATAAATCCCGCCCGTGCATCATCGCCATGGTTGAAGATATAGGCCAGTTTCTGATAAAATTTACCGGGCGGTTTTTGTTTTATTCCAGGAGCAATATAAGCCCCGGTATCCACAGCGTCTATTCCGGCTATCCTGCGGGAGAACTGCGGCGCAAGGTATCTTACCAATAAATACATACACAACAAGGGACATACTACCGCCAATGCGCTAAATAAGGCCGTACCCGGAAAGGATGCCGGGAAACCGATCCACGTCCAGCAATCGGCCAGCCAGTAAGAGGGCGCATACCGGATCCAGGGATAGTTGAGTATATTAAAATCGTGCGGGTGCTTCCGGTCAAATAATCGCGGCATCAGGTATATACTGGCAAAGAAAAAGATGGAAACAAATACCTGGAAATAATTGATCACGTCCTTAAACTTTTCCGGCTTTGCCAGCCTTAACACTAATAGATAAACACTGTTTACAATAAACAACGCCATACATACCAACAGCATCAATGGTACAATAAATAACGTAGCGGACTTCCAACCATCTATAGAACCAAGCACTATCCAACCTGGCAACGACATAGGTATCACAATACGGAACAGGTAAATAAATACATGCAGCAGCCGTGCAAGCACCAGGGTACGGTCGCTCACAGGCCGGGGAAACAGTATATACTTATCACGAGAGTCAAACAGCACATTTGAAAAGTCTGTGATCAGCATGAACGTGATAACAGCGAATAACAAGGAAAAATAAATAGTAAGCGAAAACACACGGTCGGGAACCACTCTGAGGGGTACCATGTAAATGAACCCAAATACACAAAACATCAGTGTGTTTAGCAGCGTGCCATACTTGCGGTCTTTCCTTTGTTTTTGCTGGAAGCCCATAGTGGCTGGCTTGCGGTCGTCCAATATCAGCCTGACATTCAAAATGGCGCGAAGCTGCTCAATATCGGCGCCCAGCCCCCGCCACAAAGCCGATGGAAGCATTACCAGGTTAAGAAAGAGTTTGTTCATTTTTTAAGTCTAAAGTCTAAAGTAGTTAGTCTAAAGTAGTTAGTCTAAAGTTTGCGGGTTGTCGTAAGTAATAAGTCAAAAGCCGCAAGTCAAAGTTTGTCAGGTAACAAGGGGAAGCCCCTTCAGGGGTTTGGGGTTTTACCTGTTCATCGCAGCAGCAAGGTCATCCGCTTTTTGTACCTGGTTGCCGCCGGATGTAAGCCTGGAGAATATCTGCTCCAATGAATCGGCGCTGCTCTCGCGCAATTCATCAATAGTACCATCCGCTATAATGCCCCCGTTGTTGATAAGCACTATCCTGTCGGATACCTTTTCCACCACATCCATCATATGCGAACAATAAAAAATAGTCTTACCTTCCTGTTTCAGCGCCTGCAGCAATTCTTTTATCAGTATCACTGCATTTGCATCCAGCCCTGATAGTGGCTCATCCATGATTACTATTGACGGATTGTGCAACAAGCCCGATGTTATCAATACCTTTTGCTTCATTCCCTTTGAGAAGCTGTCCATGCGCTGGTCTATATTACCCAGCAGGCTGAATGACTCCAGCATTTTACGGGAGCGTTCTTCAATAACAGAATCAGGCAAATGATATAGCTTGCCGACAAAAGCGAGATACTCACGGGGAGTCAGCAGGTCGTATAGCTCGGCAAGTTCAGGTATGTAGCCCACCTTGCTTTTTACCTCCAGTATGCTTTCACGCAGGTTTTTGCCGTCAACCGTTACATCCCCGGTATAGTCCTGTATGATACCTGTAAGTATCTTTACGGTTGTTGATTTACCAGCCCCGTTCGGGCCAATATACCCGATGATCTGCCCCGGATAAATATCCAGGTTTATATCCTTTAGCACGATCTTCTCGCCATATTGTTTATTCAACCGGCGAATGGTAATAATTGGCGGCATAAATGGTAATGATTAATGGTTAATGATTAATGATTAATGGCCCCTGTGGGAAAAATCCCAATAAAAGTAATAATCCGAATTACAAATTCCTAAACTTCCTGTCGGCAGGCAGGTTCCCAATTACAAAAAGAAAACAATCCAAATTCCCAATGACAAATTCCTGATTCCAAAGAAAACTACGCTTTTACCAACTTGAACGCGTGGCTCCACTCACCACGCAGCATTCCGGGAATACACCACAGCATACATAATGGCTCTATAGCCCGTGCGCCTGTAGCCTTGCCCATGTCGGCCACTTCCCAGCCAAACTGCTCCAATATATCATGTACCTGTTTCTTTGAAGCGTCATTATTGCCGCAGGTGAACATGGTTGGTTTTTCAGGGAATGGCGGGTCAACCATAAAAGCGTTGCCAACGCTGTTAAACGCCTTTACAAAATGTATCTCCGGGAACCGCAGTTGCAATTGTTCCATCAACGATTCATCCAGGTTTGTGAAATACCTTAATACGCCATTTTCCGGCGGGCCGCCTGCAATCGGATTTGTGGTATCAATCACTGTTTTCCATTGCAGGTTTTGCGGGCCTGCTTCGTCAATAACATTTGCCGCAACGCTGCCTTTCACCGCAAGCACAATAATACTGCCGTATTTGGCGGCGTCTTCAAAGCTGCCGGTATGCGCTTTCGCGCCACCCTTTTCTTTCCAGGCACTGAGTTTGCTCACATCGCGCGAACTCAGCATCACTTCATAATTATGCTTCAGAAAACCATTGCCAAGCGCCTGCGCCACTATACCTGATCCTATGATCCCTATTTTTTTCATACTGGTAATTTTCAGGAAAATTAGTATAAAAAATGAAGTAAAGAAGAAAGCCTGAATTATTCTTTCTTATAGGGTTATTATTTCTCTGCTCAGATTAATTGCCATTCAGCCTATCCGTTCACAAATATTTATTGATTACCTTAACAATAAATGCACTACCTTTATAACAATAGAAACAACAGCGCTTAAATAGCTTTCTTCTTTTCCACTTTACTATTACAGTATCAATAAGTGGTTTCGTAAAATTCAATTTTCCGCTTTCTCTCTACTTTTTTGTTCACGCAAAGAATTGAATTTTATGTTTATCCTTATTTTTTTTATCGTACTCTGGTACGTATCATTATTCTGCCAGACCTTTTTCCAGCATAGATATGCCGCGCACGGCGCTTTCAAAATGAGCAAGTCTATGGAAAAAGTATTCTTCATCCTTTGTTACATTACACAGGGGTCATCCTACATGAGTCCTAAGGCTTATGCCATAATGCACCGGTTGCACCACGCCTATACCGATACCGAGCTTGACCCCCACTCCCCCTCTTACTCCAAAAATGTTTTTGCCATGATGTGGCGCACCCGCAATATATACCGCGACATTATGAGTGGCGCCATAGTTGTAGAAGACCGCTTCACCAAAAACCTTCCCGAATGGCCTACTTTCGACCGCTGGGCCGATTCCGCAGTTTCCCGGATACTGTGGATGGGAATTTATATTACCATTTTCATTTTCTTCGCCACTTCACCCTGGTTATATTTATTGCTATTGCCCATCTTTGCTATGGGCGCCGTGCATGGCGCTATCATCAACTGGTTTGCCCATAAATACGGCTATACCAACTACAAGCTGAAAAACACTTCGCACAACCTGATCTCCGTGGATATACTGATGCTCGGCGAATCTTACCACAACAACCACCATAAATATCCTTCTTCCATCAACTTCGGCAGGAAATGGCATGAGATAGACCCCATTTACCCGGTCATCAAGCTATTCGCCTGGATGCACCTCATCAAACTGCCCAACCTGGCAGCCATACAAGCAAAAACGGAGAAGGATTTTTAGGGTACGAAACTTCCTTCAAAATTTGTAAATTTGCACCTAATTTTAATGCAAAGAGCATGAAAGCAAAATATGTAAATCCGTTTACAGACTTTGGATTTAAAAAGATCTTCGGGGAAGAAGCAAGCAAACCAATGCTGCTTGATTTCCTGAATGCCCTTTTGCCCAAACAGGCTTTCATAAAAAATTTATCTTTCAAAAATACAGAACAATTAGGCCAGACTGCTCTCGACAGAAAAGCCGTTTACGATATTTACTGCGAGAATGAACAAGGCGAAAAATTCATTGTAGAACTGCAAAAAGCCAAACAGAATTATTTCAAAGAACGGACTATCTATTATTCTACATTCCCGATAAGAGAACAAGCAGAAAAAGGAGATTGGAACTATAACCTTAAAGCTGTTTTTTGTATTGGCATATTGGATTTTACATTCGATGATTATGGCAATGAACAAGAAAAAAATGAGGTGGTTCACGAAATAAAATTAAAGAACCAGGCAGGCAAAACGTTTTATGAAAAACTGACTTACATCTACCTCGAAATGCCCAACTTCAATAAGCTGGAAGCCGAATTGCAGACCCGCTTAGATAAATGGCTGTACTTTTTAAAACACCTCGAAGATTTTCAGAGTATCCCGAAAATATTTAAAGATGAAGTGGTTTTTGTAACCGCTTTTGAAAAAGCGGAATTATCAAAATTAAACACTGCCGAACTTGACGGGTATGAAACCAGCCTGAAAATATACCGGGACCTGAAAAATGTTATTGATACCGCAGCAGAAGAGGGAGAAGCAAGAGGAGAAGCAAGAGGAGAAGCAAGAGGAGAAGCAAAAGGAATAATTAAAGTGGCAAAAGCCATGAAGAATAGTGGCGTTACCATTGATATTATCTGTAAAACAACCGGGCTTTCAGAAAAAGAAATTGAGGAAATGTAAGCAATACGAATACAGTTATGCAGAGAAAAATGACAAAATAAATCAACCTATTTTAGCATAAACCGACTAACATCTATGCGTAAAATACTGTTCCTGATCTTCTCCCTATTGTTAACGAAGAATGGTTTTTCCCAGAACCAAATTGAGATATACAGGCTGGGCCTGACCGGCGCTATGAACCTGGAGCAGGAGCATCCTGACACTGCTGAAAAATACTTGCTAAAAGCTCTTGCAATAATGCCGGATAAAAGCATTTTCCCTTACTACTTTCCATTAATTAAAATAGCTTACAATCATAACGATACTAAAAAAATAACCGGATATTTCAGGGAACTATCTGTATTTACACAAAGGATACATTGTACAAGTTATTGAAAGAATTTTCAGAAATAACAATGGACATGCCCACCTTCAATAAACTATACAAGCCAAAGTGTAATTTGACTGAAGATAAGAAATTCAGTTCGCAACATCCCAAAGCCGTGGATAGCACAATCGAATCATTAATAGAACGAGACCAGGCAATACGGACTAAGGCGCACAAACAAAATGCAAACCGGTCGGAAGAAGAAATCAAAGCGCTTGAAAAAGAAATGCATGATGTTGATTCCACTAATTTCCTGGTCTTATACGATTGTATCAGAAAATACGGTATGCCCCGGCTTGATTATCCCAATAGCTTTTCCAGGATTTCCCTCCTGATGCATATTGATAACTACGAGAACTTTAAGAAAATTGACGGCTACTTACTTAAAGCAATAAATGAAGGCCTTTTCAATCCGGCAAATTATGCTTATTCCTTAGACAGAAGCCTTGTAGCCTCAGGTTTAAAACCCAAATATTATTGGTTTATTCCCGAAACGTCTTTTGCCGAAAAATATAAACCGGAACAAACAGAAATATCAAAAATAAACGAGGACAGGAAATCAATTGGCTTGCCGCCCTACCCTACATGGACCGGCTGGGGATTTTAATTGAAAGAGTCCTGCTTTTCCGGCTTAGAACTTATGGCCACTTGCATAATAATATACAACACAGCAATACTGCTCAACGCGCCAAAGAAACACCATACCGATACAATGTAATCTTTATAGCAAAACCTGGATATAAGGTAGGATACCAGCAACAATGCGCCAAGCACCCTCATGCGCTTTATGCTTGATACAAAAGTGGGAACCATAGCCGGAATAAAATAAATAATGCCATAGAACCATCTTTTGGAAAGCGGGAAATCAACATCGTACCGTATGTGGTAAGGATTGACGCCAATATGCGCATCGTAAAAACAAAGGCAGTAGATAAAATACATTGCCGCCAGGCAGCCGGATACGGCAAACCAGTTTAAAATCTTTTTTCGCTTCGGGTCCTTTTCAAGAAACAACACCCCAAGCGGCACAAACAACGGCCACACTACCTGCGCGATAATAAGGAAAGAGTACATAGCTGTATTCCGCCAAAGCAGGTAACCGGGGTTGATAACGGATAACCAAACAAAGCCTTCGCATAATTGCTGGAAGGCGAATATAAGGGGCATGGCTGCTAAAAACCTTTGCGGAGCAGTCCTTGTTTTGGCCATAGTAACCGTACCTATCGTAGTCAGTATTGCAGCGGAACCAAAACTTGCTGAAGCGGAAAAACACATAATGAATCAAAAGTCAAAATAAAGATAGAATTATATCGCCTCCCTGCTTAATTTATTCAGTAAGGTCACATAAGCCGCTTTAGCTCCAGGTGGCAATTCGGCGATCACGGCAGGTTCTATATGCGGATAAGACCTGGCATCTTTCCACTCAATTTTGCCATTCCACTTTTTTTGAAGGTCGGGAGATGTCTGTTTCATTATCCTGCCAAATGTGGCATTAAATTTCCTTTGCAGTTCGGGTGTTATTGTCATAGCTCCAGCAAATAATGGTGAAATTATACGGCTATATACGCAGCAGCTACGCTATACCCAATGTAAGGTAACCCTTTTTTTGCAGCAACTCACCTAAAAAATAGAAAAGAAGACAGGAGAAACACATTAAACCGGTTATTTTACCTTTATTTTATGTTTTGCCGTCGCCCATCGAATCATATCATTCCCTCATCATTTCCTCTATCACACCGGCAATATCTTCTGCATTCGGTTTGGAGAAATAATCGCCATCGGTGGCATAGGCAGGCCTATGGGCATTAGCAGTAATAGTTCGCGGGGCAACATCTAACCACTTATACCCGCCCTGTTTTTCCATTACCTGCTGAAACATATAAGCGCTCGCGCCACCCGGCACGTCTTCATCAATGAACACGATGCGGTTGGTCTTTTTAAGCGACTCCACTATCAGGTGGTTAACATCAAAAGGTAATAGAGTACGCACATCTATCACTTCGCAGCTTATCCCCTGCGGTGCGAGGTAAGTATTAATTGCCTCGTCAATAACACGGAGGGTAGAGCCATAAGACACAATGGTAATGTCGGCACCCTCTTTTACAACTTCCGGTATGCCAAACGGAACAGTAAACTCCCCGAGGTTTGCGGGCAGTTTCTCTTTCAGCCGGTACCCATTCAGGCATTCTATCACCAATCCCGGTTCATCGCTGCGCAACAGGGTATTATACATCCCGGCAGCCTGCGTCATATTCCTCGGTACGCACAGATACATACCCCGAATGGAGTTAAGGATCATTCCCATTGGCGAGCCGCTGTGCCATATACCCTCCAGCCTGTGTCCCCGGGTGCGCACTATTATCGGGCATTTCTGGCCGCCGCGTGTGCGGTATTGCAGCGTAGCCACATCATCGCTAAGCGGTTGCAAGGCATAAAGTAAGTAATCAAGATATTGTATTTCCGCTATCGGTCGCAACCCACGCATGGCCATACCAATGCCCTGCCCTATTATACTTGCCTCACGGATACCAGTATCTGAGACCCTTAGCGGACCATACTTATCCTGCAGGCCTGCAAATCCCTGGTTCACATCGCCTATTTTCCCCAGGTCTTCGCCAAATGCAAAGACCGCCGGATTATTAGCAAAAGTATGGTCGAAAAACTTATTGAGTACTTCATACCCATTCACCATAGCTGCGTCAGCATCATAAACGGCGGGTATTTCCATTACCTTCATTGCGCTGTGCCGCGACTCTGAATATAAATGCGAAGAGTATTTCTCTTTATTATCCGTTTGTATATAATCATAGAAATTCCGAAGCCCCCGCACTGCGTCTCCGCCCTTAGTGCATAATGCAAGCGCCTTGCGCACCGCCTGCATCACATCCTTGCGTATCGGTTCTTTCAGTGCGTTCAGTTCTGCTACTATGGCGGCAATGGCCTGTGCCTGGTCGCCGGCCTCATACACCACTTGCCTGCATAGCCCAGAAGCCTGTTCTATCTGTTCTTTTACCGGCTCCAGCAAGTCGTTCCAGGCCCTTTGTTTTGCCTCCCGCGCTTCAGTTTTCGCTTCGTCTTCTATTTTGCTTATTTCATCTTCCCCGGCTATTTTATTCTCCACTATGAATTGCCTCATTTTCACCACGCAATCCCACTCTTTCTCCCACTCTAAGCGGTCCTTGCTCTTATACCGTTCATGCGATCCAGATGTGGAGTGGCCCTGTGGCTGCGTAAGTTCCTGCACATGAAAAATTGCGGGTATCTGTGTATCCCGCACTCGGGCAATACCTTGCTGAAAGGTCTGTACCAAACCGGCATAATCCCACCCCTTCACCGTATATATATTTATGCCGCCTTTCTTATCATCCCATTGCATACCCGCCAGTGCGTCTGATATGGAGTTTTTTGTGGTCTGATATTTACGCGGCACAGATATGCCGTAGCCATCGTCCCATACAAATATTGCCAACGGCACCTGCAGCACACCCGCTGCGTTAACGCTCTCCCAGAACAATCCCTCCGAGGTTGAAGCATCCCCGATAGTACAGAACACCACTTCATTGCCCTTATTACTAAACTGCTCAAAACCCTTTTGCAGCCCTTCCACATTCCGGTACATTTTCGATGCGTATGCCAGCCCCAGCGCCCGCACCATCTGCCCTGCCGTAGGAGATATGTCGCTGCTCGATTGCGCATCGTTGGTCAGGTCTTTCCAGTCGCCCTTTTCGTCTAACCAGCGTGTGCCATAGTGGCCATTCATCATACGCCCTGCCGACGACGGCTCATTAGTCACGCTCATATCGGCATATAGCTGCGCGAAAAACTTTTGTATATCGCTCATGCCGGTAGCAAACATCAGCGTCTGGTCGCGGTAGTAACCGGTGCGTATATCGCCCGGCTTAAAACACTTTGCAGCGGCTATCTGCGCCAGTTCCTTGCCATCGCCGAATATGCCGAATTTAGCCTTCCCCGTCAGCACCTCCCGGCGACCAATAAGGCTTGCTTCTCGGCTGGCAACTGCCATTTGGTAGTCATCCAGCACACCCTGCTTAAACTCTTCAAACGACAACCTTACAGACTTCGGAGTAGTGGCTATTTGCGGCATATAAAAAAGGCTATAAATTCACGAATATACAAAGATAGTGAAGGTTACAAAATAATCCCCACCAATTTGTAAACTGGGAAAACAGCGATATTCACATTTGCAAAATAATAACTTTATTGTCCGGGCTTATTCTTGCTATTTCGCTCCGGTGGCGTTGGCACCATTAGTGGTTCGGTTCTTTACTGTGCAATAATCAGTCGCTTTGTAACCGTTGTCATCGTGAGCTTGTCAAATGGCGTTAGCTGAACGAGATAAATCCCCGGTACTAATTGCCCGATATTTATAACCTCTTTATCACTCCTTACTGTCATGGTGAGCCGCGCCGAACCCACCACATCATAAATACGCAATTCATATCCTGTTCCGTTAATTACATTCAGTTCACCCTTCGCAGGATTCGGGTAAATTTCCACATTTGCATATTTATTCATTTGCACATTGGCAACGCCAGTTATTGTATCACACTTCACTACAGTCACCCCATACCCCACGCTGGTACTGCCGCAACTGTTTGTAAAACTATACCTGATCGTATCCACTCCTGCCGAAACTCCCGTAACAATGCCATCGTTCACAGTAGCGCTCGCGCTGCTACTGCTCCACACCCCGCCTCCCGGTGCGCCGGTTAGCGTATCCAGTTCACCTATACATACCGACGTTGGGCCTGTTACCGTTCCGGTTTGCGGCAGTGGGTCAACTGCAACAGCAAAGGCTGTTTGCGCCGTGCCGCATGAGTTGGTAACCCGGTAATTAACAGTGTCCATACCGGCAGATACTCCCGTTACTATTCCTGTGCCGCTGATCGTTGCATAGCCATTACTGATGCCCCACGCGCCGCCTGATACAGCATTTGTCAAAGTAATGTTTGTACCTACGCAAACACTATCCACGCCATTGATGGTTCCCGCATCTGGCAAGGGGTTGATGGTGATTGTTTTCGTAATAGTGGCTGTGCCGCAAACATTGGTAACCGCATAGCTGATTGTATCTGTTCCCACAGTTACGCCCATTAGTGAACCTGAACTTATAGTAGCTGAGGCATTACTTGCATTCCATACTCCGCCTGGTATTGTATCAGTTAAGGTGATAGATGAACCCACGCATACGTTCGTAGTACCACTTATTGTTCCCGCAGATGGGAAGGCGTCAACCGTAACTATTACCTGCTCTGCGCAACCTGTGGGTACAGTATAGCTTATGGCTGCCGTACCTGCGCCTGATGTTGTTACGCTGCCCGATGTTCCTATAGTTGCAACGGTTGTATTGCTGCTATTCCACGTACCGCCAGCCGTTACATCGCTTAGTGAAATGGTGTGGCCTGTGCAAATGTGGGTTGTACCGCCGCTCACCACTATCGGCGCGGGTAGCGGGTTTACGGTAAGCATGGCATTAGTGCTGCAACCATCACCCAATGTGTAAATAAGCATAGCCACGCCCGGTATATAGCTGGTAACAATACCCGCCGAAATACTCACCAATGTACTCGTCCATGCACCGCCGGATATGGAATCAGAAACATGCAAAGTATCGGACGCACATATATTTCTTACGCCTTCAATCGGGGGTACAGTGTTCACGGTAATCGTTGTTGTAGCTGCGCAATTAACGCCAGTTGATATAGGCACCGTATAGCTGATAACTGCATCCCCGCCTGATCTGCCGGTTACAACACCCGTAGGGCTTATGACCGCAATTGCAGTGTCCCTGCTGCTCCATGTGCCACCACCTGCAATATCCGTAAGCGTAGATGTCAATCCTATGCACACCCCGCCGGAACCGCTTATGGCCGCCGGAGCCGGGTGTACCGTAACCGTCATGCCAACCGTGCAGCCAACACCCAGAGAATAATTTATAGTTGCTGTGCCGGGAGCAACACCATATACAAAGCCTGTTGCAGAACCAACCGTAGCCACTAATAGATTGCTGCTGCTCCATACTCCCCCACCAGCAAGGTTTGTCAGGGTATCCGTTGCGCTTAGGCATACATTCTGCGAACCACTGATAGCGCCTGGCAACGAATTAACCGTCACCGTTATTACCGCCGGGCAACTTGCCGCACCCACACTGTAAGTGACTATTGCTGTTCCCAGCGATACTCCCAAGACAACTCCTGTCGGGGACAAGCTAATAATACCTGCTGAACCGGGGCTGCTCCACGAACCCCCTCCCGTCAGATCACTTAATGATGTGGACGAACCGATACAAACACTCGTCAGCCCGGTAATCGCATCGGGTGCGGAATTTACGGTTATTGGTTTAGTTGCGGCGCAGCCTGTGGGCAAAGTATAGCTGACTATTCCAGTACCAATGCTGATGCCTGTAACCATGCCTGTTACAGAATCTACAGCCAATAATGCGCTTGCCGAACTCCAAATTCCTCCACTTGTCGTGTCCGTTAAGGTTATCGTCAATCCCTCACAAACCGCCGACATCCCCGTTATAGCAGATGGTATCGAATTTACCGTTATGTTTCTTGTCGCAGCGCAACCAGCTAATGTATAGCTTATCGTTGCTGTCCCAGCCGATACGCCGGTTACTATTCCCGTTGGCGCAACTGTTGCAATTGTTGCCGGGCTGCTTGTCCATAACCCTCCGGTTGATGTTGTAGATAATACAGTTGTCGCATCCACGCACACCTGTACTATCCCTGTTATGGCAGAGGGCGAAGCGTTCACCGTCACCATTGCGCTCGTTGTGCAACCTGTACCCAATGAATAAGTAACCGCCGCAACACCCGGCGCTACGCCCGTCACCATGCCCGATGAGCTGCCTATAGTGGCTGTCGTTGTAGGCGTTATAGTCCAAGTACCACCCGATGCCAGGTCTGCTAAATCTGTTGTTGCGCCCACGCACACATGCAATGTGCCGCCAATAGAGGACGGCCCGGTACTTACATTTACGGTTGTTGTTGCGGAGCAACCCGAACCCGATGTGTAGGTGATAATTGCTGGGCCGGATGTAATTCCTGCGGTTACTACTCCTGTTGAACTTCCTATTGTTAATATTGAACTTGTCGTACTCCAGATACCTGTGCCAGTACCGCTTAACGTAGTTGATGTACCTGTGCAAAGCCCTGTTGCGCCCGTTATTACCGGTGCGGTGTTTACAGTTATTGCTTTTGTTATTGAGCAGCTACCGGTAGTATAAGTGATTAATGAAACTCCTGATGATACACCTGTTACAACGCCTGTAGAACCTACTGCTATACCCGTACTTGTTGTACTCCACATACCACTCGCCGAAGTGTCTGTTTCTATTACGCTCGTACCTACACATACCGCCGATGACCCGCTGACAGGCGCTGGTAACGGATTTACAGTAACCAAAGCAATAGCAGAGCAGCCGGTAGCTGCTACCGTATAAGATATGGTTGCAGTGCCTGCTGATACCCCGGTGACAGAACCTGTGGAACCGACTGTTGCGCTCCCCGATGAACTATGCCACACCCCGCCAGCGGCGGGGTCTGTCAAAGAAATGCTGGAACCAACGCATACCCCACTTGCTCCGGTAATGGCTCCTGGCGCGGCTATTACAGAAACCGTTTTGGTAACCGTGCAGCCGGAGCCAAGTGAATAAGTAATGGTTGCGGATGCGCCGGGAGATATGCCCGTCACCATGCCGGAAAGAGAACCTACTGCTGCGCCTGCCGAACTGGCCCACAACCCTCCGCCTACCAGATCACCCAGAGAAATGGTTGTTCCCTGGCATACGGTTGATGGCCCTGTAATAGCCGTTGGCGAAAGGCTTACGGTCACCGTCTTACTCGTGGTGCAGCCGGTGGGGAGGGTATAAGTGATGGTAGCTGTGCCGAGGGAATCTCCCGTTACTATGCCTGTAGCAGAGCCTATTGTTACAATCCCGGCTGATCCGGGATTCCACGTACCACCACCGGGGTCTGTGAGGGTTATTGTTGAACCTATACACACCGCTGATGGCCCGGAAATAGATAGCGGCGATGGATTTACCGTTACAATTGCAGTGCGTATGCAACTATTTGGAGCAGTGTATGTAATACTTGCTGCACCTCCTGTTGTACCCGTTACTACACCTGTTGATGAGCCAACAGACGCAAAGCTACTGGTTGTGTTCCATGTACCGCCAGATACACTATCACTCAACGTAGTTGTTTGCCCCGGACATAAATTCATAGTACCCGTGATGACCGATGGCAGCGGGTTTACAGTAATAGTTGCGCTGACGCTGCAACCTGCGCCTATGGAATAAGTAATGGTTACCGGGCCGGGTGAAACCCCGGTTACCATACCTGCTGATAAGCCTGTGGAACCTACAGTTGCTACACCAGTATTGCTGCTTGCCCATGTGCCTCCAGTTATTGCATTGCCTAAGGTTATGGTAGCGCCGGGGCATACATGCGTAGCGCCTGTTATAGCCCCCGGCGAGGTGTTTACCGTTATAGTTTTTGTGGCATAGCAGCCGGTAAAGGGCAGGGTATAAAATATGTTTGTGGTACCGGGGGTTACGCCTGTTACCACGCCTGTGGCAGAGCCGATATTTACATTAGCATTGCTTTTGGTCCATGTGCCGGTGAGGGTGGAATCGGTGAGCGTTGTAGTTAGCCCGACGCATACACTATTAGCTCCTGAAATGATGGATGGTAAGGGGTTTACGGTTACTATTGCTATGCTGGCGCAGCCTGTGGGCAGCGTATAGCTTACCAGCCCTGTGCCGTGGGCTATGCCCGTTACTGTGCCTGTTGCCGAACCTATTGTTAATAGTGGACTTGCGGCGCTCCACGCTCCGCCCGTACCGCTACTTAGCGTTGTAGTACCCGCAGGGCATACATGCAGCGTACCCGTTATGTTGGCAGGCAGTGGGTTTACCGTTATTGCCTTTATTGCCGCACATGCTGCACCGCTGCTTGTACTCCCTATGGTATAGCTGATTATTGCCAGCCCCGCGCCCGTGCCGGTTATAGTGGCAGACAGCGAGGTTGTGGAACCCAGAACTGCTATACCTGTTGACCCGGGGCTGCTCCACACCCCGCCTGTAGTGCTGTCTGTTATGGTTATTACATTGCCCCTACACACGCTTACCGGCCCGGTTATGGCCACGGGCACAGGGTTTACCGCCATAGGAAAGGAAACAGTGCAGCCCGTACCGGTAGAGTAAGAAACAGTAGCGCTGCCATGAGACACACCCGTAACAAAACCAGATGAAGAACCCACACCCGCCACACCTGGAGCCGAACTACTCCACACCCCACCACCCACACTATTATACAAGGGCGTAGTTGCGCTCACGCAGACCGATGATGCGCCCGTTATAGCAGATGGCGCGGAGTTTACGGTTACCGGAGTGGTAGTGAAGCAGCCCGATGGCAGCGTATAAGTAATAGTAGCCGGGCCGGTAGCTATACCCGTTACCACCCCGCTGGCAGCATCTATAAAAGCAGTATCATAGTTACTGCTGCTCCATGCGCCGCCACTTACAAAATCATTAAGCGTATCTGTAAGGCCAATACAGGCCGTAGTAGCTCCGATAATGGCCGATGGTACCGCATTTACGGTTACCACAGTAGTAGCAATACAAGAAGATGAACCAATAGAATAGCTGATAACCGAAGTACCTGCCACTACACCGGTTACTAAGCCAGATAATGAGCCTATAGTAAGCCCCGCCATACCACTCCATGTACCGCCGGTTGTGGCGTCTGATAAAGAAGTAGTGGCTCCCGTGCATACATTGAAAACTCCTGAAATAGCCGCTGGCGTTGAAATAACCGTTACTGTTTTAGTAGCCATGCAACCTGTTGGCAAAGTATAAGTTATAATGGAACCTCCTATAGCTATGCCGGAAACAATACCTGTTGCAGTGCCAACTGTAGCATATACAATAGTGCTACTGCTCCAGGCCCCGGAAGTAGAAGAGTCGCTTAATGTTGTTGTTGTTCCGACACAAATATTAGAATTGCCTGTAATTGCTGATGGCGCCGGGTTAACTGTAACAGTATTGGTAATTGTACAACCTGCTACAGTAGTATAGGTTATGTTTGTAATACCTGTTACAATACCCGAAAATATACCTGTTGTTGAGCCGACCGTAGCAATTGATGGATTGCTGCTTACCCAAGTGCCTCCGCCAATAGAATCACTTAATGTTATTGTGGAGCTGGTACATGCGTGAATTAACCCACCAGATATAATGGCTGGTATTGGGTTTACAGTGATTATCTGGCTGGCGGAACAACCTGGTAAACCAGTAGTATAATGTATAGTTGAAATACCGGCTGATATTCCGGTCAGCAAGCCGGTAGAGCCAATAGAAGCAATCCCGGCAGATACACTACTCCACACGCCATCGACAGAAGTATCTCCTAAAACTGTTGTAGCGCCAACGCAAACTTGCATCGTTCCTGTTATTGCGCCAACAGGATCATAATTAGCATATATGCTATCCATAGCAGAGCATACCTGCTGAAAAGAAATATCATCTATTGCAAAATCATTCCCACCAGAAGCTAACTCCATATCTGTAAGACATATATTAGCCGTAGTATCAGTACCGCTGTTCCAGGTTACCTGGTTGTATCCCCATATCCCTATAGTTGAAGATGGAGCAACAGTATCTATGCTTACTCCATTTATCTTTATTTGGATTGAGGGTAAAGGAAGTTGAAGTGACGCAGCCCACAAGGAAAAGACATAACTTTTACCAGGGCTTACACTGGTTGTTTCACACCAAAAACTTGTTCCTGCTGTTGTGCTGCCATCTACTATTAACATATTGCCAGTTCCTGATGTATGATCACCTATTGCAGGCCAGCCTGAATAAAAAGTATGAGGATTAGCTCCCACCATATAGTGGCCATATGAGGATGTTCCTGTTGAAATATATGTATAGCTGCTACTAAATCCTGAATTTCCTGCTGTAAAACTGCCATTTGCTACAATGTTGCCCGGCAATATCGAATTTACAGTAACATAATGCCAACTTGAAGCTGTGGTTGTAAGTAGGGGGGACAATATTGCTGTATCGGATAAACCTGTTGATGGTGTCCAGATTATATTTAAAATGGAATCTGTGCCGATTATTATAGCGTGTAAATTAATTGCACTATCATTGCATACTCTCAGTGTATCTGCCATGCTTAGGGAATTGCAACTGGTAGTTTGTGCCTTTGCAAGCAAAGGCACAAAAACAATTATGAGTAACATTTTTTTCATGAGCACTTCTTATGCACTAAAAGCCCGATATTCCAAACTACATTTTTACCATTTATTTCTATAGAAGTAGCATGGCTACCGTCTCTTGTATAACCATTAGTTCCATTTTCTGCAATGGAACTAATGATACAGTTAGTATCCATTTACGGATACGATTGTTTTCCCGATCAACAATATATAAATTGCCTTTTGCGTTTGTTGCAATATTATCTGGATAAAATATTTCAGCAGATGTGGCCGTGCCATAGTCTCTCATATAGCCTTCTGCTCGAGTAATACTAGCAATACTATTGATTATCTTCGCCTGTGTATTTATTGAGAATAGCGTAAAGAAAAAAAATAGGAAAAGTATATTTTTCCGCTCATAAACCCACTGTAATATAACATCATAAAAATGCATTAACCATACGCTTTTTGCTAAGTTACTTATTTTTTATTTTATTTATGATATTTTTTTCATCATTCCGTCCTCGCCGAGTCTCTGCCCTTCGCAGGACTTGGCGATACTCGCGCAGGGCAAAGTTGATGTTTTCATGCCGCTCCATATTTTATCAAGCCATTTCTTCTTTTCCAGAAATGTGTTTCCAATGTTCGTAAATCCAGTCGTTTACATGCACTACTTCATAAATACCCTGCCTTCCCTCTTCATAAAATCCTGCCGAGCTATGCATGTAATCTGTAAAATTATCAACAAGCCTCCATTTTTTGCTGACCGGGTTTGTGTGCATGTAGTCGAGTTTCTGTTTTACAAATTTATAAGTCCGGCACAGCTTTATATCAAATGATGGTTCGTATAGTTCATGGAGTTTGCCCCTGCGTTTGTCGGAAGGTGATACACCATCCGCGAGTATTTTCAACATTTCCGTATCATCCGCTTTTTGCAACCGGTCAACAATGTCATAAGCTATGAAGCGCTTGCCATTCCCTATAATTGTGTTTATACTTTTTTTTGTTTCCACAAACCCGATAAGGGCATGGACATGGTTGGGCATTATTACATATCCAAGCACACTATGCCCCATAGGTTTGAGTGCGTCAAACCAGTTATAGACAAGATCGTAGGCGTTTGTGATCTTGAAAAGCGGTAGCCATTTGTAGTTGGTAAAAGTGATAAAATAGATACCGGGTTCGTAAATATGCTCTTTATTTACAGGCATTTGAAAATAAAGGTAGGACATTTTTATTTATGGAAAGAACTTGTTGGGGTGTTTTTTATCCTGTTTGTGTTGCGTGTTTTCCTGCGCGAGTATCGCCGGGTCCCGTGAAGGACGGAGACCCGGCGAGGACGCGAGGTCTCCGACCGGGAGAATTTATTCCAGCGGCAAATCAGGGAACAGAACTAATATATCCACACACAACTTACGATAATAGTATTTCAATCAGGCTTCAGCATATATATTGCCAGACAGAGTCTTGCCTTCATTGCTGACAGCCTTCGCAAAAGCTATGGCAGCTGATAGATTTAAGTGAAAACACTTAAACCAGAGTAGGATTGCCGCCGAGCAGTCCCTGAAAAAGGAGACATCGGCGGGGACTATTACTCTTTTAACTTTTCAAAAAAAGAATAAGTTTGTTTGCTAAAGTTATTAGCTATACATTTGCACCCCACAGCGCGAGGTAGAGCAGCGGTAGCTCGTCGGGCTCATAACCCGAAGGTCATAGGTTCGATCCCTGTCCTCGCTACTTAATTAATAAACCCCTGTTTATCAGGGGTTTATTAATTTTAATAAAATAATATTTTTAAATGTAAATTAATTTTCTTAGATTTCATGTTTCCCCAGCCCTATTTATTAACATGATTTTTATGTAGTTTTAATAAACATGCTGATGAAAAAACCAATACTTTTATTCACACTCGCATGTATATTGGCTCCACCGCTGTTGGAAGGCTGCCACACCAGCCACAAAACAACGGCGTATAAGTCATCCCGCCAGCCAAAATTTATTGATAATGTTTATATAGCGCCACATAATAAGAATAGTGCAACTGTTGACGCCATAGACCCAACAAAGCCACCTGCAAAAACCAAAACAAAACAAAACACAAACGGCACGGCAATTACAACCGCTTCCGTTCCGCTGCCCAACCCAGCCACGAAAACAAATACACCACCAACCATTGTCTATAAAGACCTGCCCAATAGGATAAAAAAAAAATATGCCGATATTCTTGGCGTGCGTCCCAAAGAGATCACCAATTATCCGTTATATGATTTCATAGATCGCTGGTACGGCACCACCTACCGGCTTGGCGGCTGCGACATATCTGGGGTTGATTGCTCCGGTTTTGCACAAAAACTGTATAGCGAAGTTTATGGTATAGACCTTGTGCGCACCGCCGTAGAGCAGTTCAGCAATTGTAAACGGATAAAACACTCCCGCGACGCCGAAGAGGGCGACCTTGTTTTCTTTCATGTACACAGCAGGCACATAACCCATGTGGGCATCTACCTCGCAAACAATTTCTTCGTTCATGCCTCTACCTCCAATGGCGTTATGATCAGCAACCTCGATGAAGATTACTGGCATAAATATTACGCAGGCTGTGGCCGCATACCACATGAAGATTAATAAGCTAACACCTACAAAAGGTTAAAAATACTTCCTGCCCGTTTTTTCTGCGGCGGATTATAGTAATTTGCGAAAAATACGGCAACAATAATGCGCAAGGCGTGTATAATCTTTATCTTTTTTCTTCTTCTTTCGTGGCACGCAATGGCTATAGACGCTGTGGTTGCCCATACCGTTTTCTACTCCCCAGATCCTGCGCAAAACAATAAATTAACCCCTGTAGTAGAAACTTACTGGCAAATAAACCAGCAAACCATTCATTACAAAACCACCCCGGAAAAAACCATAGTTGCCCGCATAAAGACTGATATTATCTTTATGAACGATACCGGTATCATCAATGAAGGCCACTATATTCTGCAAACCGTTCCCCGCGCCAATGTAGCGGAATTAATGAATCATAGTATCATTGAACTGCGCAGGTATGCCTTACAACCCGGTTTTGTGAAAATGAAACTGGTACTCACCGACCTTGCCGACAGCGTTAACAGGTTTACTTACCTTGATAGCTTTACCATTCCCCCCGTTGCAAAAAAAACATTTTACAGTGAATTGCAATTGCTTGATACCGTCATCGAATCTGCTGCTGAAACGGCTTTTAAGAAAAACGGGCGGCAACAAGTTCCGGTATGCGCAAATTTCCTGGATGAGAACAAAACCATGCTCCACTACTATGCCGAGCTTTACGGAGCCAATAAAATATCTGCCGACGATTACCCGCTGATCCAGAAAATATCGCTGGTGCGGAAAGAAAGAGAAACGCCAACGCATGATTTCCAGAGAACCGATAGCATAAAATCGCAGGAAGTATCTCTCGTTTCCGGTAGTTTCCCAATTGCGGCATTAGCCTCCGGTAATTATTTCGTCAGGATAACCCTTGAAAATAATTCGCATAATATTATCGCTACCCAAAGCCTTTTCTTTCAAAGACTGAACCTGCACCCCGCAACCATAGCGCCAGACACCTCCAAAACCAAAAAGAAAGTAGAAGCCTCAGACACCGCTATGGAACAGGTAACATTAATAAACCTGAACAAAACCTTTGTTGCAAAATACGACCTGGGGCGTATTCGCGCTATTCTGAAAATGCTGTTGCCATTCAGCAATGGCCAGGAAACCCAAACTATAAACAATTTTCTGAAAGCTCCTGATGAAACTTATATGCGCTATTATATCTACAATTACTTTTCTGCCATCAATAAAGATGATCCCGGAAAGGCATGGAAAGACTTTACTGAAAAAATAGAGGATGTAAATGCCAGGTATAACACCAAAAACGTTCCTGGTTATGAAACCGACCGCGGATTTATGTACCTGCGGTATGGGCAACCCACAGATGTGATAACGGTAGAAAACGAAAACGGCTCCCTTCCATATGAAATATGGCAGTATGACGTGCTGACGCAAACAAACCATAAGGACATTACAAACGGGCTTTTCCTTTTTTACAAACCAAACCAGATAATGTCTGATTTCAGGCTGCTGCACTCCACCGTATCCGGCGAAATAGAGAACCCCGCATGGCGCTCCTATTTGTATCTCAACGGTAATAATAACGGCAGTTCCCGCGCCGAACAATACTTTCCCAATAACAGGTAGCATGAATTACCCATTTCCACATTGTCATCGTGAGTTTACCTAACGACAAATTATACCATTTAAACATCATAAAAAATCTGCATTACGAAACACATTTGCGGACTTTAAAAGAGAACACCGGAAACCGCGCCTTTGCGCCTTTGCGAGAAACCTATCGTGCCGTAATTTGATATGCAATTGGTATTACTTAACCGTACTTTGTCAATGGAGAATCCGGCTCTGCGAGGAAGTGTTTATAGACCAGCTTATCCGCAAGAGCGGGGAACAGTTTGTTGAGCCAAACTGTAAGTTTGCCCTGGCCGGTCATTATCAGCGCGCGTTGCTTTTTTTCTATAGCGTCGAGTATGTTGCGGGCGCATTCTTCGGCAGTCATTAGCTTGCTTTCATCAAGCGGTGTTTCGGCCTGGGCAGAGCCATCATTGCTGCGCGCTGTATTACGGATATTGGAGGCGGTAAAACCCGGCGATACCCACATTACATGCACACCTGTATGCAACAGTTCGGTTCTTAAAGACTCTAAAAAACCCTGCATGGCAAATTTGGAAGCAGAATACCCGGTACGCCCCGGCAATCCCCGGTAACCGGCTATGGACGAGACACCCGCAATAATGCCTTTCTGTTTCAGAATGGCTGGCAGGGCGTACTTGGTACAATAAACCATACCCCAGAAATTCACGTCCATCAACTCTTTAATCACTGCAAGGTCCACATCTTCAAACAACGCCCGCATACTGATACCTGCATTATTCACCAGCACATCCACCCCACCCCAGCGCTGTATTACAGCGTCTATAAAATCCTTGCATTCCGCCTCCTTACTTACGTCTGCCTTAAAGCAAAATAATTTATCGGAAGGAATAAAGCGGGCTTGCAGTTTTTCAATATTGCGGGCGCAAACAGCCACCTTAGCGCCCCGCGCCAATGCTGCTTCTGTAAGCGCCTTGCCTATGCCGGAAGAACCGCCGGTGATAACTACTATTTTATTTTCTATTGCAGGCATTTATTCAAATGTATTTTTCATCTTCTTCTTATCTTCCTTCAATGTTTCCGGGTCATCTTTATTGATGGCAGAAAAGTAATTGTAGATATAATAGCGCATATAAGTTTCATCAGCTAATGACTGCCGAAGAATGCGCCCGCAACATACTCGACGCTATAGAAAAAAAGCAACGCGCGCTGATAATGACCGGTACGATCTCAAACCTTCATTAATCACAAGCGTGGCAAATAGTTCAACGCCTTTCCGGTAGGCTTCATCGCTCTTAACATTTTTAAGATAACTACTAAGGCTATAAGCAAATGAGAATGCCTTGTTGCCTGAAAAGTATGGAGCATAACG